>VOFG01003504.1_pt1 | contig 43911 bp, 36 predicted proteins | sample 5384171 | NCBI WGS metagenome assembly VOFG01 (sample SAMN12384726, study PRJNA508395) | human gut metagenome | isolation source: healthy gut F | host: Homo sapiens
GTTGAAATTTCGCAAACGGAGAAAAACTTTCCGATTTCCTCGTCTTTGTCCCCCTCCGTACTTTTTACCGCAGATGTCTTTCAACGACCTGCTCGTAGGCTTTCTTCAATTTATCCAAAAAGGGAGTCACTGCCGTACAGCGGTCGAGCAACTTGGTTTTCTTTACGTAGACATCATTGATCGTTATATGGAATATATCGGCCAACGCACGAACAATTTCGATAAAGCGAGCCTTTCGGTCACCGAGCATGATAACCCCGCTTTTATGAATGGCAACAGCAAGCTCCAGCAATTCCTGCTGCGTTCCAATCCATAGTAATTCATCGCCTTGGCAGGATATTGGAAGCGAATAGTCGTGTTCCGAAGTATATTTCATACTATTGCTGACAATATTAATTTCGCAGTCGAGAATATACATAACTTTATAAATAAAGGTCGTCCTTAAGACATTATCTGCATACTGATTGAACATAGGATGAGATAATACGTCGAATTCAATCCGGCCGTAATGCAGTATTCTTAATATTTCATCCCGGTCGTTGCAATTAGCGATCATTTCAGTCATTATCTCGATAAATTCTTTATAAGCCTGGGTTAGTTCTAATAGATTCGATTCATTATGGGATAGCAACGCATATATACGGGTGTCGATAAGCGTTTTCATAATTGAAAAAATTACAGACTGATTTATAATCGTTGACACTAATTATGAAAATGCCATTGAAATAATATTAAACATGGACTCAAGCCTATAAAGCTACTTTGACAACTAATACAAAAAAGCCCGCATCATAAATGCGGGCTATCAATAACAGAAAAATTATCTCATTTCTGGTTGTTCACAATAGTCCGGAGGAGTATTATTGCGATGAACGCAGATAATATCTTCTTTTATAACGGTCTTATTTTGAATTCGAATTCATAATTTCCATATGGCATGCGGTATTTCCGGAGCGGAAGCTGTCCCCAGGAGTCGACGCACCCCAGACCGTACTGCGCCTTGTCGATGCAGAGCCATACGGCGTCGTCGGGTTCGATCTCCTGCGAATGTCCCTGCTGCTTGGTCAGCCCTTCGTCCAGCGCCTCTTGTGCATAGTGCAGGGCCGAGGCCGAGAAGGGCTCCGAGGCCGTGATCTCCACGCCGCGGCCTGCGATGTCGTGCTGCCGCCAGCGGCGCACGTCGCTCTTGGTTCCGGTCTCCTGCGGACGGATGTAGGGGTAGAACTGCTCGTCCACGGTCTGCCGGTAGCGGCCCACGAGAGCGCCGTCCTTGCGGTCGGCGTAGTTCTCCCACGGCCCGCGGCCGTAGTAGTCGATGCGGTCGTAGGCGGCGGGCAGGCGCATCCGCATGCCGAAGCGCAGCAGGTCGGGTTCGCCCTTGTCCGCGGCGGCGTGCAGCGTCTGACGGATCAGGATCTCCCCGGCGTTGTCGATGCGGTATTCGATCTCCAGCCGTCCGGTCACACGTCGGAGGTCGTAGCGGGCCGTGACGACGGCCACGCCGTCCGACAGCGTGTGGTCGAGCGACACCAGCGTCAGCCCCGGATCGGCCCATGCGCGGTTCTTCTCGTTGAGCTTCGCCCCGAAGTCGTTGTCCGTCGGTGCGCGCCAGAAGTTCGGCTCCACGACGGCCCCTTCGTCGAGCAGGCGCATGCCGTCCGCTTCGTAGCGGGTGATGAGACCGTCGGCGCGGCGGAAGTCGATGCGTGCGGCGGGGCTTTCGACGATCAGGTAGTTGCGGTCGTCGTCGCGGACCGTGAGCGTGCCGATCGAATTGTGGCGGTCGGCCATGCGTTCGGCGACGGCGAGCGGCTCGGGCGCGGCCGCACGCAGCGTGAACTGCTGGTAGGCCACGCGGTGATCGGGCGCGAGCAGCGGTTCGACGTCGCAGAGGCGGTATTCCACGTTGAGCAGCAGTTCTCCGTCGGCGGGCAGCGTTTCGGGGGCAAGCGGCAGCACGACGGCGGCGGTTTGCTGCGGGGCGACGCGCAGGTCGGCGACGATGCCGCTGCGCACGGGGTCCCCGTCGCGGAGCACCGTCCAGCGCAGGTAGCAGTTGTCGAGCGGCCGGAAGAAATTTTCATTGAAAACCGTCAGCGTCCGCCGGTCTTCGCCGAGTGTGGTCCACACGGGCTGCTGCCAGTAGCGGGCCTCGTGCATGTGGGGATTCGGAACGCGGTCGGGCGAGATCAGCCCGTTGTCGCAGAAATTCCAGTCCGAAGCGTCGTAGGGGTTCCAGTCGCCGCCGTAGCCGTAGATCATGGCGCCGTTTTTACCCGTTTTGCGCAGCGACTGATCCACGAAATCCCAGATGAATCCGCCCTGATAGTGCGGATATTTGCGGATCAGCTTCCAGTATTGGCCGAATCCGCCCAGCGAATTGCCCATCGCATGCGCGTATTCGCACTGGATCAGCGGCTTTCGGGGATTGTTCCGGAGGTATTTTTCGCATTGGCCGTAGTCCCAGTACATCGGGCAGACGATGTCGGTGTTGCGGCCGCCGTTGTTGTAGACCGCACGTTCGTAATGGACCGGCCGCGAGGGGTCGTAAGCCTTGATCCAGTCGTAGCAGGCGTCGAAATTGGGGCCATCGCCCGCCTCGTTGCCCAGCGACCAGACGATGACCGACGGGTGGTTGATATTGCGCTGCACATTGCGGATGTTGCGTTCCAGATGCGCCTGGGCGTAGGCGGGATTCTTGGCCAGCGTCTTTTCGTCGTAGCCCATGCCGTGCGATTCGAGGTTGGCCTCGGCCACCAGGTAGAGCCCGTAGCGGTCGCAGAGCGCGTACCAGCGGGCGTCGTCCGGGTAGTGGCATGTGCGCACGGCGTTGAAATTGTTCTCCTTGAGGATGCGGATGTCCTCGATCATCCGCTCTTCCGAGACGACATACCCACCGTCGGGGTCCATTTCGTGGCGGTTGGCGCCTTTGATAAGCACGGGCTGTCCGTTCACCAGCAGCTGTCCGCCCTCGATCTTCACCTCGCGGAAGCCCGTGTGCAGGGGGATGATTTCGATCGTTTTTCCGGCCGAATCTTTCAGGGTCACCGTGACGCCGTAGAGCGCGGGAATCTCCGCCGACCACGGCTGCACCCGCCCGGCGTCGAGCACGAGACGGGCTATCGTACCGAAGAGTTTCGCCGTTTCAGAAGCTACGGCCTTGCCGTCGGGGTCCGTGAGCGTCACCTCCGCCGTGCAGCCCCGGGTCGCTGCGGGGAGAGCCAGCTCCACGGAGAGCCGTCCGCGGGTGTAGTTCTCCGAGAGGGCCGCGTCGAGCCGCACGTCGGCGATATGGCGTTTGTCGCGGGCATAGAGGTAGCAGTCGCGGCCCACGCCCGAGAGGCGGAAGAAGTCCTGATCTTCGAGATAGGTGCCGTCGCACCAGCGGAAGACCTGGAAGGCGATGAGGTTCTTGCCGGGACGGACGTATTTCGTGATGTCGAACTCGCATTCGAGTTTCGAATCCTCGCTGTAACCGACGAACCGTCCGTTGACCCACAGGTAGATGTTCGAGGTGACGGACCCGAACCGGGCGATGACCTGCTTGTCCGACCACGAGGCCGGGATCTCGATTTCGCGGCGGTACGAGCCGACGTGGTTTTCGGTCGTCGGCACGTCGGGCGGATTGTTTTCGAATTGTTCGCGCCATGCGTAGCCGACGTTGAGATATTGCGGATCGCCGTAGCCGTTCAGCTCCCACAGTCCCGGAACGGGCATTTCGCCCCACGCGCCGTCGTTGAAGCCGGGACGGAAGAAGTCCGTGGGACGCTCCTCGGCGTTGCGGACCCACGAGAATTTCCACGTCCCGTCGAGGTCGAGGAAGCGTTCGGAGGCGTACGGGTCGCCCCTTCGGGCGGCGTCTGCGGATTCGTAGGCGAAGAAGGTGGCGTGCATCTGCTGCCGGTTGATCTCGTTGACCGCGGCGTCGTGCCATTCCGTAAAAGTCTGGGCTGAAAGATTTGCGGCAGCTGCAAAAAGTAGAATAAAAAAGATAGCTTTTTTCATTATTTATATAATTAATAAGAAAACAATCAAAGCAGAAAATTACCTTACCTAAAAGAAGGTGACCCTAAAAACACACCTATCCTCGAAGAAACAGTTGAGTTTTCATCCGCATCAGTTGCCGAGTCTGGTTACACGAACCCAATCGACCTCCATAAACGACGGGATATCTGCATCCTGAACCTCACTACGCCCGGCCGCACCTATCGAGAGTATCAGATAATACTGCCCTCGGAAAGGCCACTGCATCAACTCCGACTCGTTCGGAAAATGCTGATTCGCATAACGCATCGTCTCCTTGTCATTCGTGTAGAACACGATCTCTTCATCGGTCAAATCCGCCGAATAGACATTGAACGTTCCCTTGTTGTAATCTGCATAAGCAGCTTTCCCGGACGGTGTTTCCTGATAAATATCAATATAATGGGAATGGAGCGTCTGCTGAACGTAATCGTTCAGATAGCTGTGTTCCATAATATCGATCTCTCCGCCATGAGGCCATCCCGGGTAGATCTGGTACATAGGCTCCGGCATTAGCCAGATTGCCTGACCTATGCTGCCTGCATCTTCGACAAAACGAGCACAAACCTCGATCCGACAGTTGTTGAACCATTTCTTGCCCTGAGTCTTGATACCGCCCGAAACGACCTTGCCGTCTTTCTTCTCGATGGTAAGAATCAGCTTGCCATCCTTGACATAAGCCTGATCCGGACTGCCCGACATATAAATCTGCCAGGCTGCCGTACCATACGGAACATGCGACCAACTATCGTAATCCAATCCGTCTGCCTGGTCGAAATCATCGTAGAAAATAATTTCGTTCTCGGTCTCCGAGGGTATGGAATAATTCCAATAATTAGGATCGGCGACAAACGTATTGCAAGTTATCATGCCCGTACCGGAATCAATACCAAAATCGTATGGTAACCCATCATGAGTCCCTTGCCAAATATCACCTCCATTCCAATCATCAATTACCAATACATCATTGATCCAAATACGCCGTCTAATGCCTTTAGCATAGTTTCCACCCTTTCCATCGTATGGCGTAATCATTAACCGGATTTTTTTAAGATTATTGATAGTCGGATACCCTGCTTGGAAGATCGCTGTATAGAGCGGAAGCCAACCGTTATCATTCCCAAAATAAATTTTTGTCGGGTTGTTGACCATACCATAGGCTGTGTATGCATTTTTGTTGCCGTATGAGAACATAAGATAAGGCTCATTATTAGTATTTATCTTACCGCCGACAATAGACAAATCCCCTTGAGAAATATTCACGTTCGAAAATGTCCATTCGAAATAACCGTATTTATATTTATCAATAGAAAAAAGACGACCAGCCGCATTATTTATCGTGAGTGTTGCCGAACCCGTTTCGCTGTCAAGGCTCCAACCATCACCCCCACTCCAAACGGGAGATCCCCACACGGTGCTGAAAGTTTTCGGGCTCACCTCTGAAATCTCGGCTGAAGGAGAAAGTGTAACCGTAAGTGTCCTTGGCGCACAAGCAATGGATTTGGGCAATTTCACTTTAAATGTCTCATTATCGACGATTGTAATTACGGCTTCCCGGCGATTAGTCGAAACTTTCCACGGAATATTGGCATGGACTTTATATGTTTTTTCCGCTCCACCATAATAGAAACCCCTCGGTAAAAGGGGCACCACCATCAGCAAACTCCAGATAATGCATTCCCACGGTTGTCGGATCACCAGTCAAGTCATAACATTGACCTGCAACAAAGTCATCAGACATGACAGTCGGATCCGAACTACAACTTGCAATCAATAAAAAAAACGGAATACCAAAACGTGTTTTCATAATCAATCAACCATTCGGTTAGTACTCGACAAAAAATATCTGCTCGGGACCATCTTCCAAACCCGCAGTAAATCAGATTATGTAAAACTTATTTAATGATAACATTACAAATTCCTGCTGGAGATACAGAAAAGGGTAAGGCTGTCAATCAGTCGATCCGAATCTTTTCGCTCAATCGAATATCCCGCGATGAAGCGCCGACCGAAATCGTGAAATCACCCGGTTCGACCACGAAATCATGGCGGTTCATATCGTAAAAGCAAAGGCGTCCGGTGACAGACGAATCTCCACACTTTTCGTTTCACCGGGTTCGAGCCGCACCTTTTCATATCCCTTCAACTCTTTTTCAGGGCGAGGAACACTGGCCACCTCATCACCAACATAAAGTTGCGCCACCTCGGAACCAGCGAAACGACCAGTATTCGTCACCTCGAATGATACCACGACATTCCCGTCATCCAGTCGTTCCATCTTCAGATTCGCATAATCGAAAGTCGTATAGGAGAGTCCGTAGCCGAACGGGTACATCGGTTCGGTGCCCGCCCGATCGTATCCTCTGTATCCAACGAAAACGCCTTCGTCATAACTGACTCGTAGCGGGCTGTTGTAAACCTGAGCAACGTTCGCACGATAGCTGTCAAACGTCGGATTATCCTCCGCCCGACGCTCTACCGTAATCGGAAGACGCCCGCTGGGATTGATCCGACCGGTCAGGATCTCGGCAATCGCACGACCGCCTTCTTGTCCCGGATACCAGGCCATAAGCACGGCACGCGCCTTATCGACTATTGGTGTGAAATCAACCCCGCCGCCGGCATTGACCACCACAATCAGATTAGGATTGAGCATCGCCGCTTCGGCAATCTCCTTCAACTGCTGTTGCGGCAGCGAGAACGGACGATCGCAATTCTCGCCTTCGGTCGAAGAGTCGAAGCCGGCACAGTAGATGACGGCATCAGCCGATTCGATCTCCTGCTGCGGTAAAATAGGCGAATGACAAGCGCTGCACATCCGGAGAGTCCCGGAATCCCAGGCATTGTAATATTCCAAACGCACCTTGTAGCTTTTGCCCGCCTCGACATCCACCGATGCGCGCTTCATTGTGATAAAATGGTCGTACCAATCGGCAATAATCTCCCGATCGTCGATATAAAGTCGGTAACCGTCATCACCGCTGATCTGAAAGACTGCCTGCCCCGTAACCGACGGAATGAACGTTCCCGTCCAACGTGCCGAGAACTGCGTAGCAGGCACACCCTCCATCGGAGCATTCTGCCAGAAAAAGTCGATTGCAGTGGCATCGACCGTTCCGACGGCGTTCCCTTCAAGTTTCGGATTGGCGAAAAATTCCCCTCGCAATCCGGGTTTGCCATCCGGCGTAAAGAAACACCCCCGAGCCGTTAAATCCACAGACAGTTCAGGTGCCAATACCTTCATGCGGATGCGCTTATCTGCATTGCGAATCCCCTCTGCCACAGATACGGTTTCAAAGGGCATAACAAATCCGCTGCCTCCGCCCGTAGGGATATTAGTCGCATTGGGCCCCATCACAACCACATTCCGTATCTTTCGAGAGAAAGGCAGCATATCGCCATCGTTTTTAAGCAATACTACGGTCTTCGCGCGCCACGGCGAGCGCCGTTTCCGAAGAGACGGGATTTTTTCGGGGATCGACCAATCCCGCTGCTCCCGATCGAAGAACCCGAAAGCTATGAGCGTCTGCACGATATGACGGCATTTTTCATCGATCGTCTCCTCCGTCACAGTTCCCGTCGCCAAGGCCGTACGCAATTTATCCGGATTCATGAACTGGCCCCACGACATCTCAAGGTCCAAACCGTTATTGGCTGCTCCGACAGTCGAATAGGTCGCAGTCCAGTCGGACATGTAGATACCCTTAAAATTCCACTTTTCCCGCAGTACGTCGATAATCAGTTCGCGGCTTTCGGTGGTATGTATGCTGTTAACCGGATTATAGCTCGACATCACAGCGCCGACTCGGGCTTTCTGTACAGCTTTGCGAAACGCCGGCAGGTAGATTTCGTGAAGCGTCCGCTCATCAATATCGGAAGAAACGTTATGACGGTTCCACTCCTGATTATTGCCGCAAAATGCTTGATCGTCGCCATTACACCGGCCGCCTGCATACCTTCAATATACGCCACGGCCGTTTCGGACGTCAGAAAGGGATCCTCGCCATAATATTCGTAATTGCGTCCACAAAGCGGCGAGCGATAGATATTCACCCCGGGGCCAAGCATGATATGGACACCCCGTGCCCGGGCGTCCTGACCGAGTGAATGGCCGTAAGTCCGGGCCAATTCCCGGTTCCATGTCGCGGCAGCCGCGATACCGCATGGATACATCGTACTGTGAGTGTCGTTGCGAACCCCTTGGGGGCCATCGGCCATACGTATCTCCGGAATCCCCAACCGGGGAATGGGCCGAATAAAAAAACCGTTGTAGCCACCGATATAGGCAAGTTTTTCTTCGAGTGTCATTTGCGCAACCAACTCAAGGGCACGCTTTTCTATTTCGGGTGTAATCGTCTGCCCCATCGCTGCGCATGAGAGGACGAGGGTCAATAAACTGAAAATTTTCCTTACAATCATATGAAACATTATTTAAACGAAATACGAAGTGTCATGCCAGACTTCAGGATATGAATTTGCGGGTTCTTATCCTGCCGGCGAAGCGTGACGCGGAGCCTGTCGGACGCAACACGCTCGATTTCGAGGTCGAAATCGCTCCCGAAAGCCCGTATATGGCGCAAGGCCGCACGATCCCAAGCGGCCGGCAACGAAGGAGTCATCTCAAAAGATCTGAATCCCGTCGGACGAATGCCGAACAATCCTTCGGTAAAAATACGGCAGTAGAGGCCGCTCTCGGCAGAAAGCTGCCGCATCGAACCGGAGCCTTCGGGCCATGCCTCGATAAAATAGGGGACATGATCGCCCGTAAGGCGCCGAGCTGTAAAACGATGCAAAAAATCGCCCGCCTTATCGGCATAGCCTGCCCGGAAAATACCCCGCAGGGCATAGAGCGTCGAGCGATCCCAGAAAACCGAATCGCCCTGTTCCGTCAGCAGGCCGTCCTCCGTATGGAGTTCGGGGCCGAGCAGCGCGGCAACCGTCCCCTCACGACGTTCGGAAAGACCGACGACGAGAGGCATGCAGATCCAGGCGCGCAGTTTATCGTTGATTTCCGAATAGCGGTAGGCATGATAACCGGCCACGTCACGGCCGAAAAACCGTTCGATGGCCGCGGCCAGCTCCCGGGCCTGACGCAAATAGGCGTTCGTCTGCGACGGTTTCACACCGATTTCCCGGCCCAGTGCAGCAGCCGACAACAGCGCGTCGTAATAGAGCGCAGAGGTGGCCAGATTGGTCCGGCCGACAGGGAAACGCCCTTCCAGTTCGTCGGAATCCGACGCCACGACCCCGTCGGCGGTCCGGTTGCGACGACAATACTCCAGACACCATTCGACGAACGGCCATAACTCTTCAGCTTCGGTGCGGTCGGCACGCGCAAGGGCATAACGGGCTGCCCCGTTCGCACACATTGCAGCATCGCCGCGGTCTCCCGCCCCGTTCCAGATATCCGTACCCTCGGCGATGATCGAACTGGGCAGAGGCCGATAGTCGGCATTCATGAAACGGGCGTAATGGCGGAATGTGTTGATGGCCGATTCATTGGCCGTCGCATAACCCAGAAAAGGGAAAGAACGGAATCACGTATTCGCACTGGTCATTGGTCCATACCGCCGCATAGAAAACCTCGCCGCCGGGAGCGTGCATATATCCGCCCCGCGTTCGGATGATGCTTTCGGCGGCCCGGAGCTTGGAAAAATGGAACGCCGTATTCAGCACCGAATCGGGCGTTTCGAGCACAAGGCTGTGTCCGATGTCCTCCCGTATGAACGCACGGCGCGCAGCCAGCTCCGCGGCGACGTCCGGACGTCGGGGATTTTCACCTTTGCGGTATGCCTGAAACACCGCATCGAAAGCCACCGAATCGCCGGGTGCGACCTCGAAACGTCCGCTGCCCGAAATATCGGCCCGCAGGACGTAACTGCCCTCCACGCCTTTCGCAGGATCGGTTTCGAACGTCTGCATATATTCCGGGATATAGATCGTACGCGTGCGGTTCGGGCTGCTGTTGCGCAGCACATAACGCTCGCTTGTCAACGGCAGGGTCCGGGAAGGAAAAATAGTCCGGGTCATCGTCACGGCAGGTTCGGAAGCATAGTCCGACACCAATCCCAGTTTCGACCGCCCTGTTCGCCACGTACTGCGCACCTCCATCACTCCATCGAACCGCACCTGCTCCACCGTTTCCGACTGCAGGGCGAAGCCGTCCACGCTCAGCAATGACGGTATGTCGGTCGCCATACGGAACACGAAGCTGGCATGCGTATCGTTCGGAACGGTACGCAGCAAAGGGAAAGACCAAGGAACGCTCTTCGCGGAACGCTCCCCGCTCGTCGACACCCCACCGCAAAACGAGGGAAGTCGCCTCGCCGGTCATCTCCACACAGTCCTCATGCGGAAGATCGGATCCGGGCCGCCAAACGATATGACGCTGATCTGTTCCGATCTGCCAGCGCTGTCCGGATGCCGGCACGACGGCCAGAACAAGCAGACAACATGCTAAAAATCTACCATTCATCTTTTTACTTTTTCAAATCGTCGATCCGTATATCGAACCGGTCGTAATCGGCCGTCCGCCAGGCATTCCGCGCCGTGATGCGCGACAGGGCGAACAACGGCGAAAAGGTCCGCACGCCAATCGTCCGTCCGTCGGGCCTGAACTCTAAAATCCGCAGCCAGCAGTCGCCGCCGTTGCCGAACCAGCCGCCGTCGCCGGCCTGCGAGTTGAACATCATCTGGGGAATCCGGCGCCCATCGGCCGCCCGGTCCACACGATAAGCCGAAGTCGTCCGGTAATCGATCCCGGCAACTCCGTCGGCACCGCCCTCCATGTCGATCTTCGGAGGAGTCCCCGTATGGCCGCAGAGCACCAGACAAATGTTCTTCGAAGGATAGACCAGTTTCTCCCAAACGGCCTGCGGCCAGTTTCGGGGCGTAAGTTTGTAGCCCTCGCCTTTTTTGCGACTGCCGTCCGTATCGAGAAACGAATGGGTCAGAACGATTACCCGGTGGTTGCGGTATTTTTCCGACTCGATCAGACCGCGCGCCCATTCGATCGCTTCGTCGCGCGGTGCGAATTCGAGCGATACCACCAGCAGATCGCCCCACGCCGCATCATGGAATTCATAGGCGGCATTCTCCAGCGTATGAACATTTTCGTGATTGAGGCCGGCAGCGGCCAGATGCGCGACGATCTCGGTATTGCGTTCGGGATAGATGTACTGCGGCATCATCGAAAGACGATTTTCCGCCGCAACGTAGCCCACGTCGTGATTCCCCTGACAAACGATATAGGGAATCCGGCCGTCCAGCCGTTCCAAGGCTCGTGAAACGGCACTCCATTGCTGCCGCGACGTCTGGTCGCCGTTGTGGAAATGCACGGGATCGCCGCCTGTAAGCTGATCGTTCTGTTCCACCATGTCACCGGTGAACAGCGCGGCCCGAATTCGCAGCCGATCGATATTTTGAGCGACCCACGCCGTCATCAGTTCGAACAACGGCTGGTTGGCGGCGAATTTGATCTGGCTCTGCGGGTCGGGTATCAGAATCATGGAGAACGACCCCTCCTCTTCGAGTGTCGGCCGTACGGGAATTTGCGGCTCGCTGTGCCGCACTTGCGCAAAAAGCGTCAGTACCGCCGATCCTGCGATCAGCGACATCATCAATTTTTTCATTCGATGCGGATATTTCGGTTATCGTTTTGCCGGAAGCCGATGATTTTTCGGATAACTGAACGTATTGTCCAACAGCCATCGGCCTTTGTAAATCTTGAAATATTCGGGGCCCGTGTATACGGGAGTTCCGTCGATGGCGACCAACGCATTGGACCACCATTGTTCGGTCGGCCGCAGCACGATGGTCGGATAGCCGGAAGGGCCCGACGAGGCACTCTTCAAGTGTCGAAGCTCTTCGGCTACGACGACCTCGTCGAAGCGTTTGCGTTTCGGATCGAACTTATAGAGCCGTTCGGAAGTCGTCAGCCACAATTTACGCTCGCCGTAAGCCGGGAACAGATCGTGCGGGTCCGCGCCGCCGTCGGGCAGCGGAAGCGATTCGCAAAGCGTCAGGGCGGGAACTCCCTCCTTCAGCCCGTAAGCATAAGCATTGAGCGTCGTGTAAGCTGTTGCCCATAACACCTTGTTCTTCCGGTCCCAGACGACATTATGGCCCGACTTGAGCGGATAGACTGCGACGGCCTCGGTTGCCGGGAAACGGTCGTAGTCCACCCGGTAGATCTTGAGTTTGTCGCCAGCCGGCGTGTTACTGGTGCTGCAAGCCACAGCGATGTTACCGTCGGGCAATACTTCGGCCGAATGCGGAAATCCGCCGCCGCTGGCGGCATACCAGATCATCCGGTGGTCAGCGATGCGGATCAGTCCGATGCCGCCGTTCGAGACGACGAGAATACACAGCCCGCCGTAGACGGGCTTGATCTCCGTCGGGCAGTTGAACCAGTTCCGGTGTTCGGCAGGGAGTCCGGATTTCGAAACATCCCACGTCCATACGATCCGCTGCGTCGCAGCATCGGCGATCGCCACATAATGCCGGGCCTGCTCGGCCAGAACGATGTACCGCGTCTTTTTATCGGGTGCCGGCCGCCCGACTGCGGTTCCGACCGCAAACAGCAGGCTGACTGCAATTATAAAAATCGATTTATTCATTTTTTCAGTTTGGCTATTAATGATTCATGTCACTGCGGGACGGTATCGGTTCCGTTGAAAAAATAAGGGGCATAACGGTATCCTTCCTGATCGTACAACTCCTTCAGGCGAAACAGCCGACGGGAAAAATCGGGAAAATCACGTCGATCGCAACTCCACGCCACTTCGGCAAGCGCAGCCAAACGGGGCAACAGCATATGCTCGACCTGTCGGAAATCGACCATATATTCCCGCCATATATTTCCCTGCACGCCCAGTATGCACTGTCGCTGACCGCCGTCGAGACCTTCGTAAGGCGAAAATTCGTATGCCCGGCGTACGGTTACGTACGGAACGTCGTCGGGTCGTCCCGTGGCGACCGTTTCCCGTTCGACCCGTGCCGGATCATGCGTCTGATAGTAATCGAAATAGAAATAATCGCAGGGAACCATGACAACCCGATTGCCGTGTCGCGCCGCCTCGATGCCGCCACGGGTTCCGCGCCACGACATGACGGTAGCGTCCTGCGATACGCCGCCTTCGAGAATCTCGTCCCAGCCGATCAGACGGCGGCCGCGGTCACGGAGCCATTCCTCGATCCGGCGGACCAGATAACTTTGCAGTTCGGCCTCGTTCCGCAGCCCCTCCCGACGGATACGTTCTTGACAGAACGGACACGATTTCCAGCGTTTGCGCGGCGATTCATCCCCGCCGATGTGAATATATTCCGACGGAAAGAGTTCGAGAACTTCGGTCAGCACATCCTTCAGGAATCCGAGCGTCGACTCTTTGCCGATGCACAGAACGTCCTCGCTCACGCCCCACGTCCGCATCACTTCATAAGGACCTCCGGTACACCCGAGCCAGGGATAAGCCGCCAATGCCGCCACGGCATGACCGGGCATCTCGATTTCGGGAATCACCATAATACCCCGTTCGGCCGCATAGGCCACGACTTCGCGGATCTCGTCCTGCGTATAGTAGCCGCCGTACGGTTCGTCCGTATACTCGGAAGAGGTCCGATGGTCGCCGACAACCGTCCCGCGGCGTACGGACCCGGTTTGGGTCAGAGCCGGGTAACGGCGAATCTCGATCCGCCAACCCTGATCGTCAGTCAAATGCCAATGAAAGACATTGAGTTTGTGCAGGGCAAGGATGTCGATAAACCGCTTGACCTCGCCAATGGGTGAAAAATGGCGGCAGACGTCGAGCATGGCTCCGCGATAGGCGAAAAACGGTTTGTCGTGAATCCGTACAACGGGAATCGTTCCTCGGTTTTCGAACGCCAGTTGCCGCAAACTTTGCAGTCCGTACAAGACAGCACTCACGGAACCGCCCCGCAGTTCGATACCCCAACGGGTAACATCAAGCACGTATTCCTCCCTGGCCAGCGAAGAATCGCCCGCAAGCGACAACGCAGGGGCCGCAGCATGGGATTCGAGAGCGAGTTTTCCTCCGAGAATCGGAGCTGCCATTTCCGAAAAAAGCCGGGCGGCCCCGAGCAAAGAGTCGGGGGCCGATACAACGGCTCCGGCTTTCAGCCGAAATGCGCCGACACCCCGTTCGACGGAGAGCGGACATGGAACAATGTCGAATGTTCCCGGCCGACCGACGACCGGATACAGACAACAAATGCCAATAAGTGTAATAAATCTTTTTATCAGAGTCATTCGTTCGATATTTGATTATTCCTCGGAAAGTTTAGTCACCCGCACATAGTCCACTTCCATTTCGACCGGCAATTTGGCATCCTCGATTTCTCCGGCCCAACCGCCGAGTGCAAGATTGAGAATCAAATAATAACGAGTCTTAAACGGCCACTGCATTCTTTGCCGTTCATCCGGGAGATGCAGGTTCATATGGCGAAACGTTTCTACGTCGTCGATATAAAACACCAGAGCGTCGTCGGAAATCTCGACCGCATAGCGATGAAACGCCTTGATGTCGATCTTGGGAGTCTGCTGATCGCCGGACGGTCCCGCAGCAGTATGATGATGGATAAAGTGGCTGTGCACGGTCTGATAAACGAAATCATCGCAATTCAGATGTTCCATAATATCAATCTCCCCACAGGCGGGCCACCCCGGATATATCGGTTTTTCCGGCATCAGCCAAATGCCGGGCCAGGCTCCTGGCGCCAGTCGGCCGAACCGGGCTCCGACTTCGATCCGATGTCCCGGACCAAAAGCGATCTTACCCAAACTCCATATACCGCCGCATCTGTAAATCCCGTCTTTCTTCCGTGCCCGCAGGATCAGTTTCCCCTTCTTGACACTGGCTTCCTGACACTCCCTGACATATGTTTCTGCCAGACAGGCGCACCGGCTGGAATAAAACTCCAGTATTCAGAATCAGGGATGCGCGACTTTTGATCGAAATCTTCCGAAAAGACAACGATTTCATGCCGTTCCGCAGACCTCTCTTTCAACGAAGTACAAGCCGGTGTTCCGGCCTGTACTTCCGTCGAAAGTAAAGAAAGCGAATATGCAAGCGCCCCGAAAAACAGTTGAGTTTTCATCCGCATCAGTTGCCGAGTCTGGTTACACGAACCCAATCGACCTCCATAAACGACGGGATATCTGCATCCTGAACCTCACTACTGCCTGCCGCACCTATCGAAAGTATCAGATAATACTGCCCTCGGAAAGGCCATTGCATCAACTCCGACTCGTTCGGAAAATGCTGATTCGCATAACGCATCGTCTCCTTGTCATTCGTGTAGAACACGATCTCTTCATCGGTCAAATCCGCCGAATAGACATTGAACGTTCCCTTGTTGTAATCTGCATAAGCAGCTTTCCCGGACGGTGTTTCCTGATAAATATCAATATAATGGGAATGGAGCGTCTGCTGAACGTAATCGTTCAGATAGCTGTGTTCCATAATATCGATCTCTCCGCCATGAGGCCATCCCGGGTAGATCTGGTACATAGGCTCCGGCATTAGCCAGATTGCCTGACCTATGCTGCCTGCATCTTCGACAAAACGAGCACAAACCTCGATCCGACAGTTGTTGAACCATTTCTTGCCCTGAGTCTTGATACCGCCCGAAACGACCTTGCCGTCTTTCTTCTCGATGGAAAGAATCAGCTTGCCATCCTTGACATAAGCCTGATCCGGACTGCCCGACATATAAATCTGCCAGGCTGCCGTACCATACGGAACATGTGACCAACTATCGTAATCCAACCCGTCTGCCTGATCGAAATCATCGTAGAAAATAATTTCATTCTCAGCTTCGGGCCATTTGGCGACATAAGCCGAAAGATATACGGTGTAATTCTCGGAACGCCCCTCTTTGGAGACAGCGAACTCCTGACTTTCGGGCCATTCGCCCACAAGCGACTTGGGATCGGGTGCGATAGTGGCCCCTTCGGCCAGCCGGTAATCCACTCCGCTTATCTGTCCGCCGTACTGAATCTCCCCGATACGAGCCGTATGGTCATCCGGATCGATGTCGGCATGATAATTCAACTCACCGACTGCCAGAACAAACGATTTCAGCAGTGCATCATCCGCCGGCTCTCCGGAACTGTCCGAAGAACAAGCTGCCGTCAGAACAGACAATGCACCGAGCAATAAAGCATTTATTTTCATATTCATTCTAATTCTTAGGTTCATCAATCATCCCAATCGAAATACTCATAGGGAATCGCATACTCCCACCAATCATAGGTCACCGTTCCGGACGAGCATCCGAGGAATACGGAATATTTACTGCCGAACTTAATCTTGCTCGATCCTCCGTCCGACCCGTCGGCGGCATAGGAATTGAACGCCACTCCGTCGAGCAGCCATTCGTAACGCGTGTATCCGTCAACAGTTTCCGACATCCGCAATCCGATTTCATGAGGCACGGAAGGGTCGAATGCAATATTTGTGTGCACGGCTGTACTATTGGCGTTACGCACCGATATATCCGTAGTTTTCTTTCCGGCATTCAGATGCCAGCGGATTTCAAAATCGCCGTTGCAGAAATAAAGCGTCGACACTGCCGTCGCATCCCATTTCTTGATACGAATCTTGTAATTTCCCGTACGGAACTCATAGCGCAGCAATCGACCCGGCGAGAAAGTAACGTCGCCATCGGCAAATGAAGCAGTTCCCTGATTCACCGACCATTTGGTCTGTTCCCCGCTGTTGAACTCGTAATGTTCCGGAACGGGATCGTTCGCCTGGCGGAGAACAATGCGCTTTTCGACCTGCGTTACGCCTTCCGCCTTGATTGTCCGGAGGATAATCGTCGCATTGCGGATCGAGGTGTTCGGATTTTCACCGATCGTAATAACCAGTTTATCCGAGCCTTCGAACGAGGTTTTCTCAAACGAGAACCACTCCTGCTGTTCGTCTTCACGTGAAACAGTCCATGAAGCATTGGAAACAACATCAAGACTATATGTTTTCGCCGTATAATCGGTTTTAATTAATGTTTCCGCCGGATCAAGTTGTACGCCGACTTGTGCTACGGTTACTACATGTACCGTTTCGCCGTGGCGGTCGCAAATCACAAGATCAGCGTACCGCCGTTCGCCCTTATTTTCACCGGCAGAGAAGGCGATCTCACCATCGCCTGAGCCAGCCAAATCCGACGAAACATTCAGCCACGAGGCATTCTCGCCAAGACGCACACTCCAATCCTGATTCGACCGGATCTTAAAACTACCCGAACTGCCGGTCTGAAGCAATTCGACGTTATCGGCATCTTCCAGATCGAGATAAGCGATTCCTTTCTGTCGAACCTGAATCCATTTACCGATCCAATAATCGCTTCGGATAATCAGCGTATCGATCCGGTCGTCGAGGGCCGAATTGTCCGAATAGCAGACTTCGACATCGAAAATTTCACCGGATGTTCCTTCGGCGGGAGTAATCGTACACCAATCGTCGTGCAGTCCATAGACTCTCCACGGATCGGTCGATTTCACCTGCAATCGGATCGGACTGGGTGCGGTCGCTTCAAGGATGTAGGCATCCTCCGCCTTATAGCGCAAATCGACCCATTTCTGTGGTTCGTCGTCCTGACATGCCACTGCGAACAGCATTGTCAGCAAGGCCGGGAGCGCCGCGTAGACGCTCCGACCGTAAGATTTTCGAAATAGGAGTTTCATGCCAGATACATTTTAGAGAAGAGGCTTATACTCGAAGGATTCGATCGTCATCGTACCGGTGCCGGACTCGATGCCGAAAAGATAATTGAATCCGGCTTGCGTGCAGCCGTCTTGCCATACATCGCCGACATTGACACTGTTGTCGAGTACCAGCACGTCATTGATCCAGACCTTTCTCGAAAGGGTCTTGTTCTGTTGGGTGCCGCTTCTTTCGGTCGGTTCGATCCGCAAACGGAGCGACCGGAGCTCCTTGACATCCGCGGGATACGAGCCCTCGATAAACTGCTTAGAGTCATTCCAAAGTCCGCCCCAACCGTTGTCAAAACCGAAACAAACCCTTTGTCCGTTAACCGTAACCTCACCTCCTGCCGACAACTGATGATCGTTGTTGCCGAAACGCAGCATCAGATACACACTACCGGCCCAATTGTTGATCGAGAAATAACCCGATTCGAGATTTATTTCGGAGAATTTCCAGATAAACTCACCGTACTTGTACTCGCCCTTGCTCTTGACACGCGCATTGCCAGCGGTTGCGGTCAGCGTATTGCCGTCCAATTGCCCGCTTTCAGGGGTAACGGCCGTCTCCTGCGTAACGGTCATGGTCTGTGTCTCAAGCGGCGAATTTTCAACCGCCGCCTTCAGCACAACCGCGATCTTCTCATCCGCAAAAGCCCGGGCAAAAGGAAGTTTCACTGAGAACGACTCCCCGTCAATTTTCTCAACCTCGGCATATGTATTCTCCGAAGATACGATCCACTCGACATTGGCGTCTACATAGTAGGTTTTCGTGTCACCCGCATATCCGAAAAACAGCTCCGTTTCGGGGTTTTCCAACGGGCGGAACTCCATTCTCCATCCCTCTTGTACGACTTCGATAGTTTCGGTTTCGAGATCGGTCCTCACGGTCACCACCGCTGTGCGACGCAAACCGTCGCTGACAGAAGCCGTTACAGTTACCGTTATGGGATCGTCCGACGCAGTACCGGATGACTTGTCCAGCGTCAGCCATTTCTGGTCCGACTCGGCTGTCCAGTCGCGGTTGGAAACCACGGTAAAGGATGCGGAACCGCCATCTTTTGAAATTTCCTCCCGGGGTTGCAGCTCTGAAAGCGTCAGATTGCCCTGACCGGTCTGCCTGACCGTAATAACCGTCGGCTCGGCAATTCCGTCTGCCTCGATCGTAATAACGGCCGTTCGGCTCTCATAAGTCGGGTTATCTTTCATTTTGATCGTAACCTCCTCGACCAGCGAACTTACGGCACTCAACGAAGGCGAAACCGAACACCACGGACGCTCGGCGAAACCCTCGCCGCAATCAACCGTAATTCGCCATGGAGTATTGGAACTGACATTGAAAGTAATGTTCTCGGGCAATGTCGGATCAGCGACATACGTATTTTGGGCGTCCGTAGCGAGTTTCGGCAGGATTTCGCCCTGCGTATCCACCGTATTTTCCTGGCAGGCGACGAACCCCGCCGCAGCTGCGATAACGGTCATTAACCGGAATGACTGCATGAATTTTCGAATTTTCATAATCGTAATAGGTTGTTTGATTTTTTCGTACTGTTTTGCTTGGGGTCCGTTACCAGCCCGTATTTTGCGGAGCGAGATTCGGATTTTTGTAGAGTTCCGACTGGGGATCGGATAGAGATACATCCGGTCGGCCCATGTCCGTTGTTCGCAGACTTTCCGACGGAACGTATACTCGCTCCCCGTGCGGGTAATCTCCACGCCGTGGATGCGGCGCTGGGTCGCGTCGCCGATTTTCCAGCGGCGAACGTCCCAGAACCGGTGGTCCTCGAAAGCGAACTCCACACGCCACTCGTTGCGGAGCGCGGCAATGAAGTCGGTCTTGCCAGTGACGGTAATATCGGGCATTCCGACATTGGCACGCACCTGATTGATCGCCCACCGGGCCGAATACAGATAGGTTTCATCCGTGTAGTCCGGGTCACCGAATGCCTCGATCATCGACTCGGCATAGGTCAGCAGCGTCTCGGCATAACGGTAAACGATCCAATGGTGCTTGTTGGAAACCGGCGTGTTGGGATTGAGATTCGTGGATTCCTGAATATATTTGCGCAGAAAATACCCCGTGGGCGAACCGCCCTCGGCAATCGACGCATAATCACTGCCGCCGACATAAGTTTCGATCATCGAGCCCTTAAACTGACTGCCGTTTGCGAGAATGGTCCGGGCGAAACGAAGATCCCGATTTGCATACGGAGTTTGAGCATTGAACTGCGGGTCGTCGCACTGCCAGCCGTTCACGCCCAAAGTCACCGGATAGCCGTTCTTCGTCTGGAAGGCATCGACCAATTCCTGCGTCGGGAAAGTCCCCGTGGCGGCAGTCGTTCGGCGGCCTTCGGTAAAGCGGATCGGGAAGTTGCGAAGTTCGAACGTGTTGTCATCGCTGTTCATACGCAGCAGGACGACCTCCGGCGAAGTGATGTTATTGCTTTTATCCGCCGGATCGAGAGAATAGAGACCCGTCTCGATCAGATCCAGCGCTGCCTTCGCCGAACGTTTCCAACGCTCGACATCCATCGAAGGATTGTGCAGCTCGCTCGCCGCATAGAGCAGTGCCTTGGATTTGAGTGCGAGTGCGAAGCCCCGGGTGATACGTCCCGTCTCGTTACCCGGCTCGCCGACATACGTATTGGGCAGGTTGCCGTCGGCGGCACATGCATCGCATTCGGCGACAATGAACCCGATCACTTCGTCGAACGACATCTTGCCGATCGTATTGGCCTCCTCGATGGTCAGCACCCGGGTCGGCATGGCAATGTCGCCATAACGCCGGGCCAGTTCGAAGAAATAGAACGCCCGCAGCATCCGAGCCTCGTAGGGGAAATAGCGGAGCTGCCTTTCCCAATTCGGATAACTCGGTCCGTACTCGAACCGGGAAAAGTCCACATCGGCGATCGAAGCGATGAATTCGTTCGCCGCACGGATGCCGTTATAGAGCGACCAGGCGGTATCGTGCGTGCTGAGCGCCGACCAGTTGCCGTTGTTGAAATCCTGCACTCCGCCTCCGGTATTGCCGAATTCGGCATCGTCCGAGGCGCAGTCGCGCATTGCCTCTTCGACAGCCCCGAAATCCTGGGGAATGTATGAATAGACGTTGGTGAGCATTTGCTTGGTATTGTCGAAATACTTATAGATATTGTCGTGCGTATTGAGTCCGTTCGTTTCGTCGAAGTCGAGGTAATTGCACGAAACGAAAACGGCAGCACTCAACAAGGTCGTTATGATTCGATATGTTTTCATCCTGTATACCGGTTAAAAATTGAACTTCACGCCTGCCCAGTACGACCGCACCGAAGGATACGCAGCCCCCAACTGTTCGGGATCAACGGTTTTCAGATTGTCCAGACTGAAGAGGTTCGTACCTTGCAGATAAATCTTCATATCCGCGAAGCGAAGAATCCGTTTGGGCAGCGTATAGGCAACGGTCAGGTTACGCAGTTTGATGAAGGAACCGTCCCGATACCAATACGAATTGTTCCGGTAGTTGTTCGCATTCGACAGGGTTGTCAGTCGCGGCATGGTCGCCTCCGAAGCACGTTCGGGCGACCACGGGATCTCGTGATCGAGCAGCGTTTGCGAAATGTTACCGTTGCCGATCAGCGGTTTGTAGAGCGGACAGTCGAGCAGATTGACCGTGCGCCCCGTCATGCCCTGAAAATCGGCAGACAGTTCGATCCCTTTGTAACCGGCATGGAACCCGAAGCCGAAATAGAAACGGGGAACACTCGATCCGTGCATCCGGACCATATCCAGATCGTCGATCCGGTTGTCGCCGTTCTGGTCACGGTATTTGAAATCGCCGGGACGCACCGTCGAGAAGGTCTGTACGGGACTTTCGTTGATCTCCATCTGGCTTTGGAAAATGCCGACGACCTCCAGTCCGTAACTTTGCCCCACCCGGTTGCCCCGTTGGTAGAGATAATCATAGGGCTGATACTCCTGACCGTCGGCGATCACCTCGCTGTCCAGATAGGAGGCGTTGGCGTAAACTCCGTAGGAGAAATCCTTGCGGCGGTCGTTCCAGGCAATCGAGGCGTCGAATCCCCGGTACTCATGCTCGCCGGCCGGTTGCAGCCCCACGCCGATGCCGATGATACCCGACACGGTGGCCCCGGAAGAGATCAGGATATGGCTGCGCCGCTCGAAAATCCCTCGACGGAAGCCGTGAAACGATTATTGAACGCACGCAGATCGAGTCCCACGGTTGCCCGGCGGGACTCCTCGGGTACAGAGCCCTTCGGCCGCGAGATTCCCTTCTGCCAAACCGGAATAGGCCGCGACGTTGTTGGAAAAATAGTAACCGTGCGCATTCGTATTCCCGAACGACTGACGCCACAGTTCGTGCGACAGATTCCCGTCCCACCCCGAAATGCCGTAAGAAGCGGATAATTTGAGCAGATCGAGCTGCTTCGCGTTTCGCAGAAAGGGTTCTTCGGAAAGGACCCAGGCGGCGTTTACCGCCGGATAAAAGTGGAACGCATCGCCCTCGGGCAGATAAGCCGAACCCGAATAATTGCCGACGACATTCACCGTATAGCGATTGTCGAACGTGTAGCCGACTGTAGCGAGAACCGATTGCCGACGAACCGAGTTATTCCGACCGTTGGCCGTGTAGGCCTGCTGATCGTAAATCACGGCCGCCTGCACATGATGCTGGCTCCAACAACGGTCATAACCGATTTTAGCCTGCAAATCGGACCGCATGTATAACGAGTAGAAATTCTGACTGTGGCCGACAACTTCCGAATCCTTGCCGTAAACGGCCGGATGGGTGATCAGCGTTCCGTCCGTAGAAACGGAGGCCTGCGCATCCTTATAACGATAAGTCTTCGTCGCCTGATCGAACATGGAGCCGACATTGTCGAAAGCCACCGACACCTCTGCCGAGAGGCCGGGGGTCAGCGCATCAAGATTCTGCCGTAACGACAAATCCCCCAAAAGCATTCCGATGGTCTGCCGGTAATTGCCGCTGTCCATCAACAAAGCTACCGGATTATTGGCCCCGTAAATACTCGTACCGCCGTAAAAGCCGTCGTCATCGTATCGTATGGGAAAAGCAGCCGAAGGCGTGTTATAAAGGATGTTGTAAATATTTCCGTAATTGGCACGGTTGGTCTCAGCGATCTTGCCCATCACATTCAGCCGCATCCGCGTCGAACGGGTTATGTCCACGTCGATGTTGGCCCGAATGTTCAAGCGAACATCCGTCGGATCGGTTTTGTACCGGGATTCGTTTTCATTGCTGCGAAAAAAGCCCCGGTCGTGCATATAATCCACGGCCGTATAATAACGAAACTTGCGCGACCCTCCATCGAATGTAAGATTGAGGCGATGATTCGACGCTGTGGTGTTGTAGACTTCATTCCACCAATCAACATTCGGATAATACGACGGATATTTTCCGCTGCGGAACGCATTCAGTTCGTAGGCATTGTAACGAAGCGAAAGGCCGTCATTCGTAAGCGCCTCGTTGAGCGAACGGGCATAGGTAAAGGCATCGGCAAATTCCGGTGCGCGAAATTGCGTGCTGACGCCGTACTGATAGCCGACACCCACTTTCAGCTTGCCGGGCGTTCCCCGCCGCGTGGAGACCATCACGACCCCATTCGCACCGCGCACACCGTAGAGCGCAACCGCTGCGGCGTCCTTCAGCACGACGACCGATTCGATCTCCTGTACCGTAAGATTCTTAAGATCCCGCGGGAAACCATCGACAAGTACCAGCGGAGCCTGTCCGTGAATCGACAGCGAAGCGATGTTATCGGCCGTCGTGCCGACTCCTGATAAACATTCAGTCCGGCGATTCGTCCGTAAAGGGCTTTGGCCGCATCAATCTGCGGCGCATTGTCCAGCACTTCGCGGCCCACTCCCGCCTGTGTCCAGGCGCTCCGATCCCGGTCGACACCGATCCCGTAGCCGAGACTTATGGTATCGGGAGCACCCGCGACCGGGAAACCTTCGTTCTGCCGGGCGGAGGCCGACAACAGACACCCCGCAAACAGCAATATTATAATGGTATTTTTCATATTCTGTAATTATTTAGAGACCCCACATGCTACCAGCCCGGATTCTGGGTCATGCCATACCCCTTGTTTATCTCCGTAAGAGGGACAGGTGCCAGATACCATTTGGTATCCCAGGTGTTTCTCCATGTCCGGTCATCCAACACAAAGGGTTTGAAAGAGAAAGCCGTAGGGTTTTGAGAATTGTTTCCGGTCGATGTCAGCCCATAGAGCTGTTTACGGAAATCCGCTTCGCGGCCCCAGCGGATGAGATCGAACCAGCGAACCTCCTCAAACCCGAATTCGAGCGCCCGTTCACGCAACACGGCCTCCCGGAACTCGTCCTTCCCCATTTTCTCGTGGAGCGCAGACAATCCGACACGTTCTCGAACTTCATTGACACAATCATAGGCCATCGTATTGGGCATACCGACATACTCGTTGATCGCTTCGGCATAGCTCAACAACACTTCCGACAGACGCAAATAAGGCCAATGTGCCGGTTGACCGTTGCGGTCATTGGAATCCCTCAAAATGAATTTCATCTGAAAGAATCCGCTGCTGGGACTGACATAATTCAAATGGTTGGTATACAAAGGTGCCAATGTCCCGTCGTAATAGGTGTCACCCGGCACGACGCAGGTTTCATAAAGGCGCGGGTCTCTCGTAGGCGTGCCGTCCAATGCGAAAAACGGTTGTTTCGAAGGACGCTCCCAGTCGAAATCTTCCGGGAACTCCGCACCGTCGGCCCAAGGGAACATATTGACGTAATTGAGCGTCGGGCCGGAGCGTACACGCTCTTTATAAAAATCCGCATGAATCGAATTGTCATATCCCCGACGGGTCGAAATAAGAATTTCCGGACTGCTGCGTTCGAAATATCCGGATCGGTATGCTTGTCGACGATCTTCAGGCTTCTCCGTTACGGGTCGGACCAATTCATATTGCCTGTTTTTATCCAACTCGTCGAGAAAAGCCTTGCCCGCTTCAACTGCCTTGCCCCAACGTTCCCGATCCTAATTCCCGTAACAAGAATATGCATCGGCTTTGGCATGGTACGGCGTCGCCGAATTGAAAGTCGGGGACGCGGCGAACAACAATACCCTTAACTTGAGAGCCATAGCCCCAGCCTTCGTCATACGGCCTGCATCCGTATCAGATGCTTTCCACTCCAAAGCTGGAGCCGCCTCATCGAGCAGCTGCACGATATAATCAACCGTTTCCGCGAAAGTATTGCGCGGATAATGCATCTCTTCATTGGCCGCAACCGAATGTTTTAACAATGGCACGCCGCCCATATAACGCAACATTTCGGCATAAGCAAGCGCAATGATCATCTTCGCCTCGGCCACGCGTTCCCTGCGGGCCGAGGAGGTAATATCCGGAATCCGGTCCGCATTCTCGATATAGATCCATGCATAACGGATCGCGTTGTATTCCGGTTCCGAACCGAAGCGATAGGCTTCGCGTCCTTGAAGATCGCTCGTGCCGATATTGGAACTCAACGCACCGTTATAATAAAGATTGACCGGACCATCACTCATATTGTTGCGAAAAACTGTAATGAAGATCCGTAATAGCTTCAAGAATATTCACCCCTAATTTGTCATAAGGACGATCTCCTGTCGGCAAACCATAAGGCAAATAAGTATACGCTTTGGTTAGGACTCGGTCTGCATTGACCGCCGAACTGAACATTTCGTCGAGTGTAGCTCCCGAACTTTCGGGATGGTCGCCGAGAAAATCATCTCCGAAACGGATATCCGAACACGACGCTAACAACAGGCAGACTACCGCTGCCCATATGTGGATTTGTTTCATAATCAGAAAGATTTAAAAGGTGACATTCAGACCGACACTATACACTTTGACCAGCGGATAAGCTCCATTATTGTTAGTCAGGGATTCCGGATCGATGAAATCAAGTGGAGTGAATGTCAACAGGTTGTATCCAGTCAACGAAATGCCCAGTTTTTTGATTCCTACCGAAGCGAGGCGTTTGCTGTTCGAGAACGTATAACCGACCGACAATGTTTTCAGACGCAGATAGCGGGCATTGCGTAGCCAAAGCGTAGAAGCGGAAGAATTCCAAACCTCCGATTTTTCAGCAGCACGCGGTAACGTTCCGGTCTGATGCTCGGGTGTCCAGCAATCATCATAAAAATATTGGAGTAACCCGCGGCCACCCGCATTCGTATAGGGAATACGGTACTCGATCTCCATCATCTTGTTGACATGCGTCGCTCCCGTCCACTGCATTGAGAAGTTAAGCCCTTTCCAATTGAATCCGGCATTCAGACCGAAAACGTATTCGGGTCGGGTCGAGTAGCCGGTCACCATCGTATCGTCACTGTCCACAATCCCGTCGCCATTCAGATCGGCATACATGGCATCGCCGGGTGCAACAGCGACATAAGGCTGTGGCAAGGAAGAATCGAGAACCATGTTTCCTTTGGAATCAACCGTAAAGTCGCTATACTGATACAGCCTTTCGAATTTGTAAAGTCCCGTATAGCGTCCGGTCGGACCGCCCGTCTGATGTTGATAGGCGAACTCGCTCTTCACCTCGTCCATATACAGAATCTTGTTCCGGGCGAACGAAACGTTGGCATTGACGTAATAGTTGAATCCGCGCCGTGTCGTTTCCTTCCACCCCAAGGCGATTTCGTAACCGTGATTGTCCACTTCGCCGATATTCAGCGCGGGCAGACCCGCCGCAATAATGCCAGGGGTTGAGTTAGGCGACAGGAGAATGCCCGTACGGTGTTCAAAGAAATAATCGAAATTCAGGGAAAGCCGATCCGAGAAGAAGTTTGCGTCGATACCGTAGTTCTGCTTGTCGGCCGTTTCCCATGTTACATCGGTATTGCCCAACGTACCTTCCCCGTAAGCTTCCAAACTGTTCGGGTTGTTAATTCCAAAGCTGTAAGAGCCGTTTTGTGACCAAACGCTCGGCATATACATAAAACGCGCCCCACTCAGATCGTTACCTACACGTCCCCAGGATGCACGGAATTTGAGATAGCTGATCGCATTTTGATGACGCATAAATCCCTCTTCGCTCAAAACCCAGCCTACTGATGCCGACGGAAAAGCTCCGTAGCGTGTTTTCCCGGGCGCGAAATTCTCCGATCCGTTGTACCCGATATTTACATCGACGAGGTATTTGTTCCGATAGCCGTAGGTCACCCGGCCGACATACCCCCACATAACTGCGCGGGATATACTGAAACGTACCGCCGCCCGCCACAGGATAGTAGTCACGCGACTGATTGTAGAGAAACATGGCCGACACCTTGTGGTCGCCGCTCACACCGAACGAACGCGAATAATTGATTTTGGCTTCGATATACCAGTTCCGATCACGCCCATAATCGTTTTCCGAATAATTAAGCGGTTGATCTTTGCTATAATCGGGTGCAGCCTCCGAGGCCGGAATGTAAACGATGGTCTTATCGTAATCCGGATCCGTCTGAGGTTTGGTCGGATCTTCAAGATACGATTTATAATAAGCCCTCTGATATTCCTGCCGCCATCCATTGGCAGTACGGCTTTTCGTTAGATTAAAACGATTGTCGTAAGCGCCTTTGATCGAAACCGACAGGCCTTTTGTCAGAAAATCAAAATTTTGTACGATCTCCGCATCACAATTAAGCGTAGTACGGTAGATCTGCTCATACCCGTAGCCGAAAAAAGTGCTGTATCCGTCGCGCAGTTCGATTGTAGACGGAATGAACCCGTCCGGGATCAACGTTCTTTTACCGTTGACAAAGCCCGGACTGGACATCGGCACCGCCCAAATCGTTGCATAGACCCATTCGTTGCCATCGGCGACCGTCAGCGGATTCTGACTCTTGCCCACATTGCCGCCGATGCCGATTTTCAAGGCAGTCGTCCGCGTCAGATCGAAATCCACGTTCGCCCGATAATTATAGCGGTTGTAGCTGTAATTATTGTCGTAATCGAGGTATTTCGTCTGTTTCAACACGCCGTTCTGATAGAGATAACCGAGCGAAACGAAATAACGCACGTTCTGACCGCCACCCGAAATGTTGATATTATTTTTCGTTTGCAGAAAAACACTGTTGAACATCTTATCCTTCCACCGGACGTTCGGATACATAATCGGATCGGAACCAGTACGATAAGCCTCGATGGCCTCCCGGCTGAAATACTGTGTTTTGTCAGTCACGCCGTCGTTCTGTTGTTTGATATTCCAGAAGCGGGCATACTCATAGCTGCCAGTCTGCTGGACATAGGAAAGCGGCTGCTGTACACCTGTAATCGAACTGACGGAGATTGAGGGGCGACCTTCCTGTCCGCGTTTGGTCGTGATGAGAATAACGCCGTTGGCACCACGAACACCGAAAACCGCTGTCGAGGCAGCGTCTTTCAGAATCGAGAAATTCTCTATTTCATTCGGGTCGATCTGCGAAAATTCGCGTTCCACGCCGTCGACCAACACCAGAGGAGCCGCATAATTGCTATTCAGCGAACCAACACCGCGGATATAGATCGTTGCGGCGTCGTTACCCGGCTGTCCGGAGGTCTGTACGGTCGCCACGCCGGGAACCGAACCGGCCAATACATTGGTAATGCTTGCGACGGGCGCCTTGACCAGTTCCTCGGTATCGACCGTTGCTAAAGCTCCGGTAATCGATGCCTTGGTCTGCGCGCCGTAGCCGATGATAACCACATCGTCGAGCCGCGCGGCATCCTCTTCCAGTGTAACATCGAGCTGCGTACGGGTCGAAACGGCAGACTCAACTGTCTTATAAGACAGATAAGAGAAGGTCAGAATAGCTTCGGCGCTTTTTACGTCGATGGAGTAGAGACCGTTGGCATCGGTGGCGGTTCCGTTCGTCGTTCCCTTCTCGACGACGGAGACACCGATCAACACATTGCCGCCGGCATCCCTGACCGTTCCCCGAACAGTAACCTTACGGGAAGGCGTATCGGCCGGAGACGTCTTCGCAGCCTCTTTCCGCGTATACAGGACGACCTGCCGTTCGGAAATCCCGAATTCGGTCTTCTCATCCAGGATTCGGCGAAGTATTGTTTCCAGCGAGGCGTTACGAACATCGAGGCTTATTTTCCGTTCAAGATCCATCGTCTTGTCCTTGTACAGAAAAAATATAACCTTCGTCCGTTTCGATTTGTTTGAGTACCTCTTTCAGCGGTTTGTCTTTCACACGCAGAGAGATACTCGTATTCTGAGCCAGAAGAGCGCTGCCTGCCCACAAACAGAAGGACAGACAAAGCAAACATCCCTTTTTTCAGAACATGAGTTCGTAGATTTTGATTCATACAGGTTTGATTTTCAGATATAACACTATCGGAATTCGCAAAGAACGGAACGGTTCCCCGCGAATAGTTCAGGATGGTTTTCGTATCGTCATAGGCAGTAGTTTAAGGCGGTAAATATCATGCGCATGTATCATTGTCGAATCGTGATGTCGATTTCCCGTTCGCCGGAGCTCGTATAGGAAATGGGAGCCAACAGTTTGAGATGGTTCAAAGCGCTTTCGAGTCCGGTTCTGAGTTCCAGTTTGCCGCTGATCATAATCTCTTCCGTCAGGTGCGAATCGCAATTGATCCGAACTCCGTAAAAATGCTGCAACTGCATAAATACCTGTTCCAGAGGCGCGCTTTTGAACTGGAGGAAGCCTTCGGTCCAGGAAACGAAATTATTGGTATCCACCAAGCGTATCTGCCGTTCCCCGGTGCGGGCGTCGTAGGTGAACATCTCCTCGGGTCGAATGCGGCTGCTCTCTCCCTGTTCGAGAGCGGTGACATCCACCGAACCCGACACCAGCACGACAGACTGTTTTTCATCGTAGGCATTGACGTTGAATCGGGTACCCAAAACCCGGACCTCCATGTGCGATGTCTCCACGATAAAGGGACGGTCGATCTCGCGCGCGACATCCAGATAGGCCTCGCGACAGAGTTTCACCCGGCGTTCGCCCTCGGCCCGCTCGCAGATTTCCAATTCCGATCCGGAATTGAGCCATACGACCGTACCGTCGGAAAGCACCGTTTTGGTCTGCTGACCGATCGGCGCGGAGAGCGATCGGAACTGCAAGTGCGGCGTCGGATCATCCCTGAAATTTTCCGGGAGATAAGAGATGCCTGCAACGAAAGCAACGACTGCCGCTGCTGCAAGCCACTTCCAGTAACGGCGGAGTCCTGTCCGGCGCTTCGACATTGCAATGTCATCATCCATGAGTAGTGTGGCATCGTAGATCCGCCGCAATGCATTGAATTCATCGCGCTGCGTATCATTCCCTTCAGCCCATTTCATCACTTGGATACGTTCCTCCAAGGAGGCATCTCCCCGCAGATATTTTCCGATCAGATTAAAATTCTTTTTCATAAAAATGAAATATGCGCATGTATATATTAGTTCCCCGAGAATCGGGAAACCCTAAACGAAAAATAATATTTTTCGGCCGATTGCTGAAATAAAAAGCCGGGCGACAACTGCGGCAAATGCACCGCAGACACGTTAACCCGCAAAAACGAATGTATTGAAGGGTGGTTAAATCCCCAGAAAAAAGATAGATGAGCGGCAGGTAGTCCTTCAGGTCGGTGCGAAGTTGTTTCAGCGCCTTGGTAACATGGTACTCCACGCTCTTTTTCGCTGATGCCGAGTTCCTGAGCTATCTGCCGGTTAGACATTCCATCGAACCGGCTGAGCATGAAAAACGCGGCGGGTCTGCCTTCCCAGCGCATCCAGCGATTTGTGCAGAATGGTTTGCACATCCTCGGCATAAAGCGCATGCGGGTCGCATGCTTCGAGCGTATTGATTCGGAACTGTATTTCCCGGGAAGCATCCGATCCGATGCTTCCGTGTATCTGATATTTCAGGCTCTCGCGCCTCAAATAGTGAAGCGCTTTGTTGCGGATGACCGAAAACAAAAACGGAAGCACGAACTCGACCTGTTCACCGGCAGCCATCTTTTCCCACAGAACGGCCATGGCTTCAGCGGCCATACATTCAGCCTGGGCAGAATCATAAGTATAAGATTTCGCAAACAAGACACACCTTTGGTAATAACGGTTGAAGTCGTCGCCCAAAAATCGTATGTCAGTTTGATTTGAACCCACGCGGCCTTTTTTCTTTATAATACAAAGTTAGAGAAAATATTTCGACATTCACAAATCCCGATTCAATTTGAGGCTTGATAAAATAGCTATCAATTATTTATAAATGATTTGAAAATTCCACGTATGTCTTTGTGCTGTTTCCGAGACTACCTACTCCCCGTTTAGCACGTTATGCACCGCATTTGCCTTGCTTCCGTTTCCGTGGGCGAAGCTATGGCAGGGGGTCGGAAAACAACCAAGATCGGGGCCCTTCGGGTTCAGACAAAAAAATCAGCCGCAATGTACAAGTTGCGGCTGATTTTTTTGTCCTGAAATCTTGTTTGTATTCCGCCCCTCTGAAATATAGCCCACAGAAACGGAAGCAAGGCAAACGCGGCCCATACGGCATAAAAAAAAGGTCGTAGTTATGAAACAGCACAAAGACATACGGGAAATTTTGAAACGGAGCGGCACCGCTCCCACCGGCATCTGCGGGTTTTGGAGGTCTGCGGCAGGTTTCGCCGCTGTGCTTTTCGGAGCGTTTGCGGCGTTCAAATTTCTCGCAGGCGTTTACCTCGGCGCGGGCGGTTTTTGGGGCTTCTGCCTCTCGTTATGGCTCTTGCGGCGGTGTCGGGACATCGTGCGTCTCGTCCTTTCCCCCGTGGTTGTCCTCGTGCGGTTTCTTCTGCGGCTGTTTTACTAACATTCAACACCTTACAACTATGGGAAAAGTCACATTGTTATTCGCAGGAAAGAGTTACGACACCAACGTACAGAGCGTGCGGGAGAATCAAATCGTCATTTTCGACGGCCCTTACAGCAAGTATTGCCGCATGGTCGTGGCCGGAATTGAACACACACAATCCGGTTACAATTACCGATTGATCGACCCCGAAACCGCCGAAGAGCACACTGCCGATCTGATTCGCCCCTTGCGGGACAAATTCGGTATCGGGCACTATTACGACGACGAGCACCCCGAATTTATGGATGCCGCCGAGGTCGCGGCGCTCCGCACTCGTGCCGACGCCCTCAAAGCCGAGCAGGAAGCCGCCCGACGTGCGGCGGCGGAAGACGCGGAACGGTTACGCACCATCGGCGCGAAGCGTCTGCGGCAGATCGTTCCCGACGATGCCGTGGCCGTTATCATCGGCGAACAGCATGAAAGCGAATGCGACCCCTATACGGACTATTTCGGCTCGCGTATCGTGCGCACGGTGATTCTCGGCTTCTCGACCCACACGCGCGATCTGTTCCCCGAAATGCGCAAGGCCGCGGCACGGTTCGAGGGCACGGCACACCTGGCCGAGCGTAATGCCGAGTACGAACACCGTGAAAAGTACAGCATGGGGCACGGCTATTACCTCGGCACGCACCGCTATTCGGGCTGGCAAGTCAGCAAGGAATCGTGCCGCGACAAAGAGGGCGTTATAAAGCGTTTCGCCGTCGTGGCCGGAAATCCCGAGAACGTGTGTATCGAAAACCCTGCACCCGTGCAGACCGCTGCCCCCGAAACCGTGGCCGACGCACGTGTCGAGATCGTGGAATACTCCGAAAAGTCGATCGCCGTATTCGGCGATACGAAACCCCTGCGTGACACGCTCCGCGATCTGAACGGGCTGTTCCGCGCCTACCTTACGCACGACGGCACCCGGTGTGCCGGGTGGATTTTCTCCAAACGCCGAGAACAAGAGGTGCGCAGCGCATTGGCTGCCTATCTCAAATAACATTCAATCCGGGGCGGGCATCCGCCCGCCCCACAACACCCGAGAGCATGAACGAACAGATAACTGCTATCGCCGCGCTCCTGCTGGAGATCAACGGCAAAGAAAAATACACCGCCTTTTTCGATTTCAGCGGCCATGTACGCACTTTCAGCATCCGGATTTATTCCGGCAAATGGTCGCAGGGGAAAGACCCTCTTTTCAACCTCTCGTTACAAAACAAGGACGGACAGCAATGGCGGAATTGGGACAACGCGCATGCCATGTCCGGCGATTCGATCCTCTCATTCTTAACGACCTTATTATGAAATCATACGAAGAAATCATACAGCGCACGGCGGATTTCGACTACATGATGCGCACCCGGTTGCCGGAAAAATACATGCCGGAGGTGTTCGGCGTCACGGCCGGGGAAGACCCCGATCTGCAGCAACTCCTCCACAACGCATCGCGCAACGGCATAGGCATTACCTACCTGCTGTTCAAAATACCGTACGACCGCCACAAGCAACTGATTAAATACCTTTCAAAATAATCTTAAAACCATCATGCCATGAAAACGAACGAAAACAACACCACGACCGCAATCGCCGCTCAGAGCACGAAATCGACCGTTTTGCTCGCTATCGACAAAATCCGCCCCAACCCCAACAATCCGCGGCGGAGTTACGACGAAAATGCCCTCGCGGAACTGGCCGCGTCCATTGCCACACACGGCCTTATTCAGCCCATCCGGGTGCGAGCCGCAGAACAGAACGGCTACATCATTGTCTGCGGCGAACGCCGCTACCGTGCCGTGCAACTGCTCGGCCAGACCGAAATCGAAGCAATCGTCGATACCGCCTCCGCGGACGAACGGGCGATCTTCGACCTTGCGCTCTCGGAGAACATCCAGCGCGAGGAGATGCCGCCGCTCGACGAGGCCGAAGCCTACAAAGCCGCCATGCAGACCCTCGGCGGGGATGCCGCCGCCGTGGCCGCACGCTTCGGTAAGAGCGAGCAGTATATCTACTACCGGATGAAACTCAACGAACTGATCCCCGATGCAAAAAAACTCCTGCGCGAAAACTCTATTACATTGGGCCTCGCCATGGAGCTGGCACGATACGGGAAAGATCTGCAAAAGACGATCTGCAAAGACCGCCTCAAAGACGAGGAAGGGTGGCGGAAATACTCCGTAAAGGAGTTCAAGCGGATGGTGGACGCCCATTATACGAACGATCTGGCCCGGTATCGCTTCGACCGAACGGCGTGCGCCGCATGCAAGTACAACGCAAATACCTACGATATGTTTGCCACGGGAAGCGGACGGTGTACAAACCGGGAATGTCTCGAAGCCAAAAACCGCGAATTCATCGAGCGAAAAAGCGGAGAACTGCTCGCGCAAAATCCGAAATTCATCCTTTGCAAAGACCGTTACGGATGCGACGACCATGATAAGGCCGTAGAGCATATGACCGAAAACGGGGTCGAATGCAAGTCGTTCGAATACGGGCAGGTACAGGAAATGCCCGCTATACCCGCGGAACCATGTCCGGCGGATTATGCCACCGATACCGATTATACCGCGGCAATGCAGATCTATGAACAGCAGAAAAAAAGGCCGCCGAGGAAAAGACCGCTGACCTGCTGGCCAAGCACGACGCCGGGGCGATCCGGATTTTTGTCAAACCTCGCGCGACGACGCCCGGCTGGTCTATGTGAACCAAGCCGCCAAAGGCAGGGAATCTACCGGGGAACTGATCGCCCGCCTTGAGGAGAAGAAAATCCGCAACACGGAACTCGCACACGAAAAAACCGTCGAAGCCGTCCGGCAGATCATCCGCGACGAGGAGATCGCCCCGACGCCGTTTACCCAGCTGGAAGACAACATTCTCTATTACATCATGCTCGGAAGCCTGCGGCGCGAGCACCTCGCCGCCGTGGGATTTCCCGAAGCGTATTATTTGACATCCGAACAGAAAATCGCTGTCGTCAATGCGCTGACCGACGAACAACGCGATCTCATCACCCGTGATTTTCTTGTAAAAAGTCTTACATCCGACATCGGTTTCGACAAAACGGGGAAGCAACTGCTGATGGAATTTGCAGCCTTGCACCACAAAGAGAAATGCGAGGTTGTGAAAGCGCAGTTCGACGAGGAATACACGAAACGCAACGACCGTCTCGACGAGCGTATTGCCGTGGCCGAAGCGCAGGAGAAAGCCAAGACCAAAGCCGCCAAGAAAGAGGGCAAAAGGGGTAAGAAACCCGAGAAAACGACAAAGAAAGCCGCCTAAAGTCTGATCGGGGACGGCCCGCGGGCCGTCCCCATAAAACCGAATGAATCATGTTGAAAGAATTTATCGACGCTCTTCGCCGGCATGGAGTCGCCGTTTTCGATCTGATCCATGTAGGTGCGGGAAATCACATTTTTTTCGCACGCCGAAACGGCCATACTTGGGGTATCCGGATTTCCCGGGAGCGAGCGGCACGCCGCTATACCGTGCATATCTTCTCCGAAGAATCGGACATAAGGGGTACTTATTTCTGTCCGCCGGGATTGTTGCTGACAACTATCGAACTGCGATTCAACGACCTTGCGACACCATAAATAAGTCCCGGTTTCCGTCTGCGGCAGTCATGCCGCAGACGCGAACGGGCGGACGCCCGCGGCTCCCGCCATACCGCCACCCCGAATTGTGTCAAAACATCATCTGACGAACCTATGAAAACCTATATACGTATCGCTCCCGATGTGGAATATTTCACCGATTACGACCGCTTCCGCGAGGCGCAAATCTGCTGCGCCGTCGCCGAAGACGGCACAAGCCTGTTCAGCCGCATCGAGAACCGCCGCTTCATGCACACGGTGCGGCACGATCTTTCCGAACGGGTTATCGAGCTGCTATGCCGGCAGATACATCGTGAAATATGCACATTGCACTATGGCGGACAAGTCGTGGAATGACCTGCCCGCCACACTGGAAGGTTGTAAGCCGCAAAACACTCTGTTTTGCGGCTTTTGCTGTTTTATACGATAAAATTTCTACACCAGAGAAATCGTAAAGCAGATTGCCCGCGAAACGGGGGTCGAAGCCGTGGCGGTCACAGCCGTCGTAGAAAGCAAGTGCGCGGAGCATACCAAAGAAAACGTTTAAACCTGCGCGGTTTTACAAGGGCAGCCCGTAATATTACGAAGAATACAACGATCGTTATTCCGGATCAATATCTGTGTTTCGCCCGATCGAATCAATACTTGTGTTTCGGATCCGGAAAGAGGATCAACCAACATAGTCCGATGGCGACCAGTACCGACAATATTCCCATTGTCAGGCAAATAGCCGTTAGAAAGTGTACGAACATCGAATCTTATTTTTCCCGTTACAGCAGTTTTGCTTCTAACAACTCTTTGGCTGGTATTTCCACCGTCTGATGCCGGGCTCCGTTCTTCTCGATGATTTCCAGTAAAAGCACCTTGTCATCGGAGATCGTCAGTTTGGGCAGTGCGAATACCGTCCGCTGACGCTGGTGTCCCCTCACGACTGCCGGATCGTTGCATACGCGCAGGATTTCGAGCGTCGACTGCTGTTGTGCCGTACGCTTGGTGAGTTTGCGATCCGCTACAATGAAATGTCGTGCATCTACCTCGAATGAGATATTCGTGTCGTTCGAGATACAGGAGTGAATGTATCTCACGTCATTGAACACGTAAATCCCCAACACTTCGACCCCGATGCCGTACTTTTTCGTGCGAATGCCCTTCACGTCCGTACGGTTTTGGCGGTATATGTCGCTCAACATGCGTTTTATGGTCGCAGGTTTCTCGCGCCCTACCTCGCGCAGCAGCACCCGGCCTTCGGATGCTGGGGCCGTTGGCTGCGGATAGCCCACGGCGGCCGGTTTCTTCATACTTTCTGGTTGCGGTTCCTGCACTGTAAGATTGAGGGTCGAAACAACCGGATTCTCGGCATAATAGACATCGAAAGTGAAAAATCCGCCGTCCTCGGTGATGACCGTCAGGTTTGTTTCTGCTGCGAAATTCCGCACGGCGGCTTTCACGCGCACGACGTTCTCGGCTCCATCGGCCTTGCCGGCGATGATGTCCATCGAGCCGATGTCGATATACGTGACAGGCGACGGGAAGAGGATGTGTACAGTCTTGGTGAATCCCGCTTCGATCTTTCGGGGTTCGATCTGTTGCGGCCCGTCCTGCATGGCCTTCGCCGTAGCGTGTGCTGCCCAGATTGCGGAGACGATCAGGGGCAGATAAATAAGGTCTCTTTTCATTTTACTGCTGTTTTGAAATCAATAATAGCTGATGGTTGGCTTTGAGGGTTATCTTCACCTCGCGGAGCTTCCCGGCGACATACTGCGACGAAGCCTGCAATCCTCCGCGTGCCAGTTCGGACAACACCTGCTGCCCGGCCGAACGGGTGACGTTTACGCTCGTCCCGGCGGTCTGTCCTACGGATGCCAGCGCCTCTTTGAGGGCTGTCCGCTCGCGGGAGTTCGGGACATTCAGCCCCGGCTGGCCGTCGAGGTCGTAAGCCGCGGCTTCGACGGCGAAGATCCGCCCGCCGTATTCGACGGACGACACTATGACTTGCAGCCGCATCCCGGAGATCGTCGCAAGACCGTATAACGGGGTGTTGCGGGGGATCACCGTATCGTCGATGCGCACGGCTTCCAGCAGCCGCAGCTGTACCGTGCTTCCGGCACGTATGACCTGTGTCTAGGCTACGCAGGCTCTGACGGTCGGAGTATCGGCATGCGCGACACGCCACCTGCCGCCGTGAGAAATCCCAGGTTACGTTCGACGGTGAAATCCGCCCGCGGATCGAGTGTCGAGGCTTCGACCTCACCTTCCCGCACGGGCCGCATCACGGACAGACGCGAATCCCGCCGTTGCTTTGTCGGCTCAACTGCTTCTTCACCCGGGCCGTTCCTCCGCCGAGATATTTCCGGGCGAGCTTGTACTGCTCCTCGGCCAGTTCCAGCGGATCGGGCTGCTGCCGCTCGGCGTCGAGCTGGGATTGCAGGGCCGCGACCTGCTCTTTCAGTGCTTCGACCTCGGTATTGCCGCAAGAAGGGGCCGGGGTGTAGAAAGCCGCCATTTCACCCGATATCCTCCGGTAGGCAGCATCCGATTCGTCGATCGCCGTCGGTGCTGCCGGAACTGTAGCATCCGCCATTTCCCCGGTCACAGGCAAGCGGTCGTCCATAACATCACCCAACGATTGTAGTTTCTCGCGCCGCTGCTGCTCGTACTGCTCCTGTTCGTAGACCTTGCGTTTGTCCGTTTCCGCCGGCTTTACCGTCGCTTCCGGAATCGTAACATTGTATCCGCCCGCTCCCGCCTGCTGCGGAGCCGGTTTCGGTGCGAACAAGTACCATAGGAAAATGCCGCACAGCAGTGTCATCACCGTCACGACACCTACGAACTTAAGTTGCCGGAGGTGCTGAGGCGTGAGAAATTGCGACAGCTTTTCAACTGCTCCGTTATCGCTCCTGCGTGTCATCTTCACTCGTGTTTAGAGGTAACAAGCTCCTTTCCGGCAGTAGTGGCTGCCGGAGGTGTGCGACGGCGGGAATCGACGTCTCCCGACTCCGCATTCCACCGAACAGAATCATCAGGGCGACCGCCGCATAGACGAGCAGCAGCATAGTAACCAGCCCGAGCCGCTGGCGCGGCGTAAGACGTTTCATGCGGGCCTTCAGCCACGCTTCGGCCCGCGTCTGTAAATCCTTAGCGCTCATAACTTCCGAGGTCTTTATTTTCGAGAATACGCAGATCTTCGATCAGGAATCCCTGCGGGTTGTTGTCCGAGCGTACGGCATTTCGCAGGCGGCATGTCGTGACGAGCGTCCGCTCCGTGACGTTGCTTTCACGGACGATCTTCTGCCGTGCGAAGGTCTCGATAGCATAGGGATAGCAGTCGAAATCGCAGCGGATACTGTCCACGACGACATTCTGCGATACGTTCGAGGCGATGATGCGGTTGAAATATCCCTTCTCTGCGAGGCTCTGGTAATAGGCGATGGCGCTTCCGTCCGCAAGGTACAGCGCCCTGCGGACATTGCCTTCGATGGCCTCGCGGTCGGGAGAGAGGGTGAAGAAGAGCTCGTGGAAGCGCCGCACGTGTTCGCGGGCTTCGACGGGACGGTTCTGGGCCATATCCTGCGACAGGGCCAATATCAGCGACTTGCCCTGATCCAGTACATAGATCTTCTGCCGCTGGGCTTCCGCGAAGCGGTAGGATGTCCACACTGCCGCCACCGAGATCAGCGTGCAGGCTCCCAGAAAGAGCATGCTGAAGAGCCGCAGGTGGCGAAAGGACGATTCTATATTCTTCAATGTTTTGAATTCCATATTTTATTACGTTTTATCGTTTCTTCAAAGCCCCTTTTATACGGCCTCCGACATTTCCGACCGCCGCTCCGGCGACTCCGGCAGCGCCCATCGCCACGGCACGTCCTGCGCCTGCGACTTTATCGCCGTAACTTCCGGCGCCTCCGGCCTGAATGATCCACGACGCAACGGTCGGCACGCAGAAATATCCGACGATTCCGATAATCATAAAAATGCAATAGACCGTATTGCTTCCGTCGGGTATGAACGTCGGGTCTTGCAGTCGTTCGATGTCCTGCTGGAGCATCAGAATCTGGATGCGCGAAAGGATCGCACCGAACAGGTCGCTGACGGGCAGCCACAAATAGATGCAGATATAGCGTGCCAACCAAGACGCCAGCGTATTGTGAAAGCCGTCGTACACGGAGAAGGCGAAGGCCACGGGCCCCAGCAACGCCAGAACGATCAGGAAAAACGTCCGCACGGTGTCGATGGTCAGCGATGCCGCCTGGAAGAGCGTTTCCAGAAACGTCCGGAATGCCTCACGGACTTTCTGACCGAATTGATACCCGGCTCGCTCGGCATACATCCCGGCAATCGCCATGAGGTCTTTAGGCTTCCAGCCCAATTCGTCAAGCCGTTTGTCGAACTCTTCATTACTGATAAGATAGGCTTTTTCCGGATCGCGGAGCATCGCCTGACGCTGCAATTCATCCTTCTGTGTCTGGTATTTTTCCAGATCGAACGCCTGTCGATCGACCAAATGCGATGTGGCATTGCTGATGGGCGACAGCAGGCCGTTCAAAGGCCCCAGTACGAGGGTCGGGAAGGCCATGATGCACAGCCCCAGCACAAAGGGCCGCAGCAGCGGAAATACCTCGATGGGCTCCGCGGCGGCGAGGGATTTCCAGACCCTGTATGCGATGAAAAACAGGGCGCCCAGCCCGGCGAGTCCTTTGGCAATGCCCATCATATCGCTGCACAACGGCAACATATCGGCGTACAACGAGCGGAGAATCTGATGCAGGTTCGTCCACTCTACGGCTAACGGCATCGTCATAGGTTACCAATATCTGTCGTTATGACCGCCGTACAAGGCCCGCACACGCTCCGAATCCCCGCGCTGACGGCTGCGCAGGAACGACACGGAGATATTCTTGCGCGTATAGTATTCCGTAAGATTGCGGTATTCGAGCATCTCGTAGTAGATCCTGTCGATAATATCCAGCCGCTCCTTGTCGGTCATCGAAAGCCCTGACGGAGTGATGATCTGCTTCAGGTCGTTCAGCAGGTCGGCACTCGCCGACAGCAGCTTCGTATAGCCTGCGGCCATTGCCGTGAGTTCCTCGGCCGAGTAGTTCGTATCGTCGAGCATTGACCGGAAGTTCGAGATGTATATATCGGAGATGTCGCCCACGAGCAGCATCGTCTGCTGCACACGACGGGCGCTTTTGACGAGGTTATGCACCGACCGCAGCGCGTCGTAATATTTCTTCGACTGCTCGTAAATCTTTACCGTCTGCTGAAAACTCTGAAGCAGCGTACTTCCGTTTCCGGGACGCTTCGACGACCTGCCTGGTGGAATTCACGATACCCTGCGCCAAATTCGAGGGGTCGCTCACGACCCACTGCGCCCGAAGCGGATGACCTGCCAGCAGCATCGCTGCCAGCAGGCCGAAGCCTATTCGCCGTCCCATCGCACCGGAGCCTGAAGGATTACTTCCGTCCCTATACGCTGCGGCCGGTCGTCGCGGACGAAAAGCCCGAAACATCCGATATGCAGAATATCGTTGGTCGTGTGATGAACGACGCATCCGCCGGTTTGCCCGTACAAGACATGGAGTCACAGACTGTCATCGCGTTTGAGAATGACCATGTCCCGCACGGGACGCTCGCCGCAGAAAAGCGTCGCGGCATATCCCGGAGCCGTTTTGCGGATCGTGATCCGCTCTCCGTATTCGTTCTTTCAGCAGCCGCAGATACGGTCGTCGGCAACCTCGGATTGCAACTCCCGGATGGTCTGTTTCAGCGACTCGATCTCTTCCTGCGCCCGGCGCAGCCGTTCGTCTCGCGCGGCGAGTTCTTTTTTGGATATGAACATGATTTTCGGATTTTAGGTTAATGATATTCATTGCGTTTTCGCTCGGCCAACTGGCGTATGGCCAGCTCGATATTGCCGCCGAGCTTCTCTGTGAGACGTTGCAACTCCAGTTTTTCAGTCTCTTCGGTGGTATAGCAGAGGTATTCCTCAAGACTCGTTTCGGTAGCATAGACAGCAGAGTGCACGCCTCCGAGTCCGATCCACACCTCTTTGTAGCGGCGCTTGGGGTCATTGGCCCGATTGATCGACAACACCTGATTGCGTTCCTTATCACTCAATCCCAACAACTCCTGAATCTCGTCGAACTTGTTAGCATACTTACGCATGTCCAAAAGGATGCGGCAGTCGCAGTTGGCGATGACGCTCTCCTTGAGGACGGGCGACGACAGCAGGTCGTCCAACTCCTGCGTTACGCACATACACTCGCCGAAGTGCTTGCGGACGGTCTTGTGTAGGCTAAGCACCCGGCGCCTTACCGTATTTCTACGGCAGGTTTCCAAGAACTCGCCCCCGAACCGGACTTACACCTCTCGGCGTATCCGGCTCTCCACTAATTTTTTTTCAGTCTAAACTTTTCCCAGATGCCGCAGCCTGTGGCAACTCGGACACAACGCAATGGTCTTGCGTTTTCGGGCTGACATGAGCCGTTTCCAACTCTCTTTCCCTTTCAGGTCTTTGAGGTTGCGGACATGGTGCATAATCAGCTTGCCCTCTGCCCCGCACAACTCGCATTTTTCCGCTTTGAGCCTGTCCGTCAAATTGGTTCGGCTCACGTCTGCAATAGAGTACGGTTCGATGTCGCAGCTTCCGTTGAACGCCGTTGTCCGGCGCTTGAAACTCGTCTTGTAAAAGGTTCGAGACTTGATTACCCCTTTCTGCTCGTACTTTACGGTGAATAGTTTGTTGCGGCGGTACTTTTTGTTGATTTTTCGTACCGTGCTCCTATATTTGCCCGCAAATGTTTTATACATGCTGTACTCCATGATATATCTGAAGTTGTGCAGTACGACGCAGTTGTTGGCGATCAGGTAATAGTTGCAAAATCCCACTGTTTCCCGATTGTATCGGTCGAGGATTTCAAGATCGTCGTTGAATATCAATCCTGAACGGCATTTGGGTTTCCAAATCTCTTTCCCGTTGCGGAGCTTGATTTCCATAGCTCCGTATTCCAGAAGTTTGTCCCGCAGCGTTGCCATGCTGACATTCAGCCGGACACGCTTGCCGTAGGTGCGTCGCAGACGTCCTTGCACATCCCGTCGTTGATGATTGTTCCGTGTTACCGTAATCTCATATCCGAGAAATTTCGCCGATTTACCCGTATGGGTTATCAGCGTCTTTTCTTCGGACAGTTCGAGGGCGAGGCTTTCGGATAGGAATGATTTAATATCCTCCTTTATCCGCAGTGCATCCTCTTTGCTGCCGATTACACCCAGAATAAAATCGTCGGCGTAACGGATGTATTTGAGCCTGCGGTAACTTCCGTCCATTTCATCTCCGCTTGAAATGCTGCACGTTCCTGTTCGATGGCTTTGAGTCTTGCAACCAAAGCCGCCTTCTCAGTCCCGTCTTTTATCTTTTTCAGTTTCCGCACAGTCCGTTTTCGTTCATTGGCCAAATCGTTGCTCTCTTTGCCCGGCCTGCGTTTGGTTCCCATGTCGAAATGTCGGATATACTCTTTCACGTACTTGTCTAATTTATCGAGGTATATATTCGCCAGAATCGGGCTGACGATACCTCCCTGCGGCATTCCGCTGTAAGTGTTGTGAAACGTCCAATCCTCGACGTATCCCGCTTTCAGGAATTTCCGTATCAGACGGATAAAACGGTCATCTGAAATGCGCTCCCGCAGGATTCCGACAAGTACATCATGGTCAATGTTGTCGAAGAACCCTTTGATGTCGCCCTCGATAAACCATTTCGTTCCACTGAACGTCTTTTGAATATGAAGTAATGCAGTGTGACAGCTCCGTTTGGGTCGGAAACCGTGCGAGGTAGTCTCAAAATGTCCCTCGTAAATGGCTTCCAGAATCATGCGGACTACCTCTTGCACCAGCTTATCTTCAAAAGCCGGTATTCCCAGAGGGCGCGTTTTTCCGTTTTTCTTCGGGATATGCACCCTCCGCGACGGGTGGGGCTGATAACTTTCGTCTTTTAACGATGCTATCAGCGTTTCGATCCGGGCAAGGCTCATCTCGTCGATACTACGACCGTCGGAGCCTTTGGTCGTGCTACCTCCGTTCGATGCGATCTTTTGGTAGGCAACATAGAACAACTCTTCGTTGAACAGAATCCGGTAAAGGCGTTCGAACTTGTAGCTCGAATCCTTACTGTGTTCGTTCAGACTGTTTAATACTCTTTCCGGACTTCTCATAATGTCTCTCACATTATCCATTAAATCGTATTAAAGAAAATTAGCTGCCTCCCTTCGCCATGTGCAGGGCGTTACCCTGCTCGGACTACTACGGAGGCTCCGTTACCTTGCCGGATATTCAGAGGTCTGCACCTCATAGCCTTACGGCGTTCCGGTTTAGGTAATCCCCGTTTACTTGCTTAGTAACTGTTGGCATGATGGATTGTCGGATGCGATTTCCGTCCTTTACCATTTATCATGGTTGCTCTGCGGCAAGTTCTTGCTTGCGTCCGTACATGTACACCGGAGCAGTACCGCAGTATGACGATTTATAGCTACCTTACGTCATAGCCTGCAAGTAGAGCAGCTCGGACTGTCGTTTAAACAATTCGGTTTTCATCCTCATATCCATCGTTTCATCTTGCCGTTCAGTGGCAGTCTGGTAACTGACTGACTTACGACGTTCCCGACATGCTACACTCCCCGTCCGGTTTCCCTTTCGGATAAGTCAGGTGATGATAGGTTTTTCAAAGAACACTTACCTAATCCCTT
>VOFG01002480.1_pt1 | contig 43838 bp, 81 predicted proteins | sample 5384171 | NCBI WGS metagenome assembly VOFG01 (sample SAMN12384726, study PRJNA508395) | human gut metagenome | isolation source: healthy gut F | host: Homo sapiens
GCTAAGAGTAAATTATGCGTTAGCTAATGTTTTACCCAATTCTTGGCATTGTGCATTGCCGTCATCATCTGGTTCACCCAAGATTGCCACACCGTCAGCTACTAATTCGCCGCCAGCATCTTTAATGCGAGTGCCCCAGTCTTCTAACCAAGTGCCACCCCAACCATAGGAGCCAAAGATTGCTACTTTTTACCACCCAATTTACCTTCTAATTCAGTGTAGAATGGTTCGAATTCGCCTTCTTCTAATTGTTCAGCACCCATGTCAGCACAGCCAAGAGCTAGATTTTTTCGTAAGCTGCTGCGTCATCTACGGATACTTCAGAAACGGATTTTACTTCAACTTCTTGACCTGCAGCTTTGATACCTTCAGCTACTTCATGAGCCATTTGTTCTGTATTGCCTGTACCGGACCAATAAATTACACCAATCATCTTGTACCTCCTAGGCCGTTCTTGCGACCAATGAACTAAATGTTTTTCCCAACATCAATTGAGTTTGACAAAATTCACGACATGCTTTGTAACATAAGAAAAGAGCGCTGTGCATCTACTACATCGTGGTAAACCTTCCATTCACCACACATAGAGTATCCATTACCGCGACGAGAAATAAAATATTTCACATCCATTAACGGATAACCTAGAAATACGCCGATTTCATGAGGGAAATCAACGCTTGATTCCATACGATATCGCAAATGTTCAAGCATCTCCATAATGCTCATACTATCTTGATAACCGTAGGCTTTCAAAAATGTCATTACTGCAGGTTGCCGTACATAGTCTCGTAATTGTTTCTCACGGAATACCAATAATAGTCTACGTGCTTTACAGCGACATAATTCAAAGAAGAACAATCCTTTTTCATTGAACTCTTTATTATATTCTGTCAATACAAATTGGATTTGTTCATTCATGTCCCGTGGAATAGAAACCAAGTTCGAAAGCTTGATACCTCGAATTGCCGGTGCACAATGATATCCAATGATATGGTCAATTGAATTCATCATAAAAGTACCTGCCTGTTGCACATCGTTAGAACTTTCTCTAATGAGAATAATTCCTATATGCCAATAGTACTCTTGATGAGAAAAATTGTCAAGAATAATTGATATATATTTTCAATAATTATTTATTTTTTACTGTTAGCAAAGTCTTAACTTTAGGGAATATCGCAGCATCATTAGCTTCATTTATAGCTATAAAACGTGCATTCGGACCAGTATATTTATCATCAAAAGGCTAATATGTAAAACTTCATTATAAAATTATTATTAGCTACACTTTTATATTTTAATATTCCTTCGTATACATTACCTTGTTTAGCTAATGGCGTTACAACTGTGAAAGTACCAAGGATTGAACTATCCCCCCTTATTAATAGCAGAGGCAAGTGCACCTAGTGAAGATGGATCTGCATTGACATGCTTAGTTTCACTCATGCGACCAGATAATTGCTTTCCTAATACTACATCACCATATACAGCATAGTTCATTTCATTTTCGTTTTAATATTCAATGTATATACATTAGCAGAGGTAGCACCCGCTTCTATAAGCACAGATTTAATATCTTTTTTGCATCCCCTGCAAAAAGTGCTTTAAGATCATTTCGATACATTGTAACACCTTCAGATAATTTAACACCTTGATATGTTACAGTTTGACTTTTATTCAAAACGGACTTAATGTTTGCTGCAGAACCTATTGCTGGAACAGATACTAATACAGCAGCTGCAGTAGCAAGTAATACTAATTTTTTCATATGTCTCCTCTAGTGAAATGTTAATGTCACAAACACTCAACATTTATAGTATCAACACAGTAGTAAAGAACCGCCCTTAGTGGAGCGGTTCTTTATCATTATCTTAGCAACGTATATGACTGACTAAATTATTTCTTTTGTGCCTTAGCCCAGCTATCGCGTAAACCAACAATACGGTTCATTACGATATGATTTGGTGTGCTATCTTTATCAGTTACAAAGTAACCTTGGCGCAAGAATTGGAAATGGTCTCCTGGTACTGTATTAGCAAGACATGCTTCCCCTTTACTGTGGAATACTTGTAAGGAGTCATGGTTGAAATCGCCCAAGAAGTCTTTACCATCGGAATCTTCTTTAAGTAAATAATCATATAAGCGAGATTCAATATCTACTGCAGTAGATGCTTCAACCCAGTGCAATGTCCCTTTTACCTTACGAGTGCAACCGCTACCGCTCTTAGTTTCTGGATCATATGTACAGTGTATTTCTGTAATATTGCCATTTTCATCTTTAATAACATCAATACATGTAATGAAGTATGCACCTTTTAAGCGTACTTCTTTACCTGGTGCCAAGCGGAAGAATTTCTTAACTGGCTCTTCCATAAAGTCATTGCGTTCAATGTAGATTTCACGACCGAATACAACTTCACGGTTACCCAACTCTTCATTTTCTGGATTATTTTCAACTGTGCAAAGTTCAGTTTGACCTTCTGGATAGTTCGTAATAACAACTTTCACAGGATCAATAACTACCATAGGGCGGGTAGCTTTGAGTTTCAAATCTTCACGGATACAGAACTCAAGCAAAGCAATATCAACAACGCTATCAGCTTTAGCGACGCCAATGCGATCGCAGAAATCACGAATTGCTTCTGGCGTGTAACCACGACGACGCAAGCCAGAAATAGTAGGCATACGAGGATCATCCCAGCCAGCCACGATACCAGCATCCACAAGTGCACGCAATTTACGTTTGGACATAACCATTTTAGTTACATTTAAACGAGCAAACTCAATTTGTTGCGGAATTTCAGTATCATCCCAATCCTCAAGTACCCAATCATACAATGGACGATGAACTTCAAACTCTAAAGTACAGATAGAGTGTGTAATACGTTCGATAGCATCTTCAATAGGATGAGCAAAGTCATACATAGGGTAAATCTTCCACTCATTGCCTGTGTTATGATGTTCTGTATTTACAATACGATAAATAACAGGGTCACGCATAACGATATTAGGATGAGCCATGTCGATTTTTGCACGCAATACCTTTTCACCATCAGCGTATTTACCATCTTTCATTTCTTCGAAGAGTTTCAAGTTTTCTTCTACACTACGATCGCGGTATGAGCTATTAACACCAGGTGTAGAGAAATCGCCACGGGTTTGTTTAATTTCATCAGCCGTTTGATCATCTACATACGCTTTGCCAAGAGTAATTAATTTCTTAGCATATTCGTACATTTGACCAAAATAGTCAGATGCATAACGTGGTTTATCAGCCCAATCAAAGCCGAGCCATTTACATCTTCCATGATGGAGTTTACGTATTCAACATCTTCTTTTGCAGGATTCGTATCATCAAAACGAAGATTTGTTAAGCCATTGTACTGTTTGCCAATACCAAAGTTAAGACAAATAGATTTAGCATGACCAATATGTAAGTAACCATTTGGTTCTGGCGGGAAGCGAGTTAACACACGACCACCGTATTTGCCAGTTTCGTTATCTTTGTTGATGATAGCTTCGATAAAGTTAATGGATACAACTTCTTCAGGAGCTACAGTTTTCAGTATCTTTATGTTCCAACGTTCTAACCTCCATAGGATAAATATTCTTTTATTTTACCATATTTTGCATAATACCGCATATCTTTTGAGGTCTTGTGATATTAGTCGAAATCAGCTAAGTCTATACCAGCTTTTTTAAGCTCTTCTAAGGCAGACTCTACATCCATTTCTGGTTTCTTATAGTTAACTTCTTCATTAACACAGGTCTTTAATGGTTTCTTATGAACGCCAGCAATAATATTGTCAGCCGTCAAAATAGACATATCATAACGCGTACGATCAGTATAAGAACCAATATGTGGTACGATAAGACAGTTCTCAACATCCAATAATGGATGATCTGCTGGCAATGGCTCTGGATCAGTTACGTCAAGTGCTGCGTAATCGATTTCACCTGTTTTAGGGCATTAATCAAAGCATCTGTATCAACGATAGGTCCACGGCCAACATTAACAAACAATGCAGTATTCTTCATTTTTTTGAAGAATGCTTCATCACACATGTGATATGTTTCATCTGTTAGTGGAGCCATCACACAAACTACATCACTAGTAGCTAACAAGTCATCTAATTCCATATACGTAGTTTTATGAATCTTGTCATCAATACGCTGATTACGATTATGGTATACCACAGTCATACCGAATGCACGGGCACGACGAGAAATAGATACACCAATAGCCCCCATCCCAATAATACCAAAGGGTACGGCGACTCAAATCAAAACCTTTAATATTAGATGGTCTTTGAGCCCAACGTCCTTCTTTTACAGAAATTAGCATTTTCAGAATACGACGACTAGCAGTGGCAATCAATGTAAAAGCAAGCTCTGCTACGGTTTCATTAAGAACACCTGGCGTATTGCCATAAGGAATACCTGCTGCCGTTAATTCATCAATTTTTACATTATCATAACCCACAGCTGCTTGAGCAATAACCTTTAAATTAGGTGCATTTTTTACAAGATCACCGTCTACATCTAAAGGGCGAACACACCACAAACCATCCGCATCAACGAGCCATTCCTTTAAGGTCTCACGAGGCATTACAGTCTTTTCAGTCCATTGGCGTACATCAACATGTTCTTTTAAATAGGCAATTGCATCACGTCGGACTAAACCGTTTACAACAACTAATGGTTTTTTTTCCATAATCATTGTATAAGTCCTCTAAATATTCTTATAATACACGCACAAAATTTCGCGTTAAAGTTAATATTATATATTTCTACTATATACTTATAATTTTATACTACGAAAGCTCAGGCGTAATACAACAAAAAGAGTTCTAAAAGGCCTAGGCTTCTAGAACTCTTTCTTAGTAAATTTGATTATTTCAAATCTGCTGTACAGTTAGGACATTTAACTGCATCAATGTGAATTTCTGTTTTACAGAATGGACATTCTTTTTAGTCGTAGGTGCTTCTGCAGCTTCTTCTTCTTTTTCGCGTTTTTCATCATTTTAGCTCAATGCGCGAATCATTAAGAATACAACGAACGCTAAGATTAAGAATTGAATCAAGATCAGTAATAAATGTACCGTATGGCAATACAGCACCAGCAGAGCGAGCTGTTGCAATATCAGCACCATTTACAAATGCCTCTTTAGATGCTTCACTTAATGGAATGTATAGATTGCTAAAATCAATACCACCAGTGAACACACTGATAATGGCATGAACAAATTGCTAACTACAGAATTCACTAATGCCGTGAAAGCTGCACCAATAATCATACCGACAGCGAGGTCCATCATGTTCCCTTTAAAAGCAGAACTCTTTAAACTCTTTAATAAATTGTTTCCTTCATGTTTAACTCCTACTCACACTTAATACCGTTCGGAAAAATTAACTCATTAATCATAAAAAGAAAAACTGCATCTATGTCAACATTTTTCGATATAGTTTATTGAAAGTTTTTTAAAAAATGCTTTATCATCCTATTTTCATAATAGATGATTCTAGAGAGATAAAACTTTAGCCCGTTCAATAACCGCAATAAAGGCTGGTGGAATCATTTGATCCGGTATATAGTAGGCAATTCTACGCCCTACAATCACACCTTTATTGCTATAAAACCAAGAGAAATAGTACGCCAATAATGTATCTATATCCTTTGCCTTGATATTTTTCAAACATCGTTGTACCACTTGATGATCATCAAGTCCCAACTTAGCAAAACCGCGGCGGGCCATATCCTTTGTTACCATACCACGCCCAGTATCGATAATATCTTGAATAATGGCATCCAATATATCCCGATGATGATGTTGAATCAAATGGGATACTACATCCATTTCAAAACAGATTTCATTTGTGTAAAAGACATTAACATGAGACTTGCTATGCTTATCCATTACATCTCGGTCATAGAGTGCTACCGTCGGAATAGCAAAGCTTTTAAATAATTTATGGAGTTTACTAATAGAAGATTCTCCACGTGCATTGATAAGACATATACCAAAATAATCAAAATCTACATTTAATTTTTTGGCCAAAGCCTGCAAAACTACCATACTCTGTTTCCCCCTTCCACCAAGATGATACACCGTGCATAGAGGGCTTCCTTCGCTTCAGGGAAATGCATAATCAAATGCTTTTCTACTTCTCGAGCAAATTTAAATGTCACCCCGCATGCTGCGCGAACGAGACCGTTTCATCACGATACATGCGTATAATATGACGATAATCGTCAACTAGTGCATCCGTACTGTGAGTAACCACAAATAATTGCCTTTAATAGGCCATCAATTTGAAATAACTGTTTAATTAATGCTAAAAAAATTCAGCATTTTCATTGGTCGCAATTTGACGATAATAGTTTAATACAGCCGTTGCAAATAAGGACTCAAATGTAGTTCTGGTTCATCGACACTGATAAATACCGGTAAATATCGACGGCCTTCACTGTCATACACGAGCAATGATTCTAAATTGGTTGATGCACTGTGCACCTTCATATAAATTTGAGCCAAAATCTTTAGCGCTACCGCCATGATAAGCCGTACATTATCTATGGAATACTTACGAATTAAATTTGCCTCTGTAGAGAGGATGTTAATAGTTCTACAAGACGCTGAATATTAAGAACACATTCGGGATCAAGCCCCATTCTTACATTGATAAAGCTATCTAATACGATGGCATCATCTGATGTCAATCCAGTCTTAGGCAGATAGGTAAAAGCTGTTTCCCAGTTCGATATACACCGATGTAGGAATGGAATAAAGTTCCGCCTCCGATGTATCGCGATGACACATATAGATTGTATGGCGCAACATAGACAATGGTAACGGTGTCAATTTCTCTCCATCCATCTTATAGAGTCGTGGATATACCTCTTGTACCACTTGTTCAAGGCGTAGATACATACCATCTTCTGACCAATCATATCCTGAAATGATGTAGTGAGCTCAGAAAAGGACATTTTACACTCAATGCGTATCGGTCTATGTACATCAGCAAAGTCACTTTCTTGAAAACCTCGTGCATTCATCATTTTGCTCTAAGAGGTCAAGAAAATTAGATTTCCCCACTGCATTTTCGCCTACGAAGTAATTAATATCATTGTGAAAGTGTAGTTCAATATCTACGAGATTACGGTAATTCTCAATTTTAATCCACTCCATAAACATAGCCATCACACTCCTACAATATACAAAAAGATGCAACCATACAATAATATTCCCTAATTGATGGTCGCATCTTAATTATGCACCAATACTACTTATATAGTATTCGACATTTATTTTGTTTTTTCCTCTATACCTTGCCTTCACGTATAAGGACCATTTTGCTCTTTTTAAGCGTGCCAACATAACGGACGCCACAAACATGGCGATACCAGCGCCTACCGTTTCGATGGATAGACTTTCACCAAAGAATAAAAAATCCATAGAAGGAGCTAATGAAGACGCCTACATATTGCAAGAATTGAGCTACAACAGCATTCGTTGTAACAAAAGCACCGGTCAAGAAGAATTGCGCCACTACGGTTATACCGCCAATAGCAGTAATAATTAGCCATTCTTGACCTTCTGGCATGACAAATCCATCTGTCGTCACAAGGCCCGCAATCATTCCTGTAATCAAGAAATACGCCATGATTTCAAAATTACTATGTTGTCCATGCTTACTAATGGAGCGAATTGTTGTATAGGCAGCGGCAGATAACGCTGCACCTAAATAGCAACTAAGTGCATACCAAGTAAATCCTCCATAGCTAAATGGATTAACCATCACCATTACGGCTATGAAGATTAAGAATAAGCCATTTACCAGCGCCCTTGGAACGCGTTCCTTTAAGGAAAAAGGCGCTAAAGATAAACACGAAAATACCCGATGTTTGAAACAATATGGTAGCATCAGACATCTTCATATGTACCAAGGCTATAAAGTTACACACCATGCCAAAACCGCCATAGAGGCCTCGCATAATAAGTCAGTCCTCGGTCCTCCGTGGAAAATCGGATGCCCTTCATATACATAACGACAAGGACAGCAACGGTGCCAAATAAGCCGCGAAAAGAAAGCAATCTCTCCAGATGGAATATTCAATCCCAGCATCTTAACAAATAAATTCATGGTACTCAGCAAAAGTGCCGAAAGAAGCGCATAAATTAAACCTTTTTTGCCATATATCCCCTATCTCATCAATACAATATATCGATAACCATTACAATAAGAAACCGCCCCTCCAAGGAGAGGCGGCATAGTATTATTTAGAGAATGTATCGACAAAATCTAGAATTTCTTGTTTCATATTTTCTTTGTCGATGGCTTTTGTAAAGCGTAATGATTTAGCCTTTAACGCAGCCAATTGTTTAGGGAATGCTACACCGGTTACAGCAGAGATGTTATCCAAGCTTTCATAAGGCGTAGAACCAACTTTAATATCAAGGGCCTCACAAATAGGTGTTGGGAATTTAAATGGATGTGCAGTAGATGCGATGATTGTATGACGAGCACCATCTTCTGGATGAGCTTCTAATTCTTTCATATATGCACCCATCGCAACAGCTGTATGAGGATCCATTAAATAGCCATAGGAGTTATACACTTGCTCAATAATGGCCTTTGTTTCTTCGTCATTGACATAGGCACCGCTGAAATTAGCTTTGAACACGTTTAAATTCTTCTTCATTAACAGATAATTTACCTGTGGATTTCAAATCTTTCATCCATTGAGCTGTTCTTTCACTATCCTCACCGGAAATATAGTACAAGAAACGTTCAAAATTAGAGGATTCAAGGATATCCATGGATGGAGAAATCGTCGTATAGAACGGACGATTCATATCATATGTACCAGTGTTAAAGAAATCAGTAAGCACATTATTTTGATTGGATGCAGATCAATTTACCGATAGGAATACCCATCTTTTTAGCATAGTAAGCAGCCAATATGTTACCAAAGTTACCTGTTGGAACCACTACGTTAAACGCTTCATCTTCATGGATAGCACCTTGTGCAACAAGCTCAGCATAAGCATTCACATGGTATACCACTTGCGGTGCTAAACGACCGATATTGATGGAGTTCGCACTGGAGAACATGACGCCTTTTTCGGCTACTTCTTTAGCTGTATCTACATCGACGAATAAACGTTTCAAGAATTGTTGAGCATCATCAAAGTTGCCATGAATAGCCGTTACGTTAACATTAGCGCCTTCTTGCTTTTGCATTTGTTCTGCTTGCATAGGGCTAACGCCATCAGTTGGATAGAATACTTGAATATGCGTACCAGGTACATCTTTAAACCCTTCAAGGGCAGCCTTGCCTGTATCACCAGATGTAGCTGTTAGGATAAGAACCTCTTTATCTTCCCCTTCCCGCTTCTTTTGCGGCTACCAATAAATATGGGGAATAGTGAAAGCGCCATATCTTTAAACGCTTGTGTACGGCCGTGGAATAATTCCAATACGGATACTTTTTCAAGTAAAGAATGTAGAGGTGCAATATCGCGAGTGCTAAAGTTTACATCGCTGTAAGCGGAGTTAATCATTTCATTTAAGATGTGCTTCGGAGAAACAAGGGAATAATTTTGCTAATACAACAGCAGCTACCTCTTGGTACGGTTTATCTTTAATGTCGTTATAGCTTAAGCAATTTGTTGGAAATAAAGCTGGTACGTATAAACCACCATCTTCTGCCAAACCATGTAATAATGCATATGTTTCATTTACGGCAACAGTGCCACGTGTACTTGTATAATTCATGGGCAACCTCTACAAACTAAAATTCTACAGAATCAATAATATTCTCTAATTATAGCATAAAAGCGCCCCAAAAGGGGCGCTCTCTATAGATTTTATTATATATTATTTTATCATTGCATATATCGGCAAAAGACAACGATTATAATTCACGCTTCTGCAATAGCATCCAATGTACAAATAAATTTATATAGACTTTAATTCCTCGCCATATAGACGTTCCATACCTTGTCTAGTGACAAGCCACATTTTCCCTGATTTTCTAAATTCTCCTTCTTAAAAATCCATTCTTTTACCCCACAGTTTTTGTTTAAGAGAATCAGCAGTAACATTCCAAACGTTCTGCCGCCTTGTGTGGTCATTACATCATCTAATTTCATTATAGAACTCCTAATATTACTAATAGATTATAAACGGATAACACAAAGGCAATAATACTAATTATTAAAGTTAATCTTGAAATCATATGCTCGCCATTGTTATAATAGTTAGGAAGATTGGGGCTCTTACGAGCCCCTGTGGTTACTGATTTAATAACTGCATTATTGCGATTGCAAGTTGGATAAACGCGGTTATTATTGGTAGCCACTTTTGTTATCTTCCATAACTTCTTCAATGGCATCACCTCCTTCCTTATGTCTGCCTTAACTATACTATATTTTGTCTGACATAAATCAAATAAATCTTTTTAACTAAAAGAGGACTTCCACATCTCTAAATCTAGAAGTCCCCATATCAAGTTAATGAATACATATAGTCAGCATATCAATACCTACTTACTTTCTTCTTCTTTGTATTGATGCTTTTCTGTGATTCCATAATGACTTGCTATGTCTATTATGCTCATGTCCTTAATATATTCATATGGTGCTAGTAATTCACCTGCAAATGCATTCGCTTGCCCTCAGGATCTTTATATGGTGATATGTCACCATCTTCTCTCGCCAAAGTAATCGACTCTACGCGATGTAATAATAGATGTCCTAATTCATGTGCCATAGTTAATCTGTCCCGACCATAACCATTGCAAGCTCGTTCGTATACATCGCCTTTTGATTCGATAAAACAACTTGATGATTTAAGGTAATGAGTATTGGTATGCTAGGGATTTACAAGGGATACTTGAATACTCGAATGGCGAAATTTTTATAAAATTATTGAAAAGGCAAAAAATGCTTGTGAAGCCAATGGTCATATGGTCACCGAATTTGTTGACGTCAACAAATTGGTAGATGTTGGGGCTAACTTACAACGTAGTATACAAGATATAGTACTCTCTAGATACGCTTGTTACTTAATCGCTATGAATGGTGATCCGCGTAAAGAGGTAATCGCATTAGGGTCAAACTTATTTTGTGGTAAAAACTCACAAGCAAGAGCAATTAGAATAAAGAAGATAGCTTGCAAAAAGAATAGCTTACGCAGGAATGCAAATCCGACAAGATATTAAAGAGCATAATATTTCTTTTAGCTGAAGCCGCTAACCAAGCAGGAATAAAAGAACCAAGATGAATGCGGCTATTTTGCCAGAAGATTTGCACCCATTTTCTTGGACAGATCAAAATAAGAAAACCCCCGCACAGTAGTGCGTGTTTATTTTGGTGGACCACCAGGGGTTCGAACCCTGACACCCTGATTAAGAGTCAGGTGCTCTGCCAGCTGAGCTAGTGGTCCATGACACGAATTAATTATATGCTTATTTTATAGGAATGTAAAGAATATTTATTACATTCCCATAAAATATATCAATTTGATTTACATCAATATCGTCCTAGCCAATCCTTCATCGTATTACAAGCCTCCGTAGGGAGAATATCACTAGTCCCTACGCAGTCAGCACCACTATATAGTTGAAGACACTATGCGTACGACTTACCTCTTTAATAATAATGTTTGTCACATCAGCCTTTGGCACATTAAATTGCAATCCATAACGGCCCTTGTAGGTAATTACAGAGGATTTAGTATCATATTCGATATGGACTTGAAGCATCTTGCCACCAGGCCAGCATTCTTCAATATGTTCCTTTGATCTTGGTTTTAGAAAATCAAAAAATCCCATATTATCCTCCAATGCGCCACATAGGACGTTCTGGTTGTTCCATACCTACGCCATCATGACGTTCTTGCTTTCGCTGCAATGCACGTTCAATATGCAAAGCTAAATCTTCCTCGGTCGCACCATTGCGCACAAGAGATACAAGATCAGCCTCATCATCACGCAACAAGCATAAACGCATTTGCCCATCTGATGTAAGACGTACACGATTACATGTATCACAATAGCTATGAGACATAGAAAAGATGAATCCTACAGCCTTTCCACTTGGTAACGCTAAGTACGTAGCAGGGCCAAAGCCATAAACGGAATGCACTTCTGTAAGCGGACCTCCACTAACACGTTCTAATTGAGCCTTCCATTCATCAAAAGTCGGCCCATGAAACGCATCGCCTTGAAATGGCATATACTCGATAAAACGCCATACAACAGGCCATTTTTCTACATACTGTAATAAAGATTTAACTTCATCATCAGACCAATGGCGAGATAATACGGTATTAATCTTTACTGATTTAAAATTCTCGCTAATAGCACTGCGAATACCATCTAATACGGAATCTAGCTCCCCTCTTTGCCTACACAAGTGGCAAAAGCGTCACTTTCAAGAGAATCTAGACTGATATTCACTCGGTTCAAACCAAGTTTTTTTCAATCGTTGTGCTCGAGATGCAAGCAAGCTACCATTAGTAGTCATAGATATATCTTCAAACCAACCAGTATCCTTGATACGAGTTAAAAGCTCTTCAATATGAGGATATAGCAATGGCTCGCCATCAGTTAAACGTACCGCTTTCACGCCGATACGATGAAAGGCACCTGAAATAGTCATCCATTCATCAACTGATAATAATTGGGTTTGACTTTGAGGTGTAATTTCAGCAGGTCGACAATAGGGACAACAAAAATTACACGCATCTGTCAATGACAGACGTACATATTCAATTGTACGGCCCCATGCGTCTTTCATAACACACCTCGTTTGTACGACTAAGTTATTTGATAATAGATACTTCATCACCTACGTGAATCGTACCATTTTTAAGGACTTTGCCAAAGATGCCTTGTGTAGGCATGATACAAGATCCTACTTGTTTCATGATTTCACAGCCGTGATGACATTCCTTACCAATTTGAGTAATTTCAAGAATTACATCCTTACCAATTTGTAATTGTGTGCCTACAGCCAATTCGTAAAGCACCATACCTTCAACAGTGATATTTTCTGCAAAATCACCAGGTTTTACATCCGCACCTTGGGCACGCATATGATCGATGCTTGCAATACCAAGCAAGCTGATTTGACGATGCCAATTGCCTGCGTGCGCATCACCTTCCATACCATGATCTACGATAAGATTAGCGGATTCAATATTATGTTTCTTTTGCCCTTTTCTCTCACTAATGGAGATAGCAATAATTTTTCCGTCTGCCATGTAACCCTTCCCTTCTTATGGGAACATACCATATATATACATATATACATAACTTTATTTCAATATGTAATTGCAGTCATTTTTATAATTTTCATGTTACTGAAAGCATCACAAAATTTTTCTACAATTATCTATTTATTATAGCATAGTATTCACACAAATTTCCTGTGAATTTAATCACTAAAAAGAACTCTGCTCCAAGGAACAGAGTTCTTTTTAGTAATTTTTATCGGCGACCCATTTCTTTAATTTCGTCACCACGATTAACACCATTAAGTAGTAAATTAAGCAAAATTGCCATAATACTACCGAAAGTAATACCAGATTTTAAAATAATTTGTGCCCACGCAGGGAAATTAGCATAAAAGTTTGGCGCTGCAATTGGAATCATAGCTACACCAATACTGATAGCTACGAGCATTAAATTATGGTTGCCTTCAAAGCTAACCTTTCCTAAGGAACGAATACCACTAGCAACGATCATACCGAACATGGCAATACCAGCACCGCCCAACACGGCATTCGGAATGCTAGCTACGATAGCCGCCAATTTAGGGAATAAGCCTAATAGAATTAAGATTACACCAGATGCAGCTACTACAAAACGACTTTTAACGCGTGTTACAGCGATAAGACCAACGTTTTGAGCAAATGCTGTGTAAGGAAAGCTATTAAGAATACCACCAATAATTGTAGATACCCCATCAGCACGAATAATAGAAGCAAGTTCTTTACGACCAATTGGCTTATCTACGATTTCACCAATAGCGATACTATCACCAGTTGTTTCTACCATAACTACGAGCATTACGATAATCATGGAAAGTACAGACGCCCAATCAAAGGTTGGTAACCCGAAATAGAAAGGCTCAATAAACGCAATCCAGTGGGCACGACCAACTTCATCAAAGTTTGTAACACCCATGGCAAACGCAATCGCTGTACCTGCAATCAAACCAATTAGTACAGAAAGATTACTAAAGAATCCTTTGGCAAATTTATAAACAAATACGACAATTAAGAAGGTAAGGAACCCTAGTCCAATATTAGTAAAACTACCAAATTGAGGATTACCTATACCGCCGCCCATCCAATTAATAGCAACTGGCATCAAGTTAATACCGATAATGGTAATAATTGTACCTGTAACTACAGGGGGAATAAGCGAATAAGACGACTAAAGAATGGAGCTATCAAGAAGGTAAATAAACCGGCTACGATAATAGCACCATAAAAGCAGTCATACCATGTTGGGCCCCAATCATGGCCATAGGTCCAACAGAAGCAAAGGTAACACCTTGGATCATAGGAATACGTCCACCAATTTTACCAAAACCTAATGTTTGGATTAATGTGGCGATACCACAGGTAAATAAGTCCGCTGTAATTAATCGAATCAAATCTTCCATAGGTAAATTCATGGCCTGTGCCACAATAATAGGTACCAGCAACGGCACCTGCATACATGGCCAGTACGTGTTGTAAACCAAAAGGCAAAGAGCTGTGGTATTGGCAACATACTATCGACCGTATTCATTTGTTTTTGATCTGTCATAATGTCTCCTACATAAAACCTCGAAATATCACCCATTTATTTTACACTATCGTTCGGATTTTTAACAATACAAAAAAAGAGAGTCTATTATTTTATATGTATTAATAGGCTCTCTTTATATTATTTCCCGAACTTTTATAGTTTGCTCGGTTATATTATTGGATTTATATTATAATCTCTTATTGTTCATATAACCCTATGATAGACGACTCTTTAACATCAAGATCTTTTTCAATGGCATACATCTTAGATGTTAGTTCTGCTACAAAAACTTTCATCTTTAATACCAGATAAATTAATACGCACATTCAAAAAGCTGATTTCACCGCATACGCGCATTAATTGCAGCAATAATACCATCTGTAATAAGGTTTTTGATTCCCCTTACGAGAGGCTAGTTCTGCTAAATCAAATATTTGATTCGCTAATTCTCCAATCTCAAAAGGTACCATACGCATCTTTGTAAGCGTGTTGAATAGCAGCTGTACGCGCAGCCTTTTTCTTCATCTGTATTCTTTGGCAATCCTAAGGCGTTCATAAAGATGTTAAATACATCTGCATCAGCTTGAGATAATTCGAGCATGCGCTTGCGAATCGCTTCTGCTTTAGCTTGAAGCTCCTCCATTTCAGTCTGAACCTTCTTCATAGCCCTTTTTACCAAATGTAAGGTTTGCTACCATTTCTGCTAAAGCCGCACCTGTTGCGGCAGTTAAGTTGCCGCAATAGCACCACCACCTGGTGTTGGCTCTTTAGATGCAGTAGCAGCCACAAAAATCTATCACTCGTTGTTCCACTAATTTCATAACAAGAGCCTCAAAAGCGATAACAAGATATGTCTTGTTATCGCTTTGTAATTACTATAAAATCTACAAATATTGAACACAATAAAAAAATATAACTAATTATAGCAGACACTATAAATCTCCAGTTAAGAAACGTTCTACTATAAACAATATCTATTAAAATAAGCCTTTAATTGTGCCGTCTGCTTCAATATCCATATTAAGAGCAGCAGGACGTTTAGAAGGCCCGGCATTACCATTACATCACCTGTACGACATACGATAAAGCCTGCACCATTAGCAACACGAATATCCGTTACATTAATTGTAAAACCCGTAGGTGCACCTAATAAGGCTGGGTTATCGGATAAAGAATATTGCGTCTTTGCCATACAAACAGGCAAACGATCCAGTCCCCAATCTGCTAATTGTTTAATTTGTTTTTGGCTTTGTCCGTAAAGATAACTCCATCGCCACCATAAATAGTTTTAACGATTTTATTAACTTTATCCTCTAAACTATCTTCCAAATCATATACGAATTTAGGTGTTGGCTTAGGGCCTTCAAGTAACTCTACAACTTTTTTTCGCCATATCAGTGCCGCCTTCGCCACCTTTTTCCCAACATTCATTAAGCTCTACAGGCACGCCAAACTCATCACATAGGCGAGTCAACTCAGCAATTTCTGCATCTGTATCGCTAGCAAATTTATTGATTGCCACTAATACAGGCACATTGAAATAACGCATGTTTTCAATTGCTTTTTGTAAGTTGCTGAAACCTTTAGTTATGGCTTCAACATTTTCTGTATTCAACTCTTGTTTTGGTACACCACCATGCATTTTAAGAGCTCGTAATGTAGCTACGATAACGATTGCATCAGGGAAAATATCGCCGTATCGGCATTTAATATCAAGGAATTTTTCAGCACCCAAGTCAGCGCCAAAGCCGGCTTCAGTAACTACGATATCACCAAGCTTAAGTCCTAGTTTTGTAGCTACAATGGAGTTACAACCATGAGCGATATTTGCAAAGGGACCACCGTGAACAATAGCTGGTGTATGTTCCAATGTCTGTACGAGATTCGGCTTGATAGCATCTTTCATAAGAGAGCCATTGCCCCTTGGCAACCAAGTTGATGAACATAAACAGGATCACCTGCTAAGTTACAACCGATAACAATGCGGCCAAAACGTTCTTTCAAATCTTCTAAATCCTTAGCAAAGCAAAAAGAATAGCCATGATTTCAGAAGCTACAGTAATCATAAAATGATCTTCCCGAGGGAATCCACATACTTTGCCACCAAGAGCAACCGTCACATTGCGAAGAGCACGATCATTCATATCTAGAACACGTGTCCAAGATAGTTGACGCAAATCGATTTGCAATTCATTGCCTTGATGGATATGATTATCAATCATAGCGGATAATAAATTGTTAGCCGCTGTAATAGCATGCATATCACCTGTAAAGTGAAGATTGATGTCATCCATAGGTACAACTTGAGCATAACCGCCACCTGCTGCACCACCTTTAATCCCAAAAACAGGTCCTAAGGATGGCTCACGTAATGTAGCAATTGCATTTTTACCGATTTTTTGTAAACCTTGTACGAGACCAATGCTCGTTGTAGACTTACCTTCCCCTGCTGGTGTTGGCGTAATCGCTGTGACTAGCACTAACTTACCATCTGGCTTAGATTCTAAACGACGAATAGCATCAAAAGAAATTTTAGCTTTATAATGACCATATTGTTCAATGTCATCAGGTGTTAAACCACATTTATTGGCAATAACCTGAATCTTTTCCATTCTATTCTGTTGGGCAATCTCAATATCGCTTAACATAAAGCCTCCTCGGCACCATGGCCATCTAAAAACTATATAACAACTATGACTCTCTAATATTCAATATTTAATTTAATGTCTACTGTAGATGTATATTTGTACAACTACAGTAATCTATTATATATGAAAGTAGCCCTTATGTCTAATCAATTCTTACCTATCTATACATTATATTAACTTATTACTAAAATATTTTCTCCAAATAAGAAATACAAAAAATAAAACCTAGGATGTTACAAACTTAATTTTATGGTGACGGTTTTGTATGACTAACCTTAATATAATTATGGGTTAAATGCGGGAACAAAATCGGTAACAATACTAAAGATACAATTGCAGATACTACAATCAACGGTACGCCGGCTTTCACATAGTCCTTAAAACTATAACCAGCTACATTATATACCATAGTATTCGCAGGCATCCCTATAGGTGTACCATACGCAAGAGAGCTAGAAATTACGATTGCAACAAGAATCGCTTTTAGGATCAAAACCTAATTGAGATGCTAGAGACAATCCGATTGGAGCTAGCAATGCAACATCTGCTGTATTGGACATAAAGTTTGTCATAAATACAGATAGGAAGAAAAGTACCGCTAATAATGCCAATGGATTAGGTGTATCCCCCAAAGCATCAACAATAAGATTTGCAATATATGCACCTGCCCCAGATTTTACCATTGCTGTACCAAGAGCTAAGGAACCTACAAATAGTAAAATTGTCTTCATATCAATAGACTTAACTGCTTCGTTTTCGGTAATAACTCCTGTCGCTACGATAACAAGTGCACCTACCCAAGCACTAACCGCTAAGGATACGCCAATTTGTTTTTCAAAAAATCATAGCAGCGATAGTCAACACCAATACCAAACCAGCTACCCATTTTTTTCCAAACTGGAACATGACTGAAATCAGCATTTTTTTGATAGTTTGGATCAGGTTCACGCGTTGGAACCTCAGGTAAGAATCTTTTACCAATGAATGCATAGAATAGAGTGCCGATGATAAGTATAGGTAAACCTACTTCACCATAAGCAGAAGAAACTAAAGGAACCAAGACCAGCCTCTTGTAAATTAGAGTTTGCAATCATATTACCAGGAGAGCCAATCATAGAAATATTCCCCCCATAGCAGCGGCAAATACGATTGGCATTAAGAATTTAGTTTGGTTAAAACCACCCTTTTTGCAAATACCGATGACAACAGGAATCATAACGGCTGCCGTACCTGTGTTGGACAAGAGACCAGACATAATACCTGTAAGCATCATGATAGCGATAATAAGGATTGTTTCGTTTTTAGCAAATTTATTAACAACGTTACCAACATCAACAGCTACACCTGTTTCAAAGAAAGCAGCGCCGATAATAAACATAGCAATAAACAAAATAACATTAGAGTCAACGAAACCTTTAAAAGCTTCCGCTGCAGTTAATACACCAGAAAGATGTAATCCAACGGCCACAATCATAGCCGTAATAGACAATGGAATTTTTCTCCAATGCAAACATTACGATTGCAAATACAAGAAATCCCAGTGTAATAGCAATACTATAATCCATGAGAATTCCTTTCATGGTAGTCATACTCTTATAGTATATCTATATGAAGATACGCTGTAAATCACAAAACAATATTATTAATAATTATTTCTCATATAGATATATTTACAAGTTATGAAGTTATTCATAATATAAAGAAATCGCTATTCTTATCTTATTATTTGATGAAACCTACGTGTTTATATATTTCGTCTAATATTTCATCTTTTTTTCTTATTATATTCTATTTTCTTTTCTTCAAAGTAGTTATTACCGTCTGCATCAATGGATACGATAAGCGGACCAAATTCTTTAACCTTAAAAGTCCACAAAGTCTCACACATACCTAATTCACGCCAATTAGCAGATTCTACTTTTTTCGACTTCTGTAGCAGCAAGAACCGCATTACCTGCAGGGAACACACAGTGTAGTGCAACCAAAGTCTTTGCAGGCACGTGCTGTTTCAGGACCCATGCCACCTTTACCTACAATGAGACGTACACCTGTCTTTTTAACAAATTCATATTCGTATTTTTTCCATCCTCATAGATGTAGTAGGTCCTACAGATACAACTTCAAATTCATTATCGCTTAAAGTACGAATAATTGGACCTGCATGAAGTATAGCCCCATCTTTAACATCAACCGGTAACGTTTTACCTTCTTCTACCACACGACGATGCCCCATATCACGACAGGTTGTAATATGCCCAGTCAAATAAATCACATCGCCTGGTTTATTTAATGCCTGCTAAATCAGATTGTTGAATAGGTGTAGTTAATATTTTCTTAGCCATTATAATGTCACTCCTTTATGAGATTTAACTGTGCAATTACCATCCTTGTCAAATACGAGATCGCCGCGACGATGATTCCAACAACCTACACTAACAGCACAAGAAATAACAGATGGATGACGTGTACCATGTTCAATGTTCACACCTAAAACAGTTTTATCCCCACCCATACCTTGAGGTCCAATACCAATCTTATTAATTCCATCTTCTAACAATTGTTCCATATAAGCCGCTTTTTTCATTAGGTGCTTTTGAAGATACAGGGCGCATTAATGCTTTTTTAGATAATCCAGCAGCGGTATCAATAGTTGTAGCAACCCCTACACCAACCACCAATAGTGGAGGACACGCATTCAAACCATAGCTTGTCATCAAATCAAGAACAAACTTAGCAATACCTTCATAGCCTTCACCCTGGCATCAATGTTTTACCTGACCCTGGCAAGGAACACCCGCCACCAGCCATATAAGGGAAGATTTTACATCATCACAACCAGAAATGATATCCCAGTGATATAAGGTGCAGTGAGGCCAATATTTTTACCAGTATTAAACTCATCAAAAGTTTCAACACAGTTCAATCGTAATGGGCATCTTGTGTAGCCTTTATAAGTTGCTTCTCTTAGAATATTCTTCTAATTCTCCTAATAAGGGATAATTAGAACCAACCTTTACCCAAAATTGTAATACACCTGTATCTTGACAAGAAGGACGATTAAGCTGAGCTGCTAAATCCATATTATGTTGCATTGTTTCATAAATAGATTTAGCTATATGGATTTTTTTCATCCTGTGCTAATTCATGAATTTTTTCTTGTACATCATCAGGCAATACTTTTGCCATATAAGAAATGAAATTAGCTATCTTATTTGTCATTTCTTGTACTTGTTGTTCCTTCGTACTCATCGCAAACCTCCAAAAGACTTCAATATTTAAGACGTGATTATTTCTGTTTGGAACCTTAGCTCCTTTCGATGATTCTATTCTACTCTTTTTTTCAGGATATAACTATCCAATTTACAAGTTGATTTTTATTGGTGAAAGTCTGTCAAACACATACAAAATTTCCTAATTATTTTATTTTTAACCCATTAAAATATACAATTTCACCTATATGATTATAAAAAAGAGCACTACCATCAAACGTAGTGCTCTTTCACCATATATTTTAATAGGATTAACAAATATACAAAATCACCTATACCTAATCAATTGTATATCCACCTAATTTAATTTTCAAAATCATGAAATTATAGCTATTACAAGTTATTATAAGAATGAAAATTATGATTGTAACTTTTTACAACCATCTCAAGTTGGTCTCTAACATCCTGTAACTTTTGATTAGCCTCATCTAATCTATTCTTATCGATAGAGACATCTTGATAGGGTAAGTAAGTTTGTAAAATGTCTATAATATCTTCTTCCTGAGTAGAAATAATTTCCTTCCAATCATGTAATTTTGTCTTACGCCCCATCTCTTTTGCTTGCTTTCTATATTCAGATGGTGTTGTATGGAAATGTTTCTTGAAGGCCACATTAAAGGCTTTAATATCTGCAAAGCGACAACTACTTGCAATATGTGCTACTCCATCTTCAGAGTTAGCCAAACGAACAGTGGCCTCACGCAATCTCAAGCGCAACACATATTCTAGAAAGGGAAACACCTAATTGGCGTTTAAAAAAATTGAGATGTATAGTTCACATTATAACCACCGATTTGGGCAATATCTTCTAATTCAATCTTTTGCTGATAATTTTTATCTATATAGGCAATCATCTTATCGAAAGTAGCCACCGTCATATCAACAGGCTTTGTATGTATAGGGATAGTCTTAACCGCATCAATTTCACGATATATATCACTCGTCATGGCTAAAAAGTGACTCTCCAACCATAATTGACGATCAGGACTTTCACTATTCACCATTAACAACATCATTTGTGCCGCAAGATAACGTAAGGACGTAAAGAATTCATTATCCCTATTAGTTTTATCTGAGCGCAATACAAATTGGTACATGCCGAAGTTAGGATCAAAGTATTGGAAAAACTCCTTACACACATGAATAACAAGAGCTGTTGTATCCTCCTCTAAGGCCAACGTAGCATGACCTACTTGAGGGGAAATAATAATGGTATCAAGAGGTTCCATTGTAAAAACCTCACTATTACAACTCATGTCGATTCTGCCCTTTAACAAGATCAAGACTTCAACGCCACTGTGCCAGTTGTAATGATATGTACTAACCTTATATATATCACTATTGAAATCTATATGATTGTGTTTATAGGTATAGTGAAAGTAGTCCATAACAACGTAACACCCCTCATAAAATCAAATAAATACCTCTCAATTATTTACATAAAAAAAAATGCACCCCTTATTAATCAAAGGGATGCATTCATTATGATATATATAATTAATAACGGTCAACAGTAATCTTATTTTATATATTAATAAATTATAGTTTTATGCTTCTATAGCATTATATATCTATTCTTAAAATTACATAACAGCTGTAATAGCCGCTGCTAAGCCAAAAGAAGATACCTGGTGCATTGGCTAATGCTACTGGAATATCTCTATGTTCTTTAAACAAACCATACGCTACCCATAATGTACAGTTGATTGCAGCTACAAGTGGTTGAATCCAATCACCAGTACCTGGGATGTGCAAGGTTATGCATGATTTGTGGGAAATAAGAAACATACATTGCTACTGCTGTAACTGTTGCAACTTTACCTACGTTTTCCATGAATTTTACTTGATTCATATATCCTCCAAAATTATAACTTACTAATTTTTTACTCCTGATGAGATATATTCTACTCAGTTTAGTGAATATAACTATCCAAATTAAAAGATAATTTTATATTAAAATCAACGAAAAAGATAGATTTCTCTCGATTTATTGTATTTTTGGGACTATAACAATATATAAATTCACCCGGAAAATACATATAAAAAAGCACTACTTATCAACAGTAGTGCTTTTTTCAATAACTTTATAGGGTTTCTTGATATAGAAATTTACCCAATTCTAATCTTTCTATATGTGTCATAAATTCATCAAAATAATTTGCTTACCAAACTCTTATCACAAGAATATAGCTACTAAAAGAATTAGCTACTATAAGAATTAGTTACTATAAGAATCTAGTTGCCATAGAGAGATATAACAAAATACCTTTTATAAATCCTTTACTACATCGGCTAACTTTTCTTTCAAAGATTCCAATTTTTTGCTCATAAATTCCAATTCGCTCTTAGCTCGGGAATCATCTTCATACGACAAGAATGAATGCAATACATCAAGAACATCTTGATTGTCTACAGAAATAATTTCTTTCCAATCTTGTAAAACAGTTTTACGCCCAATGCTTTTGACTTGCTTACGATATTCTGTGGGAGTCATATTAAAATGTTTTTTAAAAGCCACATTAAAGGCTTTCACATCTGCAAATCCACAATCGCTTGCAATTCTTGCGACAGCCTCATCCGTACCAGCTAAGCGAACAGTAGCGTCACGGATTCTTAACCTCAATACATACTCAACAAATGAAATCCCCATTTGTCGTTTTAAAGAACTGAGATGTATAGGCAACATTATAGCCCCCAATTTTTGCAATATCTTCTAACTCTATTTTTCTGCTCATAATGCTCATCAATATAGGCAATCATTTTATCGAACGTTGCGGGTTTATATCACCAGGTCTAGCATTTTCATGAACCTTTTAATGGGATCAAACTCTCTAAATACATCCCCAGCCAACGCTAAGTAATGATGTTCTATCCACATTCGATGTACTGGGCTTTCACCTTTAGTCATCAACAACATCGTCATAGCAGCATGATGGCGTAAGGTTGTAAAGAATTCGTTATGACGCGTACTATCATCTGAACGCAAAACAAATTGGTACGATCCCAAAATCCGGATCATACTGTTGATAGAACTCGTTACCTACATGAATAACAAAGGCTATAGCATCCTCTTCAAGGGCTAATGTTGCATGCCCTACTTGAGGAGAAATAATTACAACATCAAGAGGTTTCAACGTAAAAACCTCACCATTGCAACTCATCTCAACACTACCTTTTAACAAGATAAAAATCTCAGTTTCTGCATGCCAGTTATAATGATATGTACTAACCCTATATATGTTGCTGCTAAATAGTAGATATACATTAAAGGTATCACCAGGATGTACTTCATGTACACCACGCGGAATACATGCCAATGCATTCACCGTATAGAGGCCTAACATACTGCTACTATTAAAATGGCGGTTAGCCACAAAGCGTGGGACCCCACCACCAAATATGACTTTACCTTGTACGTACCGATCAAAGGCATTACGCTTAAAAATCTCTGAATCCATTACGCAGGCCACGACTGGTGTAGTCAGTTTGCCAACCCTTTATAGCGTTTTAAGGTCGGTGCTACGATTAGATGCCAACCGTTAAACGCAGCCCCTGGATTACCAGAAAGGCCAAAAATAATTTGACCTTTAGGGGTTACAGCACCATAAGATGCTGCACCAGGACGCATTTGAATGCGCGCATAAATAGATTTAGCGCCTAACTTTTCATAAATAAGAGGCATTGTATCAAATAGCCCTACGGATACGCCGCCAGAGCTAATGATAATATCAGCATCTTCACTGAGCTGTAACACATGGTTAATTTCAGAGTCTAATTCCTCTGGAGCATCACTGACATGATAGTGCGTAATCTTATGAAAGCCTAAATCCTCCAAGAGTCCACAAATCATAGCTCTATTAGAGTTATAAATTTTACCAGCTGTTAAGCTTTCACCAGGTACAATCACCTCATGGCCAGAGGTAAGGACTAGCACGCGAGGCATTGCATTGACAGCAATCTCAGTCAACCCCAGACCAGTCAAAACAGTTTGTACCGTAGAGGTTACCTCTGTTCCACGAGGAATCACAATAGTGCCAGCACTACATTCCTCACCTTGAGGGATGATATGATCGCCACATTTGTATTTACCTTGAATTGTAATTGTTATACCTGGTTCTCCGGAGCCAACTACCTGTTCTTGCATGATAACAGTATCACATGTATCCGGTATAGGTGCGCCCGTCATAATACGTACTGCATGACCTAGTGCAACAGGTTGTTCCCATACAACGCCGGCGCCTATAACACCGTCAACAATATACTCATTACAATCCGAGGAAAAGGCAATGGCATACCCATCCATCGCTGATTTCGAAAAGGCCGGTACATCTGTGGGCGCAACGATATCCTCTGCCAACACATATCCCTTAGCAGACTTAACATCAATCATTTCTACTTTATAAACTTGCGTATCTAAGGCCTTCTCCCATAATTGAAGGGCCTCCTCAACAGTAACGACGGCCATTTAAACACCTCATCATTTCCTGTATGTAACGTACTAATCCAGGCACGTCTTGGTCTAACTTGCTAATTTCGATTATAGCTACTCGATCAATAGAATCTGAGATAAGCTCTTCTGTATGTCCTTCTTGCGTAACCTCTATAATAGGGGCAATGCCTTGGGACCTTGTTTCTAGTATAACTATATCCACAGGCATAAACTGTGATATTTCATACAGATTTGATTGTTCTTTAGTGCGTATACGAATCGCTGTTTCATTAGGGCCTGCAATAGCCACCGCATCAGCGCCAGCTTTATAAGAAAGGTCTGTATCGGTCCCTTCATGGTCCATTTGAAAGCCGTGTTTATCACTCTTTACAACACCTACAGAAAACCCAGCTCGTTGTAACTCAGCTACAAGACGGGTTACTACCGTAGTCTTACCTGTTTTACGTTTTGATGCTACTACACTTATAACTGGAACTCGACGAAACTCATTTTCTGCTAATGCACGAGCCCATTGATAATCATCATAATGATTTACATTACTTAGCTCCCAATCATAATCACTGGCATCAATAGATTCAACATGACCAATCATATCAAGGGCATGCTGCAACGATACGTCTCTACCGGCCAGAATAGATGGAAGTAATGATACAATATGAGGTCTATAAATTCCCGCCATAGGTTCTAGCTTACCTCTAGAACCAGTAGGAACTATGAAATTCAATTGTTATGATTCACTTGATATAACCAATCATAATATAAATCCATAGGCATAAATGGCATATCTACAGCCATCACCGCATAGGCAGGACTCATTCCAACAGCTAGAGCACTATAAAGTCCCCCTAGAGGACCACATCGCTCAATAGAATCCCGAACAATAGAAACTTTTTTTCTTCTCATCGTTCGATAACGTATCAATGATATGAGTCTGAATGGCATGTCCTAACTGATCATCATGACCAATGGAGATGATAATATCATCCACATCCGCTTCTAATCCCTTACGAAGTGCATGAGATATGAGGCTTTCACCATTAACCCAAGGTAATAATGCCTTAGGTTGCCCCATTCGAGAACTCAAACCACCAGCCAAAATAATTAAACCTAATTTATCCACGACGTCCTAAACCTCGTTTAACACCTTGGTAGATGAATAGTAAAACAACAATATTTAAAATCCCATCTGGCACCATATAAGAGGCATTATAAATCATGGAGTAAATCCATGGATTTTGACCTTGAGGTGCATAGCTAGCGAACACAACGGCACCGCTCACAACAGTGGCGATCCAGCGCAATGCAATACCAACAATAGAACCTGTAATGAGTCCAGAAATAGAATCTTTGAAGTAACCACATACACCTATGGCACCATAAGCAACTAGATAATCCAATATAATACTTAAATAGTGTACAGATGATTTAAAGCCTAAAATAAAATGTAAAATACCATATACGACGCCAGCAAAAATTCCCCGTGCACCACCCCAACGATAGGCATAAATCATGAGCGGCACCAAAGCTGCAGCCTTAATGGAGCCTCCTTTGAGGCATATGAAAAATCGTAATAAAGGATAATACTTGAGCAATTGCAATCGCCACACCTGCTTCTGCAAGCATGCGAGTTTTGGACTGATCCATGTCAATCAACCTCCTTTTACCATATATATTAATGTATATAACTTGCATAATCTACTTGTATTGTACTACAGTTCGTTTCTGAGTCCAAACAAAATATTCGGAACGTATTGAAAATTTTACGCGACTCTTGTATAATGGTACAGGTTCAATTTATTATACTCAAAGGAGATATAGAAACTATGATTAATACAACTAACATCTTTGATTATGAAGACGTACAACTGATTCTAATAAATGTATCGTAAACAGCCGTAGCGAATGTGATACTCATGTTAAACTAGGTAATCGTACATTTAACTTGCCTGTAGTTCCTGCAAACATGCAAACTATTATCGACGAAGAATTGGCAGAAAAAATTAGCTCGTGAAGGTTATTTCTATATCATGCATCGTTTCCAACCAGAACGTCGTATGGACTTTGTAAAGCGCATGCACGACCTTAATTTATATTCTTCTATTTCCATTGGTGTAAAAACCAGAAGAATTTGCTTTAGTTGATGAATTCAAAAAAGTAAACTTAACACCTGAATACATTACAATCGATATTGCACATGGTCACTCCAACGCAGTAATCGATATGATTCAATACATCAAAAAGAACTTGCCTGGAACTTTCGTTATCGCTGGTAACGTAGGTACACCAGAAGCAGTTCGTGAACTTGAAAATGCTGGTGCAGATGCAACTAAAGTTGGTATCGGCCCGGGTAAAGTTTGTATCACTAAATTAAAAACTGGCTTCGGTACTGGTGGTTGGCAATTGGCTGCTGTTCGCTGGTGCGCAAAAGCAGCTACTAAACCTATCATCGCTGACGGCGGTATTCGCGATCATGGCGACATCGCTAAATCTATTCGCTTTGGCGCTACTATGGTTATGATTGGTTCCCTATTTGCTGGTCATCAAGAATCTCCAGGGGAAGAAAAAAAATTGTTGACGGCCAAGCTGTAAAAGAATACTTCGGTTCTGCTTCTGAGTTCCAAAAAGGTGAACGCAAAAACGTAGAAGGTAAAAAAAAATCTTCATCGATTCCAAAGGTTCTATCTTTGATACATTAGTTGAAATGGAACAAGATTTACAATCCGCTATTTCTTACGCTGGTGGTACTACTCTACAAGCAATTCGCAAAGTAGACTATGTACTTGTTAAAAACTCCATCTTCAACGGTGACCGTTAATACAATATTACATGTAAAAGCCACAGGATAAACCCTGTGGCTTTTTTGTATGTAATCAATGTGATTTACAACATATTCGTAATAATATTGCCATATTTCATAAAATTAGCCCCAAAGACATACCGTCTTTGGGGCTATTATTTAAGCTTCAGCTTCTTTTGATTTTTCCATTAACATATAAGCGTATTTACCAGTACCTGCACTTACTACAAGTAATGCAGTCAATACGATAAATGCTACTGTAAGGCTTGTGCCATGAGCAATAAAACCAATCAATGCTGGTCCCATCAAAATCCCCATATAACCAAGCATGGTGGATGTTGCCACTGCTTGTGTCATAGGAATTACATTTTGTTCCCCCATTGCAGAGAATAAATTTGGCACGACCATGGCTAATGAGATACCTAATAATAAGTACGTATACATAGACGCATGGCCAGGTAGGAATACGATGAGTGCCATTGCAATAGCACCTAGTAAATAACCACCTACAACAACTTGTTTAGAGGTTAAATGTTTACCAATTGTATTCCCCAACAAACGGCCGATACGCATAGTACCATTAAAGAGCATAACGCCCATAACGGCCTCTTCAATAACGATACCTTTATCTTCGAACAGATATAATGCACTCCAATCCCCTACGGCACCTTCAACTAAGTAAGATACAAATGACAATAGGCCAAAGATAATAGCAATAGGATGGAAAGATAATGGGCTTTTAGATTTTTTAGTAACCTTTGCATTTGGATCACTACCAAAGGTCAACATAAATTGGCTAACCACGACCATGGCAATAAATAATACGATGAGAAGTCCCCAAATACTTTCATTAACAGGTAAGGATAATATTTTTAAGAACACTAGCAAAACACCAGCACCGGCAAAACCGCCTAAACTCCATCCACCGTGATAGGCACCCATTAAGTGTTTCTTACTCACCTTTTCTGTCAAGATAGCTTGTAAATTGGCAGACGCACCATAAGCCGACGCCAATACCAAAGAAGAATAAAGCAGCTGTAGTCGTAGCAATTGTAGAACACATGGTAACAACCGCAAGAGATAACATCCCAATAAAGCTAGCTAGTAAAACGACTTTCTTGCATCCAAAGTTCTCTACTAGCTTACCAGCTATGGCCATAGACAAACAAGAGCCTACACCGAGCACTAAAATCATAGAGCCCAATACATCTTCACCGATACTAAGCTTTGCTTTTAAATATGGCACAAAGCCCGCCCATAAAGCTGTATACATACCTGGGATAAAGAATCCCCCAAAGGCACCACGAATATTTGCTGTTGAAATAGAAACTTGATTGCTCATTACATCCTTTCTGGCTTCTAGAACCGTCCGGCGAAGAAAGAAAGCGCTAAAACTTGCATCCTTGCAGGAAACCATTTTAATTACATATGATTTATTATTGGAATATAATAACTCTCTTTATGATACATGTAAAGAGGGTTTTCTAATTTTAAACTAAACTTAAAAAGCGATATATAGTATATCTGGTTAAATATAACTAATTAGTCTTTTAGATGACAGTTAGTAAAGGAGACATATCCCCACACAACTTGTAAGTAATGCTACAAGAACAGGTACAGCAGTTCGTTTAAGTAAGTCTACTGACTTAATATGTGCCACGCCTGCTACGCCGACCATTACGGGACTGATTGGGCTAAGGAATAAGCCTAGGCTTGCACCGTTTTGCATACCAAGCATAGTAGTAATCGGATCCAAGCCTAGATGAGCTACGATATTAGGTACTAGTGGAACCAAAGTAAATAATGGCGCTACATTGCTACCTGTCACCATGCTAAGGCCTAACATACCGCCCCCTAGCACAGAGGTAAGTCCTATGGAGTTAAGAGATAATGTTTGAAGTGCCCCAAGCAAGGATTCAATAATACCTAAACTCACTAGTCCTTGTGCAAAGATTTGTCCCCCTATAATAAGTGTCACTGCATAAGAGAACTGGTTCCCCATACCTTCAAAGAAAATAGTCGTACTCTTAAGTACTGTCCTCAGATTTCGATGACGAATTAATTCAGCTAATAAAGCTATACCAAAGGCAAGCATCATAGCAAGGGTAACATTCATCTTCACCCCAGGAAAACCATATTGACTAAAGCCCAAAATAAAACACAATGGTAATAATGGGAATATCATATACGGCTTAGGCCCTATTGGCGCCTCTGGAATACTTTCACAAGCATCTATAACCTTAGGTTCCTCCACTCGGTCACGATATTTCTGCCAGAAAAAGTGTGCTATAGCCGTCACAATGGCGACTAAGAAATAAAGACGCAACTGGTAGCCTACAAAATAGTTTGGCACGGGCATATTTCAAGGTCTTTGCAATAAGTAAGGTAGATACTGCACCTGGCCCCACATCCATGAGATGTCCTGTAGCAATAACCGCTGCCGCCCCACTGGGCTCACCTAAGGCGAAGCAATACGGGATACATAGTAACCATCATAAGGAGTGCAAGGCTCAATGGATTAGGTACACAAATGGATAATCCCATATTGAGTAGAAACATTAGGGCCAGTACAATATATGGGCGATTTAAACGATATAAAGGACGTATAAATGTATGTGCCAATCTCGTCCCTGCCCCAATATGCTCCATATATTTTGCATAACCTGCACAGGTCATAATCATGAGGCCCAGATTGACTATGTTATTTGATGTCGTTATTCTTACGATATCCATTGCATCAAATATGAGAACTCCTGTGGATTGGTCACCAACTAATATGGCATCAATCCAGCTCGCCTCATAAGCGATGAACATCATAAGAATTCCTAAGCCAATCAAAATAGGTTGTGGCTGGTAGCGCTTCATCAATAAAAAGCCTGTAATAGCAATTATGATGAGACATATAACTATATTCATAAGTACCTCTCATAGAATAAAAATACAATGAAAAAGCACTATTATCCTTGATATAACAGTGCTTTTTTAAGATAGAAATATCTAATTGATTTTATCATTAAACATACAAATATCTAATCTATTAGACGGATTAGTACATAGATTATTACTTATATACTTAAACATTTTTATTTATGCTCTTTCAACCATGCAATAGCATATTCAGCATATACCGCTGATGCCGCAGATAATACAGTATCATCCATATTAAATCTATTATTATGATGATCGTAGGTAGCCTCGATTTCAGGGTTTTGAATCCCAATAAAAGCAAAGCACCCTGGTTTATCTTGTAAATACCATGCAAAATCTTCCCCTGGCATTACTTTACGCATTTTAGAAAGCTTGTCTTTACCTAATGTATCAATAACGACACGTTCCGCCAATTCACTGGATGCAGGATCATTAATAGTAGGCGGTACTTTTTTTTACATATTCTAATGTAGCAGTTGCTCCATAAGCCTCAGCAGTATGTTCTACTACGCGTCGTATGGATTCAACATAGTACTCTTCTTGGTCTGGGTCAAAAAATCGAATGGTCCCCCCATTTTAGCTTCACCAGGGATAACATTCCATTCAGATCCAGAGTGAATATTACCAATAGTGACAACAAGAGAATCAAAGGCACTCACATTACGAGATACTACGGTTTGCAAGTTCATAACGATGGCACTAGCTACTACAATGGCATCAATCGCTTGATGTGGCTGTGCACCATGGCCTTGTTTACCTTTTACATTGATAGTAATTTGGCTACTTGCAGCCATACGAGGACCTTCCTCAACAGACACAAGACCCGCTGGCAAATCGATCCACACATGCCCTCCAAAGATAGCATCTATCTTATCATACCAATCACCAAATTTGATGAAATCTGGGCACCCGCTGCCCTGTCTCCTCAGCAGGTTGAAAGGCTAAATATACGTCACCTTCGATGCGACATTTCATAGACAATAACATATTAGCAGCACCTAGTAAAATAGCCATATGTCCATCATGACCACAAGCATGCATTTTGCCTTCAGTGTCTGATTTATAGTCTACTGTATTATGTTCGTGAACAGGCAATGCATCAATATCAGCGCGCAAAGCAATGGCTTTACCAGGTTTATCACCATGGATGATACCAATCAAGCCGATGCCACGCTCTGTATCTACATGAACCTCTACGCCCATAGATTCTAATTCTTTAGCTAGGGTCTTAGAAGTTTCAAATTCTTCATTACTCAGCTCTTGATGTTTATGAAAATATCTACGCCACTCTTGAACGTAGTCTTTATATTGTTCTATTAAATCGCGACTATGCATGGTATCGCCTCCTTATAAAATCCCATAATCAAGGGGAATAACAGGGTAGGGAATAAAGTAAAAGAAAACGACAGGCAATGCCATGTCGTTTTTTCTTTATGTCTTATCGATTGCGTAATACTGCTTGTACCGCCAAGGATACAACAGCAGTTGCTACCGCTACAGCTGCGGTGATTTTCGCCGTTGTGATAATTTCTTCTTTTGTAGGTTTTGCTTTTGTAGCAATATCTAATGTTTTTGCTACAGCAGGAACCAATACTTCGTTACGTAAGGATTCTGTATTCATATTTACTCCTCCAATATAGACTGTTTCTTCTAGGGTAACACGAATACGGACTAAAGTCTATATAATCATCGGTTTATTTCAATAATTACACGGTTACGCAACTATTTTAAATGATATTTATGAAAGTTATCCTTAAAATTATTTTTGCCGCTAACTCTTCAATAGCTTCAGCTACAATAGCAATCGCTTTTTCCAATTGGTCTTGAGGAATATTAAGAGCTGGTAAAAGACGTACTTTATTTTTCGCAGACAAGCATACAACGCCCTTTTCAAGACATTTCGCAATGACTGCTTTTGGATCTACTGTAGTTTCAATGCCAAGCATGAGGCCCATACCGCTAACACCTAGAATACCAGGTTTGCCTGCTAAGGTAGCTTTTACATAGTCCCCTTTTGCTTTTACAGAATCTAAGAATTCTGGTGTTAAACGATTAATGATAGTATTGCCTGCTGCCGCACAGATTGGATTGCCACCAAAGGTTGTAGCATGTGCACCAGCATTTAACACATATTGCATCTTTTCATTGAATAATGTAGCCCCCATAGGAAGACCACCTGCTAAACCTTTTGCAGTAGATACTACATCTGGCTCAATGCCAAATTGTTGGTATGCGTATAGACTACCAGTACGACCATTACCAGTTTGTACTTCATCGATGAGTACCAGTTGATCGTGTTCATGAGCATATTTTGTTACGCTTTGGACAAACTCCTTATCTAATGGCATAACAGCACCTTCACCTTGAATAGGTTCCATCATGATGGCACAAACTGCTGGATTATCAAGAACTTTTAAAGCCGCATCAATATCATTAGCTGGTGTATGAATAAAACCTTCTGTAAATGGGAAGAAATGTTGATGGAATACATCTTGGCCTGTAGCAGACAAGGTAGTAATAGTACGACCATGGAAGCTATTAACCAAGGTGACGATGACATGACGACCTTCACCGTATTTGTCATGGCTATATTTACGAGCTGCTTTGATAGCACATTCATTAGACTCTGCACCAGAGTTAGAGAAGAATACCTTCTTCATACCTGTTTTTAGCGCACAGTTGTTTTGCCAATTCAATTTGTGGCAAAGAATAGTATAAATTTGAAATGTGGTTCAACGCATGAGATTGTTTTGTCACCGCCTCTGTCCATTCATCGTCATCGACACCAAAAGCTGTTACACCAATGCCAGAACCAAGGTCGATGTATTCTTTTCCTTCTACATCCCATAACAAGAGAACCTTTGCCTTTTTCAAAGCAAACGTTAAACCGGCCATACGTATTGGCTATATACTCTTTGTCTTGTTGTTCAAAATCGATTGTATTACTCATTACATCCTCCGAACGTACGGTCGCGCCGTCGTCTATCTATGTGAAAGGTAACGATAGTAATAAACAATTACCATCATTATACCTACTATATTACTTTACAAACATAGTGCCAAGACCTTCATCAGTCAATAGCTCAATAAGAATAGCATGTGGAATCTCACCATTGATGATAAATACCTTTTGAGCTCCTGATTTGATGGCCTCTAAGCAACAATCCACTTTTGGGATCATACCGCCAGCGATAATCCCCTCTGCTTTTAATTGATCCGCCTCTGCCATAGTAATTTTAGAGATTAAAGAATTAGGATCATGTACATCACGTAGCACACCATCAATGTTTGTCATAGCCACCATTGTTTCCGCCTTAAGGGCACCGGCAATTTTGCGGCTACTGTATCAGCATTGATATTATATGTCTTGCCATCAGCCCCCATACCAATGGAAGAAATGACAGGAATATATCCTCTACTGATAACATCATCGATAATACTTGTATCAATCGTATCGATAGAACCTACATAACCAAGCTCATCATTTTGTTTATGAACTTGAATCATATTACCATCCACACCACAGAGACCAACAGCCTTACCACCAAGGTCTGTTAAATCTGCTACAAGGCCTTTATTAACCTTACCGGCTAATACCATTTGTACTACATCCATTGTCGCTTCATCTGTGACACGCAAGCCATTTGCAAAATGGGACTCAATTTTCATGGCATCTAGTGTGCTATTAATAGCTGGACCACCGCCATGAACGAGCACAACTTTTACCCCTACCAATTGAAGTAGCATTAAATCCTTCATAACGGATTTTTTTAATTCTTCATCAATCATAGCATTGCCGCCATATTTAACGACAACGTATTGATCTGTATATTGTTTAATATATGGAACGGCCGCAGTTAAGATATGCGCCCGCATTGCATTTGTTACGTCCTTCATAGTTCCCTCTCTAACCTAGTGCTAGGCCTGTATCCTCAGGCAAACCTAAAGCAATGTTCATACATTGAACAGCAGCACCAGAGGCACCTTTGCCTAAATTATCGAAAATAGCATGAACCATAATGCGTTCATCGTTGCCAGTCACATAGATTTTCATGCTATCTGTGTTGCTCAATTGATTTGCATTTAACATACCTGTATTACTGTTCTCAGTAAATGGTACGACAGTAATGATCGGGCTACCTTTATAAAAGTTTTCCAATGCCTGTTGCACTGTATCAATGCTTATTGGCTTTTGACATAAACGACTGTGAATGCCTACCGTTACTTCCATGCCAGAATAATAATCGTCAACGATAGGAATAAAAATAGGCGCTTCACTAAGGCCACAAACATGTTGAACCTCTGGTAAATGTTTATGTTGTTGACTAAGACCATATTGACGCGGTGCATAGAGGAAATAATCCTTTGGTTCACTTTCATATTGGCCAATCATCTTTTTTACCACCACCACTATAGCCTGTTAAGGATGTGATAGTGAAAGGATAATCTGTTGGCACAAGACCAGCTTTAACAAGAGGTGCAATACAAGCAATCATTCCACTCGCATGACAACCAGGGTTAGCAATATGTTTTTCAGTAGCGATGGCGGTTTTATAATCTGCACCGAGCTCTGGAAAGCCATAGGACCAATCAGCAGCCGTTCTAAATGCAGTCGATGTGTCAATTACCTTACATGGTAATTCACCGATAGCGGCCATGATTTCTTTAGATGCAGCATCAGGCAAGCAGAGAAATACAATATCTGCCTCTTTAGCTACCTCTTTAATAGCCTCTACATTTTTACGATCCTCATCAGCTGTAGCTAATAGCTCTATATCTTTTCTATCGGATAACCGTTCATGAATTCTTAAACCTGTTGTGCCTTCATGACCGACAATAAATACTTTATAGGGTGTCATAGTAAACCTCAATTCTCACCTATTGGTGACTCACACCTATCTATACAGCTCTCAGTTATTACTTTCAGCGATTATAAATAGGAAACAAACTATACCATACATCACCTTCTAGGGAGATGAAATTATTTCAAAGGATAGTCACTAAAGGTAGCAACCATAACAGCTTTGATAGTATGGAGACGATTTTCTGCTTCTTGGAATGCCAAGGAGTTTGGACCTTCAAATACGTCCTCTGTGACTTCGATCCCATTCATGCCGAATCGTTCAAAGATATCTTTACCAACTTGCGTTTCCGTATTGTGGAATGCTGGCAAGCAGTGACAGAATTTCGTATTTGGATTGCCTGTTAAAGCCATCATATCCGCATTGATTTGGAATGGTTTAAAGAGGTTAATCCGTTCTTCCCACATATCGTATGTATCACCCATAGTTACCCATACACCTGTATAGATTACATCTAAGCCTTTAACACCTTCCGCTACGTTATCTGTACATGTAATGGTAGCACCTGTTTCTTTGCAACTTTCAAACATTCTTCATAGAATGGCCCTGCAGGCCAGTATTGTTTAGGCCCGATAAGTCTAAAGTCCATACCCATTTTAGCGGCGCCACTCATTAAGGCATTACACATATTAGATTGACCATGACCCACATAAGCATAGGAGATTTCATTCAATGGTTTATCAATATTTTCTTGAAGCGTCAAAAAAATTCGCTAATGTTTGTGTAGGATGATCCATATCGGTAAGGCCATTCCAAACAGGTACGCCAGAATAATCAGCTAATGTATCTACATCGGCTTGATCAAAACCTCTAAACTCGATAGCATCATACATAGATCCTAGAACACGAGCTGTATCTTTTAAGGATTCCTTTTTATTCATTTGGGAACCTGTAGGGCCAAGATATGTCGTATGAGCACCTTGATCCGCAGCACCTACTTCAAAGGCACAACGTGTCCGTGTAGAGTCTTTTCAAAAATTAATGCAAAGTTTTTACCTACTAATGTTTTGATTTCTTTGCCTGCTTTTTTATCGGCTTTTAATTTTGCAGCCAAGTCCAAGAAGTATTTAATTTCTTCTGGTGTGTATTGAAGCATTGTTTAAATGATGTATGTTGTAAACTCTTCATGATAACCTCTTATTTCAAACTACTTATTTAACTACTTTTCTTGTAAAAAAATTCGGCGGCAATGGCAGACATCATTGTTATACCAGGTTCTAGGATGCTTTCATCAATGGTGAAAGCCTCATTATGCAAGGCCGGATTACCTTCAAATCCAGTACCTAACCAAAGGAAAGCACCTTTTATTTTATGAAGATACGCGGAGAAGTCCTCTGCAGCCATAGTCGGGAATTCAGGATGTACCACCGCTTCTTTACCAAGATATTTCTCTACAATAGATGTGGCATAATCGATGGCATCCGGATCATTGATGGTAGCTCCATGACCACGTTTATAATCTAAGGTACTCTTTGTTTTTAATAACATATCGAGAGCTTGTAAACTTTCACCAAGACGTCGTTCTATATAATCACGTTTTGCTGGTTCATAAGTACGACAAGTACCTTCTAGATATACATCGCCACAGCCTACATTGTATCTGTCGCCCCCTTGATAACACCGATGGTACATACTAGATTTTCCATTGGATTCGTTTCACGAGCCACAATAGATTCTACGTTTACAATCCAGTTTGCGGCTGCTACGATGGCATCTACCCCATTATGAGGCTCCGCTCCATGAGTCGATTTCCCTTTAATATGGACGAGGAAGTGATCCGATGCAGCCATCAAATTACTTTTTTTAGACCTACCGTACCAACCGGTAATTGTGGCCATACATGAAGGCCATATATTTCATCTACATCATCAAGAATGCCGCTATCTACAATACCTTGTGCACCAGGAAATAACGCCTCTTCTTCAGAAGGTTGGAATACGAGTTTAACGGTACCGTGCAATTCATCTTTAATAGACTGTAAAATGGCTGCTGTACCAAGCAAAATTGCAATGTGGCTATCATGACCACAAGCATGCATAACGCCGTCATTTTCTGATGCAAATGGCAATCCAGTAGTTTCATGTATGGGTAAGGCATCTATATCAGCACGCAATGCAATGACTGGTCCAGGTTGAGCCCCTTCGATTTTACCGATAACGGCATAATCAGAAACATCATTTACAAAAGGAATACCTAATTCACCAAGAGTCTTTTGAATGAATAAAGATGTTTTTTTTCTTGACCAGATAATTCTGGATGACTATGAATATGTCGACGCCATGCTATAACTTGTTCTTTATATTGTGCTGCATATTTTTTTATTAAATCTTGTAATGTATTCATGACGTTATCTCCTTTATACACACCCTGTATATTTTATACATTATTAGTGTATTTTTATAATCTATGTACGTATTATAATACTATCACTCGTTTTATTCAAGTTTTATACAAATTTTCTGTATTTTTATTTGTTATACTATGAATTAATTTTTATCATAGTCCTTAAAACTGTAATTTACATAATCTTAATTTAGCATATAAAATATATAATAAATATATAATTATCATTTATATGTTTACCTATTTAAACTATAAATCAGAGAAAACTATTTGTATAAACACACAAAAAAGACACCTTCAAGGAAGGTGTCTTTTCTTATATATTCTTATATTCTTGTACTTCTATTTCTCTATAACCGACTCATCTAGCTGTGTACCATCTGGTAAGAAAGCTTTTACTATTAATTTATTCGGTGTAACAGTCATAGTCATATAGTTATTCTTATCTCGATCTGGTGCCACATATACATCTAAAGGATGTTCTTTCCACTTAGGGCGACGAGCATCTCCGGCAATACCAGTCAGAATATATAATGGTCCCGAAGCATCTCGATCAAAGTTACGTACATGCCCTCTATTACGATAAGAATGTAAATGAGCTGACAACACTAAATCTACATTAAACTCATCAAAGATAGGCATAAACAATACGCCCTCTTCGTTGAATCCTACATCACGACTTGCGCCAGGGCGGTCAAAGGCATATTGGAATAGATCCCGATGCATGAGGACTACGGTCCACTTTTTAATGTTTGCTGCTAAATCTTGGCGTAACCATTGAATCTGTACATCATAAAGATCTGGATGATGTGTATCATGATTATCTTCATGATTGCTTTCATAAAGTTGCGTATCTAATACAACATAATGAACATCACCGAAGTCATAAGAATAATAACGACGATTAAAAATTTCATTCCCATTAGGCGGTACTGCGAAGTAATTCAAATACGCATAAGGCTCGCGCATTTTCCAATCTAATGTATACATCTCGTGATTGCCTAAGGTCGTTGCTAACGGCACATTAGCACTCAACGGTCTAATGGAATTTAACCAAGTGCGCCATTGATAGTCTTGTTCCCCATTATCTACAAGGTCCCCCATACTAATATACAGGGCTGTCCTTGGATTGCGATGTGCAGAATCCTTAACAATCTCTTCCCATTGAGAATAATCCCCCGACTGAGAGTCTGGATATATGAGCACATCATAGACGCTAGCGCCAGCCGTTTCCAGGGAGTACCAATCACTACGGCGATCACTGCCATACCCAACACGATACTCATACTTTGTTTTAGGTGTTAACCCTGTCAATGTGGCCTCATGGATATAGGTAGTACTGCCGTCATCAGTAAAAACTTTATCTGTAGCATTTATGGTTTGTATAGTATCGGTCCCATCTTGGCGATATTCTATGATGGCATCAGATTCACTGTTATCAGACTGCCACATAATAGTACGGCTTGTGCTATTATCTTGAGCTACAATTTGTCGAATGTAACGGCTTTCCGAATCAAGGAGCGGCTTTATCTCTTGACCACTCACAACAGCTGCTGTTCGAGCTATACGACTGTATATAGTATCCCTATATACATAGCTACCTACAATAGCACCAAACACGGTAATAATAGCTAGTAAGGATATAATTAATCTTTTTTGTTCATATAATTCCTTTATTAACTAAACTGTTTGACTAATATTTAATATGAACACATTATAAAACTTACACTTAACTTTAAATCAAACAAGATTTTTTCTACACTTCTTCAACATCTACTTTTCTATATCTAGCAGAAACACAACCCAACATATTTAATTGCGGTATATTCCACTCATTAGGTAAATAGATGTTACAAGTGATCTCATCGCCTATAGAATTATTAGCTATAAATTGATAGCGCCCTAATTCTTCATTACTGCATACTCTTTCAATCTGATTTAAAGTAGTAGCACCCCAAAATCGATTAAATTCTGACCAAATAATTTCCGTATCAACTTGAGATAATTCAACCTGTAGTCTGTATGTTATGCCAACTTTGCAGCGTTTTTTAACCCCTTTTCATCAGCACTACAAACCTTAGTGGAGCCTTTATCAAAAGACCATTCTAGGTCATCTAACGATTGAACTTGGGTAGAAATAAGATTTTAAAATTTGAAAAGTCCTCAAGAAAATGCTTACACGCTACCTCGAATATATCCAATCTATCTACATTGCTCAATTCACAATACCTCTATCAAAAGATTTATCTATTATTTTTCGTAATATTGTTTCATTTGTGTATAGCCATTAACGATGACTTCAATTTCACCTGTTCTAGGATGGAAGATAAGACCGTGAATAGGTACGTCTTTCGGAATCAAAGGATTCATACGCAATTCGTCTACAGTGTCTTCTACATTTTCAGCAGGGTGTGTAAATCCATCTGCCCAGCGTTCCATTTCTTTACGGACCATATGAATCGCTTCTGGTGCAATACCACGAGCCAACATTTTTTCTGTTAGATCTTTTGCCGTAGTTTTTTGCCATACCACATTCGTGATGACCAATGATAAAGATTTCGTTAACGCCTAGCTCATAAATACAAACAAGTAAACTACGTACAACGCCATCAAAGGGACCTGTAATACAATTCCCTGCAGTCTTTACGATTTTCGCTTCACCGCGGCCAATATCCATGGAATCTTCTAAGAAGTTAACAAGACGTGTATCCATGCATGTAACGATTGCCATTTCACGACTAGGCATCTTACTACATTTAGTATCTGTTTCTACATAACCTGTATTTTGATCTTCTACATATTCTCTATTATGGGCTAAAATATCATCTAATAAACTCATAGTACCTCCTATATAAAAAGACCTTGGCATACAACCAAGGTCTCTATATCAATAATGGTCGATATAAATATTATATCATATTCAGTTGTACCCATTCTAAATCACTACCAGGCTTAGATCATTATCCTCCGGCAATAGATTTAGAATAATTAGAGTTAAAACTTATCTATCAGGTGTAGATAGTGCTTCGATAGCAACACTACCACCGCGTACAACTTCAATACGATTAACAAACATATCTTTAAATAGAGCAATCATGTCGTTATTTTTAGATACTGTTTTTACACATTGTACGAGAACAGATTTGCGGTTATAATCTACTACCAACAAATCAAAGGTTTGAGCAATGCGGAAGATTTCTTGTTTATCTGCTTCTTTGCAGCTGTTGACCTTAATAAACAATAGTTCTTTCTTTGTAATCCGCATATCCGTAAAGTCGATAACCTTAATCACCTCTACACTGCGATTTAATTGTTTAATGATTTGTTCGTATGTCAAATCGTCGCATGTGAGCTCAATGGTCATACGAGACATGGTAGGATCTTCAGTTCCCCCTACTGTCAACGTATCAAGGTTATAATTTTTACCCGCGAAGAGGCCTGAAATTTTGGCCAATACGCCGATTTGGTTTTTCTACATATGCTGAAATGCAGCGTTTTTCTATATGTAATTCCATAGCCCCTCCTATTTTTTATCCTTTAATAACATATCGCTTAAAGATTTGCCAGCTGGTACCATTGGCAATACATTGAGCTCCGTTGGAATGATGAACTCAAGTAATGTAGGACCATCTTTGAAAGCATCTGCCAATTGGAACCCTTTTTCGATATCCTCTACCTTCGTGATACGCATAGCTTTAGCACCATAAGCTTCTGCCAATTGTACAAAGTTTGGTACGTATTCAAATTCACCGTCATCGATCATATCACGAGTGACGATAGCACTTTCATCCATCAACAAATTAGTACAAGCATATCGTTTATCGTAGAACAATTGTTGCCATTGGCGTACATTACCAAGGAAGCCATTATTCAAAATGATGAGCGTTACTGGCAAACGATAATGCATAGCAGTGGCAAATTCTTGGATATTCATTTGTACGCCACCATCACCACAGATAGCAAACACTCGTTTATTAGGGTTGCCAATTTGAGCCCCTAACGCTGCTGGAAACCCATAGCCCATCGTACCAAGGCCACCAGATGTCAACATTTGGTGTTGTCCTTTAATTTCAAGGAACTGAGTAGTCCACAATTGATTTTGTCCTACATCGGTAGCAACAATAGGTCGTGCATAGTGGTTATTAATATAATCAATAACAATTTGAGGTGTTAAGCCCTCTTCACCAGCTTGTAACAGGGCGCTCAGCCTTAAGTTGTTGTAATTGCGCAGGCCATTCACCAAGATCATGAGGTTCAATATATTCCAATAATTTTTCAATAGCTAATTTTGCATCCGCCACGATTGGAATATCTACCTTAATATTTTTAGAGATAGATGCAGCATCTACATCAATATGTACAATTTTGCAGTTTTGTGCAAATGTACTCAATTTGCCTGTAATACGATCGTTAAAGCGTGTACCAATAGAAATCATTACATCACAATCAGTGAGTGCCACATTCGGTGCATAGCCACCATGAATACCAATATTGCCGAGATATAAAGGATGTCGACTATCGATAGCACCTTTCCCCATCAAGGTCGTTACAGCAGGAATGCCTGTTTTTTCTACTAGCTTCATCATGAGGTCGTTAGCACCACTAATGCTGACGCCACCACCTAATAGAAACAGTGGTCGCTTAGCCTTAGAAATGATGGAGCAAGCCTTTTTAACTTGCCCTACGTGAACAGCCATATTTGGTTTATAGCCACGAATATTAACCTCTGTAGGATACTCATCAGAACCCATAGCCTTTTGAATGTTTTTAGGAACATCCACCACTACAGGACCAGGACGACCGGTACGAGCAATGTAGAAAGCTTCTTTCAAAATGCGCCCTAAGTCTTTACGATCACGGACAGTGACAGCATATTTACAAATATTACGGACGATACCAACTGTATCCACCTCTTGGAAGGCATCATTGCCCATAAGACCTAAGTCTACTTGGCCTGTAATACAAACAAGGGGCACACTATCTGCATAAGCAGTAGCAATACCTGTTACAAGATTGGTAGCACCTGGTCCAGAGGTTACCATACAAACTCCTACCTTACCCGTGCTACGAGCATACCCGTCAGCAGCATGAGCTAACGCTTGCTCGTGACGAGGCAAAATAACCTTTACCTGATCTTGTTTATATAATTCATCCATAATATCAATAGTAGCAGCCCCAGGATAGTTAAATAAGATTTCTACCTGCTCCTCTTGAAGGGCTTTTACCAAATACTGCGCGCCTGAAATCATAGGTGTCTCCTTATCTATGTAATACATGCATATTGCATTCTCAATATTCTCATTATATATATCTAAAAATTGAATATCTTATATAGATGTGATATACTCAGTAGTGTACCATATATTGTGGTGCATGAGTATGTATAAAATCTCAAATTATGTAAGTATATGTTGATTCTATCTGGAAAGGACTGTGTAACATGAAAGAAATCTTAGGTTTCCACTTAATCGGTTGCCCTTACTGCGAAAACGCATTCCGCGCTATCGATGAACTCGTTGCAGAAAACCCTGCATACGCAGATATTCATATTAACTGGGTTGAAGATCAAGACGCTCATGAGCTCTTCAAAACTCAGCTGTATTGGACAAAAGCAATCGCGTAATCTAGTATTACATAAAAAAATGTGATAAATCCATTAAGAAAGGGGGCTAGCAGTGCTAGCCTTTTTTTGTCTTTCCATTCAAGATACATATGTTTAATTACTTGGATCGGTG
>VOFG01001703.1_pt1 | contig 43835 bp, 45 predicted proteins | sample 5384171 | NCBI WGS metagenome assembly VOFG01 (sample SAMN12384726, study PRJNA508395) | human gut metagenome | isolation source: healthy gut F | host: Homo sapiens
AAGTATATAAACTTGTATTGTACTGTTTGTAAAATAAAGTTTATTTAGATGTGTTGCTGAGGAGAGATCGAAAGTTCAAAATTCCTCCAGCAAAGTCCAGTAAAGTTCAAAAAAAAAAGTCCCTATAGGATTTTCAGAAAACGGAAATTGGATTAAAACGAGGAAGAAATGAGCAGAGAAGGACTTGGCGGGCATATTTAAATTTTCCCGGACTAAACCTGCAATCTGATTCCCACCATCTTCAAAATGTGTCTCCATCATAAGAAAATAACGTGAATAGGATGAATAGTTGTTGTTATTTATTGTTACGTGTGTTGCCGGACGAACCGGAAGATGTTGAACAGTCTTCTTATTTATTCTTGACAATATCAGTCGCACGTATATCGAAGTAGCGTTCGCCATTTTACTATATTACGTTGAACATAATAAAATGGTCAACACCTGCGTGAGAAGCTTTGTCGAAGACACGAAAACGTCAATCGTCTGACATATCTCGCATCTTTCGGTTAGACAGTTTTTGGGGCTAAAGATTCATGTGTTGCGGGGAGAGGAATTAAACTTCTCTAGAAGCGCTGTTTATTATTTAATAAATTAAGGTGTTAATGCTTGAAATATAGTAAGTTATATCGCAGATTGTGTATTCTAAAAATCTAATATGGACTTTCTGGACTTTATTGGACTTTGAAAGGAAGGAAATTCGTGACTTTTCCTGATTGTCATAAGAAAAAGAGTTGTGAAAAATCGGGGAGAAATTATGAAAAAAGAAAGTTGTGACAAACGAGAAGTTTCTCTCTATGCCAATGACGAAGTGAAATAATTGATCGGACTAAATAAGCATATTTTAAATCGTTCATCATGAGGAAAAAATCGTTTCCACCATGGTGGAACGATTCAAATCTTTTTGGGCTTGTGCGATATTGAAAAAAAAAGAAGGTGTGTTAGAATGATTTTTAGCTATCATTCTGACACGCCTTCTTTTGCTATTAAAAAGTCTCTTTGTTCTTATTAAGGCGGGGAATAGTCTGAGTTATTGTTTCTCCTTATATATAATTTTGCCTTGGCTTTCGCCGAAAAGGTTGTCGCCTAGCGTGGTAATCTTATTCCCCGTGGCAAGCACATAGCGCAGGTTGTCGCATCCCATAAATGCTCCGTACTCAATGGCGGTTACACTGGCAGGAAGCACCAGCGTGCCGCACAAACGGCCGCAGCCACTGAATGCACGCTGTCCAATGCTTCTAAGCTCTTGCGGGAGCCGTACGTCCAGCAGATACTTCTTTTGGGTGAAAGTATAGTCGGGAATTGCAGTGGCATTACTGTTGGTCATGTCGATGGAAACCAGATTGGGCATATAGTCGCGTATCAATGTGAAGTCGGCTTCGTCCATTTTTCCTTCAACGGTCAGAAAGTTAACGTCTTTGGGCTGAAATCCGGCTCTTAACAGTTCGCTGGCAAGGCTGCCCATTTTACCAATCTGCACATTTACTGTCAGTGGTTCTCCTTCAATGAATGCAAAGGTTTCCCATTTCTTTTTGGTACGATAGGAGTCACTGCATCCCAATGGAACAAATATGGCTGTAACGCTATCGGCCAATGCTTCGGACAACAGATTGGGAGCCGTTTTCTTCCGTATCTGGCATATCTTGAGATTTTTGCATCCCTTAAAGGCAGCATCTTCGATGTTCTTGGTCTTGTCGGAAAGGATAATCCTGGTCAGCGTCTCCTTACCTACAAATGTACTGTCGTCCATTTGCTTGCAGAAGGCATATGCCGGAATGCAATTGGCAGGATATACATAAAAACGGTTTGGATAAGTCCCGTTCTTGCCTGCATACATGCTGATGGAGGCATTGGAAATGTCCAGCAGTTGCAGGTTTTTGAATTCATCCCGTAGATGCCTGAAATCTACGGCATTCAGCTTGCCCTGCAGGGTCAGTTGGGTGATTTCATTGGCTTCCGCTTCTGTCATCAGTTCCACCAGGGTACCAGGTTTGGCCACGTAGTATCTTTTGGATTTTTGTGCCGAGGCATTCAGCATTAACGCCAGTCCGGCAACGGCTAAAAGTATTTTTCTTAGTTTCATGTTTGTCGATTCCAGATTGATTTTTCAAATATAAGAAGAAACCGGCAGGAATACATGAAGTTTTTTCTTTTTATTATTATTTTTGTCGGATATTAATCAAAATGAGATACAAATGGAGACGGAAGAAACGGTGAAGGAAGAGTGTGTTGCTATGAGTAAAACAAAACGTATTTGGCTGGCATTCGTTGATATAGTACTGTTTACTGTACTTTTTATGATTTTTCTGTTTTTGTTTGCCATACCTTTTGCGATTGCTTTCCCTGAGTTGAAGACACAAGCTGGTGGGATGAGCGTCTATTCAATGATGTTGAATGAAGTCTTGATGTTGGCCAGTGGGCTTATTGCCGCTTGTATGGTGCTGGGTTTCAGGAAACTTCCTTTTTCGGGCTTGGGCTTGTCTTTGAAGGGATGGGGTAGAAGCCTGCTGAACGGAGCTTTGTTTGTCGTGTTCTTGTATGCAGTTGGTTTTGGCTTGTCTTTATTGTTGGGGGCTGTGGAAGTGGCAGGGGGCTTGTTTTCTCCCATTTCGTTGTTGTCGAGTCTTTTGCTTTATTTTTTAGTGGCAGTTACGGAAGAAGTTATTGGACGCGGTTTCATTTTAGGGCGTATGCTGGATGGAGGCGTCAATAATTCAATCCCAGCTTTGCCTTCGTCCCGTTTTTGAATATCATGCTGGCGGGTTGTTTCTTGGGAGCTTCCTATATATACACGCGCAACCTCTGTTTCCCCATTGCCTTGCATTGGTTCTGGAACTGGATTCAAGGTTCTGTTTTGGGATATAAAGTCAGTGGAAATGAATTTAGCAATGAGAATCTGCTGATTCTTCACTTTCCGGAAGAAAATCTGATAAATGGAGGAACTTTCGGGTTCGAAGGTTCCATTCTGTGTTCACTACTTTTAGTGCTTGGTACAGTAATTATCTTAAGACACTATTATAAAGGGATTAGGGATTAATGATTAGGGATTAATGATTAATGATTAATACGGAAACCATTAACCACTAATCATTAATCCCTAATCATTAATCCCTAATTCTGTTCCACTCCTTTCATTGTCAGCTGTATGCGTTTCCGGTCCATATCTATGCTGAGTACCTTTACGCGTATATGTTGATGAATGGACACTACTTCATTAGGGTCTGATATGAATCTGTCGGCGAGTTGGGAGAGGTGTACCAGTCCGTTTTCCTTGATGCCTATATCGACAAATGCGCCGAAGTTGGTGATGTTTCCTACGATGCCGGGCAATTCCATGCCTTCGCGCAGGTCGTTGATAGTGCGCACGTTCTTATCAAATTCAAATATTTTTATCGGTCCGCGTGGGTCACGTCCGGGCTTGTCCAGCTCTTGCAGGATGTCTTTCAGTGTCGGCATGCCCACGGTGGGGGGGAGAGGTAGCGTTCCGGATTAATCTTCAGACGCAGCTCCCGGCTGGCTATCAGCTCGGCTACGCTGCAACCCAAGTCCCTTGCCATTTGTTCTACGATGCAATAGCTTTCCGGGTGCACGGCAGTGTTGTCCAGCGGATTCTTTGCCTGCGGAATGCGTAGGAAGCCGGCACATTGCTCAAACGCCTTGGCACCCATGCGCGGCACTTTCATCAGTTCCTTGCGCGAGGTGAAGGCACCGTTTTCGGCGCGATAGTTCACAATGTTCTGTGCCAGTTGCGGACCCAATCCCGAGATGTAGGTCAGCAGATGGCTGCTTGCGGTGTTCAGGTTGACACCTACTAAGTTTACACAGTTTTCTACGGTCTGGTCCAGTGATTTTTTCAGCTTGGTTTGGTCCACATCATGCTGGTATTGCCCCACACCAATAGATTTCGGGTCAATCTTTACCAACTCTGCCAGCGGGTCCATCAGTCGTCTGCCTATGGACACAGCACCGCGTACGGTGACGTCGTAGTCGGGAAACTCGTCCCGTGCAATTTTAGAGGCCGAATAGATGGAAGCTCCCTGCTCGCTGACGATGAATATCTGTATGTCACGGTTGAAGCGCTGATGTTTCAAGAACTCCTCCGTCTCGCGGCTGGCAGTTCCATTACCTATGGCTACGGCATCTATCTTATAAGACTCTATCATCATTTGCAGCTTGGCAAATGCCTCTTTTTGCTTGCTGACCGGAGGGTGGGGGTAGATGTTCTCATTGTGGAGCAGATTTCCTTGTGCATCGAGGCACACAACTTTACAACCCGTACGAAATCCGGGGTCTATACCCATCACACGCTTTTGCCCCAGTGGTGAAGCCAGCAACAACTGACGGAGATTTTCGGCAAATACCTTGATGGCTTCCTCGTCGGCACGCTCTTTGCTTTGCGTGGCAAATTCCGTCTCTATGGATGGCTTCAATAGGCGTTTGTAGGAATCCTGCACGGCTTCTGCCACTTGCTGTCCGCAGGCGTTGTTGCTTCGCACGAATTGGCGTTCCAGCCGTTCCACGCACTCCTCATCGTCCGGGCTGATGCTGACTTTCAGCAGGCCTTCCGCTTCGGCACGCCGGATGGCGAGCAGGCGGTGGGAGCTGCATCGCTTCAACGATTCGGAGCAGTCGAAGTAGTCACGGTATTTGGTCGCTTCCTCTTCTTTGCCTTTCACCACCTTGGCGGTCAGTGTGCCTTGGCGGGCAAATGCGTTGCGCACGCTGTTTCGGGCACGTTCGTCTTCGCTAACATGCTCGGCTATGATGTCACGGGCACCTTTCAGTGCATCTTCCACGTTCTTCACGTCTCCTTTCACGTAACTGGCGGCGCGTTCCTCCGGATGGGGCTCACGTTGCAGCATCAGCAGGGTGGCGAGGGGTTCCAGTCCTTTTTGGCGGGCTGCTTCGGCACGTGTTTTCCGTTTGGGTTTGTAGGGGAGGTAGATGTCCTCCAGTAGGGTATTGTCCCAAGTCTCCTCGATACGTTTCTGAAGTTCGGTGGTCAGTTTACCTTGTTCCTGTATGGTGTTCAGGATGGTTTCTTTACGTTTGGCGATTTCGTTCAGCTTTTCGTAGTGGGTCTTTATGGATTCAATCTGCACTTCGTCCAGTCCTCCCGTCACTTCCTTTCGGTAGCGGCTGATGAAGGGGATGGTGGCACCATCGTTCAGCAATCCGAGGGTCTGTACTATTTGTTTCTCTGATATGCCGAGGGCGGCAGATATCATGCGGTGGAAATGTTGTATCATCGGTTCTCTCTTTTTATAATGGATGCCAAAAGTACGAAAAACAATCGTCGTACGAAAATAAACCCCATATTCTTGGAAAAATCATTTATTATTGCGAAGTTTGTCAACTATAACGAACTAATAAACAATAAATATGGAAGAAGCTAAAGGTCAATCGATTTTAGATAAAATGCTCACTACATTTATCAATACGTTAGTGAAAGCAGCCGAAAATGAGGCTCAAACACATTTCGGCAAAAACCTTGAGGAGGTATTGAAGCATTTCATGGCAAAAGTGAATAGCGATTTTGAAAAACAATGCCTGCTTTGGTATTTTACAAAAAAAGGTCAAACTATGACCGTGTCGTCAGAAGTCTTTGAGCGGATTGCGAAAGCGGCTGTTGCCTCGCGTGCGGCAAGCGAGAAGCTGTTTCATGGCCCACAGAAGGTAATCATTAAAGGAAAGGTCTATTATTCCCAAACCATTTCTTTCTATGAGAATGATGAATTTGATTATGCCTTGGGCTGTGCGACAATCTTCTTTGATGAGGAGGGCGTTCCCGTAGGCCTGAAGGATATTTATGACTTTAACGAAGCAAAACATCGTGATACCAATGCCGAGAGTGACACCACATTTATGGCTAAATTTGAAAAAGCAAATTTAGCAAAGTCCTACGCCATACTTTATGGCATTAATGACTATGACCTTAATGACTGATGTGTTTCGTACCATATCGTCATGTATCATAGCATTATTCTGCTGTCTGTTACCAGTGTTCTCTATTACGGGGGAGCATCCGATACTGATTATCAGCTCCTATAACCCGGATGCTGGCCGTACTTCCGGCAACATCTCAGACTTTATGGAGGAGTTCCAACGCCTGGGCGGGACAAACACCATCGCATTGGAAAACATGAACTGCAAAAGCTTCTCCGAATCTCCCCTTTGGGAACGGAGGATGGTGGAGCTATTGTCCAAATACCAGGGCGATAACAGTCCGGCGCTGACCGTCCTTATTGGGCAGGAGGCTTGGGCTGCCTATCTTTCTCTGCCCGACTCTATACGCGGCAATACTCCGGTCGTAAGTGCATTGTCCAGCCGTAACGCCATATTGTTGCCGGGCGATACGGTCGACTTAAAGACCTGGATGCCCGAATCCGTCGACTTCTTCACGGATTTCCCCAGTTCGCCTATCAAGGCTGGCTTCGTTTATGAGTATGATGTGGAGGCCAACATCAATATGATAAAGCAGATGTATCCCGGCACCAAGAATATCGCTTTTGTCTCAGACAACAGTTATGGCGGCGTTGCCATGCAAGCCTATGTAGTGAAGGAGATGCAGAAGTTTCCGGAACTCAACCTGATTCTGCTGGACGGACGCGTCCATACCATATATACCATTTGTGACAGATTGCATGAGTTACCGGAAAATACAGCTATATTGATGGGGACATGGCGTGTGGACATGAACGATGGTTACTTCATGCGGAATGCAACCTACGCCATGATGGAAGCAGCTCCCACTTTGCCCACTTTCTCGCTCAGTTCCGTAGGCTTGGGATATTGGGCTGTGGCAGGTGTCGTTCCTGCCTACCGTGCTTTGGGCAAGGAGATGGCAAGACAGTCCTACCGCCTGCTGACCACCCCTCAGGATAGTGAGACCCATATGGAAATCATTCCGAATGAGACCATACTGGACGGTAAACTTGTGAAGGAAAAGAAACTGAATATCACCGGCCTTCCGCAGCCGGTAAAGATGCAGAACGTAACCCCTTCTTTCTACGAACAGTACAAGTATCATATCTGGTCTGTCGGTGCTGTTCTGTTGGTGCTGTTGGGCGGTTTGTTCGTTTCCCTTTACTTTTATTATCATACAAAGAAGTTGAAGGATGAACTGGAGGTATCCGAGGGTGCCTTGCGCGAAGCAAAAGACCGTGCCGAAGAATCCAGCCGTCTGAAGAGTGCTTTCCTTGCCAATATGAGCCACGAAATCCGTACGCCATTGAATGCGATTGTGGGCTTCTCGGACGTGCTGTCTGCCGGAGGAGCCTCGGAAGAAGAACAGCGTGGCTATTTCGAGATTATTAGGACCAACTCTGATTTGCTGCTTCGGTTGATTAATGACATATTGGATGTGTCCCGTTTGGAGGCCGACCGCGTCATCCTTTCTTTGGAGAGCTGCAATGTAGTGCAGATATGCCAGCAGGTAGTAGCTTCCGTGGTCCAGGCACGCAGGTCGACCAATCAATTCTTATTTGAGTGTGAACGTGAGGTAGTGGAGATGCGGACGGATGTGCAGCGTTTACAGCAGGTTGTGATAAATCTGCTTTCCAATGCGGACAAGTTTACAAAAGAAGGTACGATAACCTTGAAGCTGGAGCTGGATACGGCGAGGAATGTTGCAGTATTCTCGGTGACTGACACCGGTTGCGGCATTCCATTGGACAAACAGAAACGGGTGTTCGAACGTTTCGAGAAGCTGAACGAATATGTGCAGGGAACCGGCTTGGGCTTGTCTATCTGTAAGCTGACCGTTGAGAAGTGGGGCGGCGAGATTTGGATAGATCCTGCCTATACGGATGGAGCACGGTTTATGTTTACCCATCCTATGAACTTATAAGAACCGACAAGAAATAAGGAAATATGAAAAGATTTAGTTGTTTTTTTATCTGGATTTTTGTCCTGACAAGCATACTGCTTGCGCAGGAAAGAGAGGTGAAACTGAAAGTCGTACAGACCAGTGATATACACGGAAACTACTATCCCTACGACTTTATACGCCGCCGGGAGGCAACCGGCAGTCTGGCACGTGTGCATGCTTTGGTGCAAAAAGAACGTGAGGCTTATGGCAAAAATCTGATTCTCTTGGACAATGGTGACATTCTGCAGGGACAGCCCACAGCCTATTATTATAATTACATAGATACCGTTGCCCCTCATCTGGCAGCGGAGATGATGAATTTCATGGGGTATAATGCCGGCAATATGGGTAACCATGACGTAGAGACCGGCCGTACCGTTTTCGACCGTTGGGCAGGTGACTGCCGTTTTCCGATATTGGGTGCCAATATTGTGGATACTGCTACCGGAGAAACCCATTTCAAACCCTATGAGGTGCTGGAACGTGACGGAGTGAAAATTGTGGTTCTCGGTATGATAACTCCTGCCATCCCCGTGTGGCTTTCAGAGAATCTGTGGAAAGGGCTGCGTTTCGACGATATGGAGGAGACTGCCCGCAAATGGATGAAGATTATCCGTGAGCAGGAAAAGCCTGATTTGGTTATCGGTATGTTCCATGCCGGCCAGGATGCCCAGCTGATGGGAGGCAAGTATCGCGAAAACGCTTCGGTGGAAGTGGCGTGCAACGTGCCGGGATTCGATATTGTCCTGATGGGGCACGACCATGCGCGCGAATGCAAGAGGGTGTGCAACATAGCCGGTGACTCGGTACTGGTGATGGACCCTGCCAGCAACGGTGTCGTTGTGAGTAATGTGGATATAACCTTGAAACTGCGTGATGGTAAAGTTATAGACAAGAAGATAGACGGCATACTGTCCGATACGCAAGACTACGGCGTCAGCGAAGAGTTCATGCAACGCTTTGCCCCCGAAAATGAAGCTGTGCAGAATTTTGTTTCCAAGAAAATTGGTTCTTTTACCGAGACTATCTCCACACGTCCTGCTTATTTCGGTTCTTCCGCTTTTATAGACCTTATCCACGAATTGCAGTTGGCAATCAGCGGAGCGGATATTTCTTTTGCGGCTCCTTTGTCCTATGATACGGAAATCCGTAAAGGAGACATTTTTGTGAACGATATGTTCAATCTGTATAAGTACGAAAATATGCTTTACACCATGCGTCTGACGGGGAAGGAGATACGCGATGCCTTGGAGATGTCGTATGATTTGTGGACCAATCGGATGAAGTCTCCGGACGACCATTCCTTCTCTTCCGTGAGAAGCTCCGCGAAGGTGCTACGGATAGGGCCTCATTCAAGAATTTCAGTTTCAACTTCGATTCTGCGGCGGGTATTATCTACACGGTGGATGTGACCAAGCCGGATGGGGAGAAGGTAACCATTCTCAGCATGGCAGACGGTACCCCGTTCGATATGGATAAAATGTATAAGGTAGCGGTGAATTCTTATCGCGGAAACGGTGGCGGCGAATTGGTGACAAAGGGTTCCGGCATCTCGCAGGATGAATTGAAGGAGCGCATCATCCACTCTACGGATAAGGACTTACGCTATTATCTGATGCAGTACATCGAGCGAAAGAAGGTGATTGAACCGCGTGCGCTGAATCAGTGGAAGTTTATTCCCGAAGAATGGGTGGCTCCGGCTTCCATGCGTGATTATGAGTTCTTGTTTGGCAAAGTTAAAGAATAATTCACTATCTTTGCGGCTCAGAATCTATAATGTAAGTTTTTGGACGTGAAGCAGAAGAAAAAAATTATAGGCGCATTGAGCTTGCTGGTACTGTTTATCATGTACCAGGCAAGCATCACCGCGTTCACTCACGTCCATTATGTGAATGGGGTGATGATAACGCACTCGCACCCTTTTCATGGCACACACTCTCACTCCCAGACTTCCCTTCTGGTCATCGGGCATTTGTCGGCATTCTACTCTTCCGGAGTGGATGTGTATGAGGTTCAGCACCCGATGCGTCCTTTGCTGGCCATGCTCAGAGCCAAACCGGCAACACCTACTGTTAAGGGGGAAGTGATACGTACCCTTTCCCTTCGCGCTCCTCCCGCTCTTTTTTCATAGTCATTAGGTTTAAAAACGCCTGGATTTTTTTGTATGTAGATACCAGGCATTTTAGTCTCGAAGTCCGGCATTTCAGTGAACGAAGTGCGGCATCTCGGATGATTATCTTTTTCAGACTTGAATTATTTTTTTTTATTTAGAGCGCTAATTTGATGAAACAATACATTTTGGCGTTGGTACTTGCAGTGGTAAGTGCCAGCGTAGCTTTTGCCGTAAATTCTATAAAAGAAGGCAATATGATTTCCGGCCATGTGATAGTGAAAGGTACGGAGGAAAATATACCGTATGCCACGGTTTTGATTATCGGCAGTGGTCAGGGAACGGTTTCCAATGAAGAAGGACAATTTGAGTTCCGCAAGCTTCCGGCGGGAAAATACAAGCTCCGTGTGTCGGCAGTGGGCTACAAGACCCAAGAGAAGGAAGTGACGGTGAGCAAGGACTTTACTGCCGTCATACATTTCCCGATGGAAGAGGAGAGTTTCATGACCGATGAAGTGGTGGTATCTGCCAACCGCAACGAGGTAAGCCGCAAGGCAGCTCCGGTAGTTGTAAATGTGATGAGTACCAAATTGTTCGAGATGGTCAACTCCACCGACCTTGCCAAGACACTGAACTACCAGTCGGGCTTGCGTGTGGAGAATAACTGCCAGAACTGTGGTTTCCCCCAGGTGCGCATCAATGGCTTGGAAGGTCCGTATTCGCAGATATTGATAAACAGCCGTCCCATCATCAGTGCATTGAGCGGTGTGTACGGATTGGAGCAAATCCCCGTGAACATGATTGAACGGGTAGAAGTGGTGCGTGGCGGAGGCTCTGCCCTGTTTGGCGCCAATGCTGTGGGAGGAACTATCAATATTATAACCAAAGACCCCATCAACAATTCCTTCCAGGTATCGAGCATGTTCTCCAATATGGACGGCAAGTCCTGGGAGCAATATATGGGTGGCAATGTATCTCTGGTTGCCAAAGACAATTCTTACGGCATCGCCCTTTATGAGAGTTACCGCAACCGTAACCCATACGACCGCGACGGTGATGGCTTTTCCGAACTGGGCAAGCTGAACATGAACACCTTCGGTTTCCGCGCCTATTACCGTCCTACGCATTTCAGCCGCATCAATCTGGAATACCATACCACTAACGAACTTCGTCGCGGAGGCAACAAATTCGATTTGCAGCCGCACGAGACGGACATCACCGAGCAGACCAAGCATATCATCAATAGCGGAGGCGTGAGCTATGATTTGTTCTGGAAAGAGTACAAGCATAAGATTTCGGCTTACACCTCCATCCAGCACACCGACCGCAACAGCTACTATGGTGCCCAAAGAACATGAATGCCTACGGCAAGACGAAAGACCTGACCTGGGTTGCCGGCGGCATGTACGTGGGCAATATGGACAACTGCTTCTTTGCCCCCGCCACCTTCACCGGCGGACTGGAATATCAGAACAACTCCCTGCACGACATCATGACCGGCTATCATCGTGACATGGAGCAGGATGTCCGCATTGCCAGCGCCTTCGTGCAGAATGAGTGGAAGATGAACGTACTGACCATGCTGGTCGGCGCCCGCCTGGACAAACACAACCTGATAGACAAGCTTATTTTCAGCCCCCGCGTCAACCTGCTCTACAAGCCGGCAGATGATTTTCAGGCACGCTTGACTTACTCTACCGGTTTCCGCGCTCCGCAGGCATACGATGAGGACTTGCACGTGACGGCAGTAGGCGGCAAGGGAGTCCAAATCAAACTCGCCGATAACCTGAGTGAAGAACGCTCCAACAGTTACAGCGGTTCGGTGGACTGGACTGCCCATCTGGGACACTGGCAGGCAAACATCCTGGTGGAGGGTTTCTATACAGACCTGCGCCACGTCTTTGTGCTCGAAGATATCGGCAAGAACGAAGTAGGGGATGTCATCAAGGAGCGCCGCAACGGAAACGGTGCACGCGTATATGGTGCCAATCTGGATGTAAAGATTGCCCATGGCAAGGAGGCGCAGTTCCAGCTCGGATTTACGGCACAGCGCAGCCGCTATACCCATGAGGAAGCCTGGACGAAGGTGGACGGAGAAGACCTTACCACCAAGCGCATGCCCCGTACACCTGATTATTACGGGTACTTCACTTTCTCCTCCGCACCGGTAAAGAATTTTGATTTCTCTCTTCCGGTACCTATACGGGAAAGATGATTGTTCCGCACTACGCACCGGAAGATGCTCCCGAGGGTGCCTTCTGTAATATCACTTCAGACCGCATGGAGCATACTCCCCAATTCCTGGACCTGAATGTGAAGCTGAACTACACCTTTGTGCTTCACGACCATATCAAACTCCAGTTGAACACGGGTGTACAGAACATCTTCAACAGTTTCCAGAAAGACCTGGATAAAGGGGAATTCCGCGATGCGGGTTATTTCTACGGACCGACGCAGCCGAGAACCTTTTTTATCGGTTTCAAGATAATGAACTAAAAGTTTCCATTTAAGAATTTTTAGAGCTAAATTCCGCAAAATAGTCCTACATTTGTCGCCAAAGCACAAAAACCATGGATACTAAGAGAATACGGAATGTAGACATTTCCCAGATACATCATTTGCCGATGATTGATTTCATCGGCAATGATTTTGCTATTTTTAATGACATCAAGGACATGCCTTTGAGCTCTTATCCCACCCGTTTGAATGCTGCTTGCCTGACTGTCTGTTTGAAAGGGTGGTGCAAACTGGAACTCAACCTGCAGCAATGTGAAATGCGGGAAGGTATGTTGGGCATTATTCTTCCCGACCAGATTGTTCTGCAACGGGAACGCTCCGAAGATTTTTCCGGACTTTTCATTGCTGTTTCAAGGGATTTTATGGATATGGTGATACCTACCATGCAACAGCTTTTCCCTATGTTTTTCATGATTAAGGAGCGGCCCCTCGTTCACATCACTCCGGAGGAATCCCAATCGTTTCAGGAGTATCACTCTTTTCTTTGGAGCAAGGTGAAGCTGAAAGACAATCCTTTCCGTAAGGAAATCACTCAGGGGTTGCTGTTGGCCCTTTTTTATGAGATATATAATATCTATCAAGGACATGTCATCCAGGAACGCATTCCCAAAAGCAGGAAGGAAGACTTGTTCGAGCGCTTTATCCGTGCTATTTCCGAGTCCTATAAGGAAGAGCGCAGTGTGTCCTACTATGCTGATAAGATGTTCCTCACTGCCAAGCACCTTTCCACCGTAGTGAAGGAAATCAGCGGAAAGACGGCGGGCGAATGGATTGACAGTCTCGTCGTTTTGGAAGCCAAAGCCTTGTTGAAGTCTTCCGAGCTGAGCATTCAGGAAATTGCAGACGAGCTGCACTTTGCCAACCAGTCGTTCTTTGGCAAGTATTTCAAGCATCACACCGGTATGTCACCTAAAGAATATCGCCGGCAATAGGTTCAATGTGACGGAATAATGTTTATTTTTGCGGTAAAGATTTACCCCCAAAATAAACTATCATGGAAAAAAAGAGAAATTGACCTTACTGTTTCCTGCTATGGAAAGGTGAAAGGAGTGAAGTATGACGTTGTCATCCTACCTTGGGGAGCTACGGAGCCCCATAATCTGCATCTGCCTTATCTCACTGATTGTATTCTGCCGCATGATATTGCCGTAGATGCGGCTGCACTGGCTTTGCAGAATTCCGGTGTACGCTGTATGGTGATGCCTCCCGTACCTTTCGGTGCACACAATCCGGGGCAGCGCGAACTTCCGTTCTGCATCCATACCCGCTATTCCACCCAGCAGGCCATTCTGGAAGACATAGTTGCCTCCCTCTATGCACAAGGCATGCGTAAGCTGATTATTCTCAGCGGTCATGGCGGCAACAACTTCAAGGGAATGATTCGTGACCTGGCGTTTGTGTATCCCGATTTTCTGATTATCGCTGCCGACTGGTTCAGCATCGTCCCTCCCAAAGACTACTTTGAGGCTGTTGTCGACGACCATGCCGGCGAGTCTGAGACTTCCGTTATGATGCATTACCATCCCGAGCTGGTGAATTTGGCTGAGGCCGGTGACGGGGAATCCAAACCGTTTGCCATTCCTTCCTTGAATGAAAAGGTTGGCTGGGCTCCTCGCCATTGGGATAAGGCTACAGTCGACAGCGGGGTAGGGAACCCCAAAAAAGCTTCTGCCGAGAAAGGAGAACGTTATATGAAACCGGTGGTGGAGAAGTTGTCGAAGCTCTTTACGGAAGTCGGTCAAGGAAGTCTGTATTGATGTACTTGGCTTCCGGCTATATATAAAAATAGGCAATAACCATTGTGGATATTGCCTATTTTTTTAGTGCACCCTAAAAACTAATCTCTTTACTCTTATAAAAACTAATCTTTCTCTATTTCGAGTACAAAATTAGAAGGTTTTTGCGGGTTATGAATTGACATAAGTCAAAAATCTCATTCGGATATTATTTTTTCAAACGTGCCCAAAAGCCCTTCTTTTTCTGCCGGACCGGTTCACTGTTTTCGCGAAACAGTTCTTCGTAGGTCAGCCCGTCATGCACCATGCGGTAGATGCTTCCCCAGTCGGGCAGTCCGCCCAGGTTGCGGTCATCGATAAAGAGATCGGCTTTTACTTTGCGTGAAAAACCGGTGTGTGCGATGTCTTCTTCCGGATAGTCCCGGTTGACGGCATAGAATTCCACACCCCGTTTCCTACACCATTCCACAGCTTCCTCCAGGAGCTTCCCTTCACGTACCGACCATAAAATCAGCCGGTGACGCTCGTTTATCAGCATCTTCAGCGTAGCGGTGGCAAAGGGAATTTCTTCTCCTATCTGGGGATAGCGGTGTTCTACAATGGTACCGTCAAAATCAATGGCTATGGTCATAGGCAGATAAATTGCTTAAAGGGGATTATAGGTTATGCCGTTCGCTTTATTTTCCGGTTGTACCGCCTGAATGCTTGTTGATAGGGGTATTGCTGTATTCTTCGGTATAGCCCGTGTAGCAATTCAGTTGGACAACAACCTGTTTTTTCGCACCGTTTACGAATACGGGGAATGTATATGTCTTCGTCTGGGTTTTGCTGCGGCTGCCGAAAACCAGTTGGTTGTTTCCGCTGATGGCGGTCTTCAATTCTTTTTCTACGGTGTAATAGCCATTCTTGCTGCCTTCGGCGTTGGTGATACACTTTTCGATGACAGAAGCCAGTCCTTTAGAGGCTCCCACGGCTTGCAATGCAGCTTCCGGGGTAGTGGTGTAGTCCCAGCCGCACTTGGTGATTACCTTCAGAGTGGCGGTCAGTGCCGAGTAATCTCTGTTTTCAATCTTGATTACACCGTTTTCTCCGTTCACGGTGTTATATCCGCCTTGCTGTATTTTGCTTACAGTTTTGCTTGGCAGGATATTGGTCAGATACTTGCCTTGTATTTTTTCGCCTTCGGGAATTGTAATGACGTAGTTGCCGTCTTTGTAGGTTACGTCTCCAAAGTGTACGGCAGCTCTTGTGACAACAGCATCTTTCAACGCTTCCATGGAGGCAGGGTCAAAGTAAGAGCCGGTGCTTGCACTACCTGTTACCGCTGTCTTTATTTCAATAGGAGCTTTGGCCACCGCATCTTCCGGTGTCACTTTGATGGCTACTGCCGTCACGGGCACCGCTTCTTCTTTCGGAGTTTCTGCCACCTCTTCGCTTGTGCTGGCTTTCGGCTCTTCGTAAGTTACGGCGGCAATAGTCGTGCCTTCTTCAGCAGCTTGTGCCGGTACGGATACGGTTGTGGTAGTGGCTGCTTCTTCCGCAGAGGTTTCGTTCTGGGCAGCTTCCACGTTGGTTTCCTTGTCAGCTTCTACTGTCACTTCTTCTACATTTTCAAAGCTGATGGCTTTCGCCATTTTCACATTCAGAGTGGTTTGTGTACGATTGGCGGTGCTTGCGGCAATGGTCACTTTGCTTTCCATGCTTTCCATGTCGGTAGCTGTGAATTTCAGGTTATATTCACCGGTTTCTTTCACGGTCAGCATGTACACGCCTTGTGCATCGGTAGTAGCTGTCAGGTTGTTTCCGGCATCTACCTGGGCACCGGTCAATGCACCGCCGGTAGCTGTCACTGTGCCCACAATGTAATATTCCTTTTCCGTTTCCAGCGGATCTACTACTTCTTCATTCTCTTTGTCATCGTCACCACAGGCGATGAGTGCTACAGTACTAAAGGCCATGGCAAACATCAGCAGACCTCCAAAAAACAAATTTTTCTTTTTCATAACTTTGTCAATTAATAAAATTCAAGTGTTTAATTAATATTTATTTTGATAACTCCCGTTGTATTTCTTTTGATAGTTCCCGTTGTATTTCTTTTATAAGGAAGTAGCGTATATAGTCCGGCTGGTAGAAGTTGCTGCTCCGGTTCTCGTCAGGGCGTGTGCTGTAACTTCTTCCCAGTCGTTTTTCTATGTATTCTCCATCTGCCACCATGCCGTATGTCCATGTAAAGTAGTCGGCAGGCTTTACCCTGAAGAATCCTTTCCGGCTCCATTTCTTTCCCGGCAGGGGGATGGCAAAATGAAATCCTCCGTTTATCTCTCCGTCCGTACAGAGGGCATACAAGCCGATGGCATACTCTCCGAAGTGCCGCGTACAGTCTCCTCTCACTCCATAATCACCGTAAATATACCTCCCTGCTTTCAGGTCGAACTGCAAGTTGAGGTGCGGTTCGTAGTACGAAGCGTTCAGCGAGGCATTGATACGTTGTTTTCTGCCCATATACCATCCGTCTTCCCGGGTGACGGCGGAGAAACCGGTGGAGCCTGCCGTTCCGCCCAGTTCCCAGCGTCCGTTGTCGGTGCGGTATTTTATTTCCAGTTGCGCACCGTAGCGGTTGTTGGTAAAGTTGCCCACCGTCATTTTCCCGAAGATATTATGCCTGAAACGTACTTCCTGAGATAAAGCGATGATTCCCGGTCTTATCCGGTTCATCTCTCCGCTCAGGTTGGTGGCTACGGGCAGTATCACTTGTGCGGTCATTTTCCCGCCTTTCCACAGAGCCATTTCCACAGCCGGATTCAGGTTGATGGCATACGTATACAGTTCGTCAAACGTATTGTTCTCTAAAAACAAATCGGGATATACCACCAAATCCACCTTCCAGGCAGACGGCGCTTCTTCCCGACCGGCGTTTTTCAATACCTTCATGGCAGGGTCTGTATCCGCTGTAATCCCCATCTGCCGATATACCTGTATCAGGCTGATTTCCCCGTTTCTGTATGCTTCCGTCAGCGTGTCCGGCAGATTGATGCAAAGCTTCGGTATCAGGTTTTCCAGTACCACTAACTGCAAATCTCCCTTCGTCTTGCTTCCCAAGCAGGCATCTATGGCTTTGCCCACCCCGGTGCAGGAACTTCTATACACATTGTTCTCAAAGCTTACGGTAGTCATCCCCGGTGTCTGTACACATCGGATGTTTTCCATCCCGATGGCTTTCAAGCTCTCTGTCACTTGAGCATCTGCCGTTGCAAAAAAGCAACCGAACACTGCCGCAAGCATCCACTTCAAACCGCCTTTTCTCTTAATATCCATTCTATTCTCCAATCCCTAATCCTTCTCCTTAATTTAATCCCTAATCCTTCTCCTAATGCAACAGCCTGCATTCATACCGTATTCCTCCCGATATGCTGTTGAATTCTCTGGTAAACACATGGATGGAGAGATGCTTCCATAATCTGGCGGCAGCTCCCATATTGAAACCTTCCGAATCATATTCCGCCATGACAGTCATCTCCCGGCAGAAAGCGGGGGAGTAGCTGATGCCTCCGAAGGGGCCGTCTTTTATGCTGTGGTCATTTAGTGGGATATAGTAGCCTGCTGTCAGTGCCAGGCGGTCACCTTTTACGATGGAGAAACCTTTGGTCAGAGTACCGTAAACTGAGGCAAAGTAGTTGGTTCCGGTATTTTTAAAAGGGTCATCTACACCTACCACCAAGCTGGGCCGGTATTTTCCTTCTTTCAGGGGTCGTATGCGTGCAGTCATTGAGCGGTCTTGCTGGAAGTAGCCTTTCTTGCCGTCATACCGTTTGGTTTTCAATAGTGTACACCGATAACTCAACTCCAGAAAGGATAGAAATGTGATGTTGACGAAATAATTTCCGGTGTTGAAGTTAAACGGTGTCATGCCGTTCGGGAGATAGTTTCCTCCCCCCATAAAAGTACCTGCCTCTTGCATCTCGGCAGTGGGTATGTTTAGCTGCCCGGTGTTACCCATGGAATATTGAGCTTGTACCTTGAGGGCACAGCACAACAGGCAACAGACCATAAGTCCTTGTCTGAATTTCATGTAATTCTTGATTTTAAAGCGTTGTTGTCCGATGAGTCTAAAGTACGCTACGCTATTGCCGGTCACATGGAAAAGAGGTTTGTGCCGGCATCTGGATATATCTTATATGTGACAAAATTACGTCAAATGTATTTGATATGCAAGAGAAAAAGGGGAAATAACACTAAACTGTTGCTCCAATAGTGCTGTTTTTCATATTACCGGGGTGACACACAGCCTCTGTATACTTCTGCTACTTTGCATTTTACCTCTTTTTATGAGTATACATTGGGTATTAATTCCCACTGAAAATATTTTTGAAATAGGTTCGACGAGGTTGGTACCTGTAATTTTGTTTCTTAACTGTTTGGGTCAATCTCAAAGTAAAAGTTTTCAGTTAGGTTAAAACGTGTTTCCGCATTCCAAAAGTCATATTTTATCTTTAGGGAGGTGATTGGAGTGTTTAACACAGTATTAGGCTTGTACTTCATTAGTTGTGGATGATGTGAAGCATGCAGGTTTTGATAGTTTCCTTTCCGATATATTCCCGTGAAGAATACAAGGGATGACACTTCTTCGAGCAATACTTCCGGGTATCTTTTTTCTTGTTGCCATTTGTTTATTTTCTGTTTAAAATGTCTGCTTGTATCAAAGATACCTCTTAAACCGTCGTGTTTTGCCAAGATGTATAGGTCATTTTCATTTTTTACGAATGTAAGGATATGAGGTAATATATCAAGGAAGTGCTCATCAAGAAATTTATCGAGAAATAGTTCGTTTAAGCTTGGATCTACACAATCCGCTATCATCCATAACATGTTTGCGTAATCTGGAGAAGAACTGGTCATTTCTTTTTTCAGTAATAGGTAAAAGAAATGGTTGGCATCTAAATATTCAGTAGGACTATATTGATGCATTACAGAACAGAAAAGTGCCGTAAGTGCTGTTATGTCTTTTGTGTTTTTCAAGTAATGTTCAAAAAAGGGAACTCCTTTTTTGTCTTCTTCTTTATATTCATTAAATCCAGTGTTGCCCAATGATTCCCATGTCATTTGACATAGCCATGGTTCATCTTTTATAATATTTGCAGTTTCTCTGTAATAGGTACTGGTATAGAAGGATGTTATTGTATTGAAGTGTGAAATTTTCTGTTTTGCGGATACATACGCTTCTAAAATAGGGAGCACATAATAATAGCCTTGAGATTGACTGGTTTCCATAATAAGATGCGGTAGATTCTGTTTACCACTTTTTATTAGGCTTTCAAAAGTGTCGCGAAGATTTTTATCTGTATCTATTTCGGCGAACTCTTTATAAGAGAGAAAATACGATGGCATAGATGGAGTGAAATAACGCTGATAGTATAGGGTATTGGTAATGTCGAATGGTCTGAATGATGAAGTCGTGTCGCAGAACAGGGATTGGAGAATCCTTTTTATATCTTTATCTTGTGCTTCTATCCATTCTTGCCGGGGTACTACAAATTCCCAATTCTTGCATACTTTTTGGATGTGTCAAGCCATCGGGCAGGCGTGCTTTTTAGTTGGGTATAGAGATATGAATCACAGTGTTTTAGTAACTCTACCAAATACCATTTACTCCATACCAGATTCTTGAAATCTTCTTTGCCAAGATAGCTCTTTATATCTTGGCTGAGAAGATTGAGATAATGCTTGGCATCTCGTATGGTGGGTAAGAATTCCTTGATTGAGAGTGTTTCAAACGGATTCTCTTGCTCTGGTAGAGGCATATTCATCTTTTTCATCTCTTCGTAGAGATATAGACTCAGTTCTCCATTGCTTAGAGTAAAAAGTTTGTGGCTTACATTGAACATCTTTTTTAAGTACATTTTTCCACCATTATTTCCAAGAACCCGGTCGGCTTGGTTAGGGTCAAAAGTTACAATGATAGTGAAGCGAGGTAGGTCAGCCACGGTTCGAATAAGTGAAATTACTTCCACGAATATGTTGTTTTCCAGTCGGTCACAGTCATCAATGAAAACTACGGTTGTATATTTTTCCATTGACATTTGTTGATTTAGTTCCTTCTTAATGTCAGCAAAGTCCTTCTCTTCTTTTCCCAATAAGTGCTTCACGGAAAGTATTATTAAAGAGAACCAATTGGTGATGTTGGTCACTTTGATTTTCGATTCATACTTACGCAGTAGAGAAGTTGTTACATCGTTGTTTTCAAATTTACTGTACAATAGATTTAGGAAAGACGATTTGATGTCTTTGATATTGTCTTTCCATGGATTAAACCAAATAGGATGTATTTCTCTTTTGATATATTCTTCCTCCATATAGTGTAGAAAAGTGGTTTTTCCACATCCCCATTCACCCTCTACAGACACTCCTATCGCACCGGAGTATACAGGATTCTTTTCCAAATATTCGACCAGTTGATTGGCTTCTTCTTTTCTATGTAGAATATCATCGGATGGACAAGTGTCATCGTGCAGGGTTATTGCGGGTACTGCCAGAGGTGAAGAGGGTTTCTCTTTTTTTTTTGTGTGAAAGGCACGATAAGATGGCTATTTGCATTAGTAAACAGAACATGCTCGCGTCGACATAATAAAAACCATTGAGGTATTCACTATAAAAAGGCGTACATAATTCCCTATATGTAGGTGTTATTCGAACATATATATAAAATGTTAGTATGCCAAGCATTAAGTAGATTGTTTTACAGATGAAGCGTTTGGTGATGTTCTTACAAATACATATAAAACTTATTAAAGGAATAAGTACGAGAAGTATAAAAAGAATGTCATTAAATGGCGTGTCTTTAATTTTTCCAAATAGCGGATTGCCTATTACCGTCATCCAACTGTAAATAATAGTATGTCTCATGCAGAACAATAACAACAGTATTATAATCGGAAAATAATGATGTTGAATGTTGTATATTCTTTTTAAGCCTTTATCGTTACACATGGATTCTTATTTTATTTTACGGCAAAGGTATATTGAAAATCTTCCATAATGGCATAGTTTAGGATGTTTTTTTCACAAGTAGAGAGTAATCAAGTCCCTTTTCGTATTCTTACTTCTTTATATACTTCCATTACTTGTTGTGCTATTTTCTCCCAATCGAAAGCCGACAAGTTATATGTACGTTTTGGGGGGGCGCTAATTTTTTGTTGCAAGTGGCAAGCCAAATCATGCACATCACCTGGTTTGAAATAATCAGACTCTTTCAAATCTATTAAGTGAGTGGCTGGAATATCACTCACCAGTACATCTAATTGATAACTCATAGCTTCCAATAATACCAACGGGAATCCTTCGTTATACGAAGAAAGCACATACACTCCGGCATGACTATACACTTCGTTGAGTTTCTCGCCAAAGATATATCCTGTAAAGACCACCCGGTTGGACTTTATCAACTTCTTAAGTTTTTCTTCGTAATCCGATTCTGCCTCCACACCACCAACTATCACCAACTTATAGTCGGTATTCAGTTTCTCGAATGCTTGAATCAATACATCGAAACCCTTTTCAGGAGTAATACGTCCCACGCCGATTACATACTTTCCGGGTGTTAATCCTAAACTACTAATGTAATCATGTTTCGAGGTCGGTTGTACATTGGGTATTCCGTTAGGAATATAAACAGATTTCTCTTGTACTTTTGCCGGATATTTTTGCATTTGGAATTTATTTACAAAAATAATTGCCTGCGAACAATTCAATGCAATACTTTCGCTGAATTTCAATATATGTTTTGCCACTTTTCCCCATTTGGCATGTTCATAATTGGGACTGTGGTAGGTAAGTACCACTTTCTTACCAAGCAATCTGAGTAATGGAGCAAAAAGTGCGGGACCAATGTTATGAATATGCACCACATCGCTTTTTCCAAAGCACGCTGATATGGTGGCTAAAAAAGAATGAAATACAGCTTCAAATCCTTTTATTTTGGTAGAAGGGAGGTCAATGAACTTAATGTTTGGGTAAGTCAGTGATGAGTTTATATAAGGTTTTCTTCGAAATACGGTGAACTTGAATTCATTGTCAAAAAGAGGATACAAGGATTCGCAGTGTTTTTCTACGCCTCCTTGTATTTGCGGAAATCCTCTGGTTCCTAAAACATATATTTTCATGTCTTTTTGTGTTACCAGCAGATGTTTTTACCTTGTGCAATTCTTATCTTGTTCTTGATAATCCATAAAATCGGTTTCCAGGGTTTGCGTACCATATCATGTCGCTCAGTTACGATGAAAGCGCAATTGCATTTGCACTCTTTTACTTTCTGTGCTACCTCTTTGGCTTTGTCTGAGTTCATGATGTTTTCAAAAGAATCATTCTTTATATTTCCTATTATCCATTCTTCAGAAGAACCGTTGCAGGGAGATACATTTCCCCACGGGTCAATGAAGAAAAAGTCATGTAATGCTCCGCATTCCGGTCTGTAGCCCGGTTCATCCCCTCTCAATCTTCTATGGATACTTTTGTTGAAATAGGCTCTGCCATAATCTTTCAGTCTGCTTTTCAATGTTCGTCTTTTGGATGTCAGTAAAGCTTTTACGAATTTTTCATGTTCAGTAAGAGCATTCTGGCTGGTCAGCAGGTTGTCATCCTTATGGAAATACCATGAGTTATGTACAACCGAATTACCTAATTCTACGTCAAGGGCTACGCATAGGTCATACAAATAAAGCAAATCTTTATAGTTATCGGGAGAAATGACTACCGAGAAGCCTATATTTTTACATTTGGTTTTTTTTAGCTCCAGCATAGTCCTCAATGCGTGGTCGAAACCATTTACTGTACCTCTTTTACTATCATTCAGTTGTGGCAGACCTTCAAGACTGACACGAATAAGTATATTCGGGTATTTGTTTGCCAATCTTACAATTGTATCGGTATTGAATCCATTTGTACTGAGTTCCAATAAAGAAGCTTTAGGATATAACACTCTAAAAATCTCGTCAATATCTTTGCGGATGGTCGATTCCCCACCGGTTATGTTTATGCGTAATCCTTTTGGAAGCTTTTCATAATAATGATAATCTATTTCCTCTTCCGGTTTGGTTTGGTTTTTCCAGATGTTGCACATGTTACATTTTGCATTACAACGAAAAGTTGTAATCAGACTTCCTTGTACTACTGTTCTCATAATTTGTTTTATTGATAATGTTATTTATATATTTCTACTATTTGGTTATAGTAATTTTCTGCATTATATCGTCTTTGCGAGGATTCTGCGATTACTCTGTAGTCGAACGAAGTAGCAAACATGCTCTCTATCTTCTCTTTCAAGTCCTTCACATTGCGACTTTCAAATGTCATGCCACTTACACCTTCTTCAATCAGTTCCGGAATACCTCCGATTCGTGCACCCAGCACAGGAGTTCCCAAGCATTGGGCTTCAATCACGGATAGCGGATTGTTTTCATAACATTCTGATGGAATTACGCTGAATCGCGCTTTACCCACTATTTCCTTTATTTGTTCCCACTGTTTGAACCCTACAAATTCCACCTTGTTTCCGGCTTGTGCTTTTGCTTCCTCTTCCAGAGGGCCGCCACCTATAATCACTAATTTGTATGGAAGGCTATTGGCTGATTCTATCAGTGTTTTTATACCTTTTTTTCGTGAGACAATCTTCCGATAAAGCAATAGTAATCTTCTTTGGAGTATGAGTCTTTCCGGCATTTCTCCACATCGATAAAATTGCACAGCTTGTGTATCTTATCGGGAGAGAATCCTCCTTCTGTCATCTTGTTTGCCATGAATCGGCTGGGACAAAGATAAATGTCCGTGCATTTTTCTATCCGTTCCCTGTTCCATTTCATGGCTTCTTTGTAAACGAGCAGACTGGCTACGGCCGAACCTTTCATGCATTTGTATTCCAGTACTTTATGCTTGTTTGTGAAGCATTCTTCACAGGCTTTCTTCCCGTCGCGCAGGCAGTCGTAGCGTGGGCATAGCAGCTTGTAGTCGTGCAGAGTCCATACGACTTTGATGCCTCTTTGGTGTGCCAGTTCGGCTATCAACGGTGACAGTTGCGAGTGAATATTATTGAGGTGTACCACGTCAGGTTGGAAATCATCCAGCAGTGCATTGAATTTATTCTTTACTTCCCTTGTACCGAATGGTCGCAGGAAGGCTTCAATCATTCGGGCCGGGTTTAAACTTCACTTCACTGGGGAAATACCAGCTCCATGGAGTAGGGAGCGTATCGGGGTGCTGCATGGCGAATATCGCCACTTCATGCCCGTGTGACTTCAGCAACTCTTCCAGGTTGATGGTACACACACAGTCTCCACCACGTCTGTAGTAGAACTTGTTTGCAAGTAAGATTTTCATTTTGAACAATATGATAAAGTGTCATGAGGATTTTGATTTCTCCTCATGATGATAAATGTGCGTATTTTTACAGAAAGTTTCTAATAGATTTTTAGGATAACAAGAGAAGTGTTTTTTCGTTTACAATCTTTGCATGATTAGTGGCGCGGATAATAATCTTGTCATTCAAGCGAATATCCAAAACGGATTCTTCTGTGCCGTCTTTGTGAATCAGTGGAAAGACCCATGAATTGAATTCATTCACTAAATTAGGAAAAGAGATAATGGCATGCACTACTTTTTCTGAGTCAATAATGCCCTTGGAACGAAAATATTGCACTGTTGCTTTAATTTGCTCAACCATCCTATTGGGATAATCAGCTTCTGCTTTTTGAGCTCTTGCCAAGTCTGTCGCATATTTTGTTTCGATAAACAGCAACCACTCCTCTGTATCAGCTTCGCGAGGTAAAATGGCACATTCACACTGTTTGGAATACAGCTTGTTTGTAATGGGTAGTGCATTTTTTTAAATCCATCAAAAAACACCTCTATGTTGTTTTCATTTTCCAAACACACAGCTTTTATGCTATCATCTTCCTTGTCCATTATTTCTACCTCACCATCTTCGCTCTCTGCTCTATCCACCACATAAAGTTTCAGACCATCTGTTTCAATGAAAGAATGGCGATTGTATACCCGGCGAAATGTACGGACGATTCTCTCTTTCATTTCTTTTGGGGGTTGAAGAAGTTCAGCATCGTGTAGTATTCATCCAGAGTATCGTTCATGATGCGGTTGAAATAGTGCTTGCCGATGTTACGTGTTTGTTCCTCTTGTATAGATACCAGCTGTCCATTTTCAATCTGCCAGGCAGACACCAATTCGGGTGCTATCCATGCTTGACAGCTTTCCAAGGTTTGCGCCATCTCTTCAGGCATTTCATCTTTCACCAGCGCCCCCATCATGCAATTGTTGAGTGCGTAGAGTATATATGGGCTATGTGTGGTGACGAAGAGCCTATGACCGCCTTTTTGTATGGCTTGAAGAATGAAATAAAACAATTGGCGTTGGGTGGAGGGAAACAAGTTCAGTTCGGGTTCCTCAATAAATAGACTTGTGAATTTGGTGTCGATGAAATTAGAAAAACTTTTCGACAATGAATCCAAGAACCGTGCGCCTTTTTCGGTGAGTTCACTGTTGCTGCTATTGTCGTTGAACAAGTTGGTTTCTATAAAATCCTGTATGCTTTCGTTTTCCTTCAAGATGGAGGTGTTGTTTTTTATGCTCTGAAAGGCATGTAAAAACAGTTGTTGAATCAGATTAACTTCTCTCTCCTTATTTTTTACATTGGTATCTTCCTTTTTCTCATAGATGGATTGGGTGAAGTAGCGTATCAGCAGATACAACGGAATCATTGATTGCTGTCCGCTCGAAGCATTCGTCAGTTGGATTTTGTCTCCGTTTTCCATTTGCAAAAAGTCCGTTTCGGCTTCCTCATCATAGTAATAATTACCCTTGATATAGTCGATGAGCAGACTGTGGGCAGGTGTGTACGCCTTGCGAGCCATGTTCCAGTCCATCATGAAATTGAAGATGTTGTTGTTGGGCAATTTTACCTCTTCCCATCCGGCAATGAGCGATACCACATTACGTTCGGCGGGTATATATGAAATTTTGGTACGTTGATAGCCGTATTGATTAACCCACTCGAATGTGGGAATGGCATCAGCCTCATAAGCATAGGTAATCTTAATCACTTCTGAACTGAATTCGATGTACGATTCTTGTCGGAAATACCCTTTCATCTTATGGAATTCCACAAGTCTATCCAAGAAATTGGTTCCTGTGAGGAAGAAGTCAAAGCTTTGGTCAAGGGATACCTTCTTTTCCACCCAAGTGCAGTAGCAGGCAATTTTATTGATGGTGCTTTTGCCGGAGCTTTGCGGTCCGATGATGACATTCACTTTATTCAGTGTAATATCTACATCCTTAATGGGGCCTATATTCTTGATGATTAATTGTGCCATACTGTTATTTGTTTGGGTTCCGTTCTTATTCTTTTTTGCGAATTTAGTAATAAAAAACGGTTAATAGGCGGTGTTATTCTTGTTTTTTTAAATTTTACGGCTCGGCCTTTTCTTCTTCAAAGTTGAAATTATGTGATTGCATATTGTTGCAATTGATGGAATCCTTTACAAAAATACATCTTTTTCTGACAACAACAAGCTCAAACTGGGAATTGTTTTTCAAGCTCCTCTATTCGTCTCTTTATTTTTTCTAAGTACTCCGGCATATCACTGTCGGCGAATTTCCAAAAGCTTTCAAGTTGGAATGGACTGCCGTTTGCAATAAGGGGAAATATGGTGGGGTTGACAGGCAATTCTGCAAGAACTTTGCATGTGCCATCATTTCAGACAGTGCATATTCTCTGTCTTTCGACCTACCACGTTTGGACTTGGACTTGTATTCCTTATATTCTGAATAATGATACTCTAATATCTCCAATGCGTCTTTTAACTCTTTTTAGTTCTTCTGATTGTTCCATATCTGATAATGTTGTTTTTATTAATGAATAGAATATTTGTTGCAGATTCTTTCATATACCTCATTGAATATTTTTATCCGGTTGCTCCACATGAATTTTTCCGAACACTCTACAACTCCTTGTGACAATTGACCGATTATCTCAGGCTGCTCTATCAGATAATCTATATGTTCGGCCATATCTGTTACTACCTGTTTGTATGAATGTATGGGAATTTTAATGCCACATTTCTCGCACACCACGCCTGCCATGCCGCAGTGGTCCAGAGTCATGGTAGGCACTGCCCACGACATAGCTTCCCAAAGTACAGTGGTAGTGGCTTCGCCCAGCGATGAGATGACATGCAGATGTGCTGTTTTCATCAGTTGCAATACTTCTGTGCGAGGGATACTTCCATGCCATGTGATGTGACAGTCAATACCCAGTTGCTCGGACTTCTCTTTTAATTGTTGAAATAAATTACCCACCCCTATGACATCCAAATGCCATTGGCGGCTACGTGTGTGGCTCAGTGCATCCAGTAGGATGATGAGTGCCTTGCGCGGGCAGAGGCGCCAATCCAGACTATTTGCAATATCTCTTCCTTTTGGCGTTCAATGGGCTGCGTGCGGTTCATCTGTAAGATACCGTTTTCGGGGAGATAAAAGCTTTTCCGACCGTAGAATTTCTTTATCATCCGTACAGTGTTTGGTGTGGCTGCAAACAGATAATCTGCCCGGTGCATGGCTTGGCGGACGCGAGGCAGCAGAACAAAAGCCCCATTATGGACAATTCTCTAAATAGCACATTGATTTTTTTCCTTAAAGCTTAATGCCGGGAAAAGGGAAAGAGGGCGGTTTTCCACTGCTTGTAAAGGTCCCCATATATAGGGTATGGGAAGTTTCCATAGGAAGCCTGGTTCTTTGAATCCGATAGGATTCAGGTAATGCACAATGTCTATTCTTCCGTCCTTTAGCCATTTCTTAACTTGATGGTATGCGTTTTTCTGCCATTTCATGTAGTTTAGGTTGTAGCTGATATGGTGTGCCAGTTTGTTTCCTGTAGTAGGCAGTGGTGAAAGGTTGTAGAATGTCACATTTTTCATACTATTGGTTTGCAAGTAATGTTCTATGTCTTCTTTTCCTTTGCCATAGAGCACTGTCAGCTTGGGATAGTGTTGCATGCTGAACACATAGTTCCAGCTGACCGATGCTTCGCTGCCCTTATAAGGAGAAATGTCATAAGTCACCAGCAGTATTTTTTTTGTTTCATAATTGTGCTTTTGTATATTAGTTTGTTCTCATTATTTGTATCTATCATATTCGCCAATCAGCATTGTGCCTGATGGAAGTTCGACAGCTTCTGTCTTTGCGCGTATTCACCAAGAAAGCCAGTGATCGGGATATGTATCATTAACAAATATCAATGGGGGTAGAAGCCTTTTGTTTTCATTTCTGTTATATTATTATAGAGTTCAATAAACCTTTCGGACGCTTTGTCCCAAACCAGTTCATCCGTTATTTTTTTGGAAGCGCGGCTGCTCATGGCTGTCAACTTTGTTGTGTCGTTACAGAGTTCTGCAATGACGTGGCTCCATGTGTCGGCTTTTTGTTTGGGATAATCATTCCGTCTTCTCCGGATGTAATCAGGACTTCAGCACCTGCTGTTAGAGTACTGATGACCGGTGTGCCAAAGTACATCGCTTCAAGAATCACCATGCCGTATATTTCGTAGTCCGAAGCCAACAGAAATAAATCAGACGCTTTGTAGAGCGCAGGAAGTTCCTCTTGTCTTAGCTTGCCGAGTATGACACATTTTTGTTCCAAATTTCTGTCTTGGATGTCTTTTTTTAATTTTTCTTTTTAGGATACCATCGCCTGCAATCATCAGAAGATAGTTGTCGGGCAGGCGTTCCATCACGTCGAGCAGAAAAAAAGAGGATTTCGTCTGCTCTCCAAAGTACCGACATAAAGTAATAGGTGCTTGTTTTCTGTTTCCGGCATTTTTCTCCACTCTTTGCTTTCTGTGTGGTAAAAACGCTCTTCATCCAGTCCTATATAGGTAGGTAGGCATTTCTTGCCGGTGTATTGGCGGATATACTTTTCAGCTTGCGGAGATTTATATCCTATGCCTTGAACGCGGTTCAGTACATATTTCCCAAAAGTAGCGTTGAACAGCAGTTCAAGTTGCTTGAATATCGGTTTTTGTGTGGGGCGATAGCTGCCTTGAATCAAGCAGGTCTTTACTTGGTGCTTTTGTGCCCATCGCGTTACGGTGAACGACATCCACATGCCGAATTCATGAATCTGTATCAAGTCGGGATGCAGCTTTTCCAGCAATCTTTCCATACCTTCAAATTGTGCCAGTTGCTGGTTTAGTGCCTTGAAGGTCATGGAGTAGACGGTTACCTCTTTGCCCCCCATTATTTCTATTCGTTCTTCACGATAAGTGTGCCCGGCCAGTATGATGCTTACTTTCCAGCCTTTTTTACTCAATGCTTTTGCCAAACCCAGTTCCTGGCAGTTGTAAGAGCTGAAATTGATGATGCTGCCGCCTGAGCGTACAATTACCAAGTGTATTTGTTTTTTCATCATTTATCTACCGATGCAATAGTATTCAAATCCGTGTACTCTCATCTCCTCGGCATCGTAGATATTTCGCCCGTCTATTACCAAAGGAGTCTTCATGCTTTTGGCTATCACGCCCCAGCTGGGCAGGCGGAACTGTTTCCATTCCGTCAATAGCAATAAGGCATCTGCATCCAATACGGCATCATACATGTCGGTGGCATACGTCACTCGCTCGCCTATGCGCCGCCGGCACTCGTCCATTGCTACAGGGTCGAATACTTTTATCCTGCATCCTGCTTCAATCAGTTGTTGTATGGTGATTAGTGCGGTCGCTTCGCGCATGTCATCAGTTTCCGGTTTAAAAGCCAATCCCCAGATGGCTACAGTCTTACCTTTCAGTTCACCGTTGTAGTGTTTGTCCAGTTTGTTGAAGAGAATTTCTTTCTGTAGTCCGTTCACTTTCTCCACAGCTTCCAGCACTTGCATAGAATACCCGTTTTGCTCCGCAGTCTTAATCAGGGCCTTCACGTCTTTTGGAAAACAGCTGCCCCCGTAGCCGCATCCGGGATAGAGAAACTTGTTGCCTATTCGACTGTCCGAACCGATACCTTTGCGCACCATGTTTACATCGGCGCCTACTCGTTCGCATAAGTTGGCGATGTCGTTCATAAAGCTGATGCGGGTGGCAAGCATGGAGTTGGCTGCGTATTTTATCATTTCCGCACTGGGTATATCAGTAAAAATCACCCTGAAATTGTTCAGTAGAAACGGGCGGTAGAGTTTGCTTAACACATCTTTGGCTTTCTCCGATTCCACTCCCACCACTACGCGGTCGGGAGACATGAAGTCTTTGATGGCCGAGCCTTCTTTTAAGAACTCCGGGTTACTTGCTACGTCAAACGGAATATTCTCTCCCCGTTTTTTCAACTCTTCCTCGATAACGGCTTTCACCTTTTTTGCCGTACCTACCGGAACGGTCGATTTGGTTACGAGGATGGTATATTTCCGGATGTTACGACCAAATTTTTCAGCTACGGCAAGTACATACTTTAAATCCGCACTTCCGTCCTCGTCGGGCGGTGTCCCCACGGCACTGAACACGATGTCTGCCTCGTCCAGGCAGGAAGTCAGGTCGGTGCAGAAGTTCAGTCTCCCTTCGTGATGGTTGCGGGCTACCATTTCGTCCAGCCCCGGCTCATAAATAGGTATTTGACCGTTCTGCAATGATTCTATTTTTGTTTTATCCACGTCCACGCAAGTGACGTGCGCTCCCATTTCCGCGAAACAGGTACCGGACACCAGGCCGACGTAACCGGTGCCAACAATTGCTACATTCATATGTGATATTGATTTGAAAATTTTGCAAAACAATCTGATTTTCTGCGTTAAACAACTTGCAGAAATCAAATGACTATTTTAGGATGCCGACTCCTTTCAATACAGCCCATGATTCTATATTGGAATAGAGTTGGGTTCTTTTAAAATCCTCTGTGGAATAACTTTCGGTCATGCGTTTCATGATGCTTGTTTCGCTGAAGATGCTGTTTTTTTTCATCAGGACAGAAAGAGTCCAGACGGTGTCGTGCCCTTGGCAAATATTTCCCCAAGGTTCTTTTTCTAGTTCCCAGCCATTGATAAAATCATTGAGGTCTTCTTTGCTTGTGATGTATAGCATCGGTTCCTCGTTGCCACAATTACTCATGAATCTTTGCAGCAGAGTCTCTTGCCAGTCTTCAGAAAAACGATGCGTATTGTCATCCCATGTCCCGGATAGTTTTACTTTTTTCTTGAATTTACATCCCAATTTGCAGACATGGTTGCATATCCTAAGATAACCCATAAACCGGGTATGGGAAATAGCCAAATTCAGATTCGGGAGTAACTTTTCTGACCAATCCATCAGAGAATTCCGGACGGAAGGTGCATTGAATAACATCATTTCCACATCACGTTCGTCTGTCGCAAGGATATTCGCAGGATGGATGTGTTCCGGTATTTCGTATCGTGTGTAGTCACAATCTCGAATACCCAATACATGAGCGTTGGGATATGAAGTCAAGACGAGGCTTACAATGTTCTCCACGTGTTCGCATCCTTTGTCACCAGCCGGATAATCGGTTGACGGAAGTACGCTGACTTTGTTTCTGTCCGTATGTTTTTCATACACTCGCACGTCATCTATATCTTCTGCCACTATCCATGTATGTGTGGCTGCCGCTGGTGTCCTCTGTTGCATCAATATGGTGTCAACGGTATAGGCGGTGCCGGTATCGGATATAGAATTTTGTAAAGTGTTCATTCTACTGAATCTTTGTGCTGTTGCAGTTCATAGAGGTCTACAGACAAATCCCATTTTCTTCCGAATATCTGTGGAGAGTGGGTACAGATTATCCATTGCAGTCGAGGGCGCAGTTCGCGAATGTCTTGCAGGTTATTCAGAAAATTGGATTGCCAAAGGAAATGAAACGAAAGTTCAGGTTCATCAAGCAGTATCAGCGACTCTTCCGGAGCTTTAAACAATAGTTCATAGGTCATGATTATCAGATGCTGTTCGCCCGAGGACAAGGTATCTGAGCGTAAAATGGTTCGCTCCTTGTTTTCGGCAATGAACCGATAACCATAGCGTGGATGGATTTCCATCTGTTTATATGCTAATTCGCTTCGGATGATAATTCTCTCAAACAGTGCTAACTTTTGGACAAAAGAACCATATTTTTTTTGGGCTGCGCGAAGAGCCTTAATCAAGGCACCTAAGTACAAGGCGTTGTCTTCTCGGTAATCCGTGATAAGGTTTTTTTCCATTAGCCCGTATTTCATTAATAGGGCATTGAACTCAGCTAGCTCTTTCGTGGCACTTTGATACTCTTCACGGCTTATGGAGACAGTGAATTCCAAATCCGTGGTCATTTGCGAAATCCCGTTTCTTGTTTCAGCCAATTTGACTGTTAAGTCTTCTGCATCAGCTGTAATCGAAGTTTGCTCTTTGGAGTTCGCTTCGGTTATTAAGAGAGGAGTGTTTGTTTTATGCAAGCGGTTGTCATGGATGAAGTAGCACGGCTGTATGTTCGAATACATTTGTAATAAAGAGTTGCTTGCTTGCTTGTGCCTTTCTTGTTCTTTCGTTTCTTTCTCCAAGTCATATCTGATACTTTCGATGGGGGATTGTCCGTCTGCCGAAAGAATGGTTACTTCCATGTATTTGTCATAGCCCGGTTCTTCATCAGAATTCTCTTCCTCTTCATTGTTTTGAAGTCGGGTGATTCGGATAACACATTCGTCAAGCGTATAGGTGATACTCTTGAAAGGGGTTTGCAAAAATAAACTCCAATTTTGTGAATAAAAAGCATGAATTAGATTTAAAAGAGTTGTCTTCCCATACCCGTTTGGGGAGGTAATGAATTTCAAACCTTTGCCTTGAGAGTCGGCAAAGTCTATGGTGTAAGTATAGATGCCGAATAATGAAATGATATGTAACGAACGAAGCATACTCTATTGAGATTTTGATGTATTATCAGTCTATATGATAAATGTCGGATAGCCTCTTTTGTTTGGCTTTGTTTACTGTCAGCGGGCGCTCGTAAACCACGTTTCTATTGCTATCTGCTTGTACGGCTGCCATATACGATGGATAATCATCGGCCTTGCTCGTATTGTTTCGATAGTGAAGGGCACGTAAGTTTTCCGGATGGTTGTCTCCACCACGTTCCACTGGGTAGATGTGGTATATTTCCCATCCGTAATCATTGTCTCTTGCGCCATATTTGCTCCAAGCTATCCATGCGCCGCACGCGTCTTTTCTGAACATATTCTTATCATACCCGTCCACTTCGCGTGCCTTGTTCCAAGCTGCCCGTTTTTCTTGTTCTGTAAACGCCATTTTGTTATTTTGAAACTATTCTTCTTGCAAAGAAACGAATTTCACTTTGCTTTTCCTAATTTCCTGCATTATTTCTACAGTGCTTCAAGAAGACGTTTTTCTATTTCGCATTCATTTATCGGTTTTGTGTTCTTATTCTTAGAATTTTCCGAGACTCCACGGTAGGAATCGGTTGATGAAGTGTGCAGCCAGTAGGCAAAGTGCCACTACTCCTGCCGTAACCATCAGTTGGCAGGCGGTTGTTGCAAGTGGGCTGTTTATTGCGATGCTTCCAAAGGGTAATACACGGAGAATCTCTCCATGCAACAGGTAGATGACCAGCGTGTTTTTGCCCGTTTCACCTATCCATTTATAACCCGGAAAGTGTTTTATGAGGGCTTCGCTGTTCTTTATGATGTAAATCAAGGCGAAGCTCACCAGCAGGCAGACCAACCATGCTATATACCGTGGGCTGTAATGGCACACGCGGATGTTGGCTTCCACCGGTAGCCAGTAGCAAGCCGCCACTGCTGCCGCCAGTGCAATCACCGTGATAGGGGATAAACGCTTGTTTGCAGTCAGCTGTTGCTTGAAGAGAAAGCCGAATGCAAAGAAAGCTATAGTGAAAGGCACCACGTCGAGCGAGAACAGCAGTGGGGTTCGGTCGAAGTCGAGGAAGAAAAGTCCCGCTGCTACCAATGCAAGATAGAAGATTGTCGTGCGCTTGCCGGCACCTATTACATTGGCCATTGCTACAAACAGCAGTTCTGTCAAGAATATGGCCGGTAGAAACCATCCCGTGGCGCTGATGGTCGTTACGTGGAAATTGTAATATTTTTCAAGCATCAGGCCTAAATCTGCGGATTTACCCCCCCATGTGTAAATAATTGAGAATTAGATAAATCCATACATTGCACACAGTTCCCCAAAATAAGAAGGGGAGAATCAGGGTCTTCAGCCTGCTCTTCACGAAGCGACCATAGTTGCTCCACCCCATCCACTTCTTTTCGTTCAGCACCATAACACTGACGATAAAGAACAGTGGCATGTGCCATAGATGAATCCAGTGGTCAGTTTGCGCATCGGCATTCACCATCCTGCCTCCACAATGAGCAAACACCATGGCGAAGATGGCGTAGGCTTTACATTGGTCAATCCATTCTATTCTATGATAAATATCTTTACGAGTTGTCATAGGCTTTAATTAATAGCTGTGATTTTTCGTTTGATGTATATTTTTAATTTGTCTTTGAAACTACCGCTTCTCCAGGATGACCAGCAGTGGTGAATCCCGATGCTTGAACTGTCTGTTAATGCGGATACTCCTTTGAGGCGTGGGTGAAACATATTGCTTTGCGGGAGGGTGATGTATGGGTACTTGGTTCTGTTGGCCAAGAAAAACTTGGTAAGTCCTTCCGGACCGGTTACTTTTTCAATTCTATTTTCTTGTAGTTGTGAAATTTCGCTATCTTGAAACAAGTAATCGATAAAGTCTTTCCAAAATTCAATTTTCGGTTCAGAACCGAATACCGCATTTCCCAAACACTCTATATTATCTTTTTGTCCTCTTGAAATTGGTAAAATGCAAATACACTCATTCAGGCTGAATTTGTCTGAGAGGCTAACCATTTGTAGTCGGTATCGCAATAGTACCCCCCCATAAATACATGTAAATCAGGCGAATAACGTCCGCTTTGGCAACGCCTTTGTTGATGTTGTCGTATTTTGAAAGGTACTCAGGAAAGTGCTTTGCAACAATGGCTCTATTCTCTTGGTCGTCATAAAGTTTGAAGTCATAGTCGGGCATCAATTTCATAGCACGTTTTCTTAGCATTCGCTCTTCCCATGAGAGCTTTTTGTTTTTGCTGTTTGGTGGATAATTTTGGAATCATGATTGATAATTATTTATAGTTTGGTAAATAGAATTTCAAAATTCTTTCGGGGTCATTCCCTATGACTTTTGCCGGTATGCCTGCTACAATAGAATTGTTTGGTATGTCATGAACAACAACTGCGTTTGCTCCTACTACTACATTGTCTCCTATGTTGACATTTCCTACTATTTTTGCGCCGGCACACAGTAGTATGTTGTTGCCTATTCTTGGCGCACCTTTGCCTCGTGTGCTTCCAATAGTGACATTTTGCATTATTAAAACATTATTGCCAATAGTTGCATTGCCATTGATAATGATGCCTGGTATGTGACCTATCATGAATGGAGTACCAATTTTTTGTCCGATGGGGAGTGCTATACCATATTTATTATAATAATGATAGTGCATTAGTTTCGCTAATAAATAGATGATAAAGAACGCTTTTTTTTGCCTGAAATACGAGACGATTCTCATCCAAAATACAACTTTGTATTCAGGAATAAATATCACATAGTAAATATATTTTACCCCCCCCTAAGCGCTTTGATTAGTGCTTTTGATGTTTTCTTTGAGAGTGTAGGGGTGTTGTATATACTGAAGTCAGAACGTAATTGTTGTTTTAGTGTTTTGATAGACATTGTTGTTTGCAGTTATTTTATATCTTCTTCTTCTGAATTGCTTTTAAATATCTTTCTTTGTTTAAGAACATTGCCAGCAGAATTAGCATATATATTCCTCTGTTTTGTGTAAAGGTTGCATCTGATGTAGATTCAAAAACAAAGAAGAAAATGATAAGTAATATGATTTTGAAATTCCTTAATTTTTTGCCGGTTTGGAATATGCGATACCAAAATAGCGTGAATAGCGTTATTCCTATATAACCGAATTGGGCTAATGATGGAAAGAAAGTATCCGAAAGGAATCGTTTATTTCCTATTTCATAGTTTAAGTACATTTTGTATTTGAAATATAATGGAGAATAGAATTGGCTCGAAGCATGGGTTGCATAAGTGCCAAAACCGCTGCCAAATGGAAAATAATCATTTAGAATCGTTATGGAATTCATATATAGATAGGGACGTGCATATATGCTGCTTGCTTGTGCTCCTGCAATGTAGTAATATGATATTTTTTCCCATGCAATAAATATGACCATACTCAAACATGCTGTAAGCAGTATAATTATACGGGGAGATAATTTAAACTTTTTGTTAGGATAAATGAAAAGAAGAAATAAGGCGGCTACATAGAATCCATAAAACTTTGCTTTTAAACTAAAAAGCCCTATACTCCAAATGATTGCAGCTATATTACGGGCATGTTTATCTTGACGGGAGCAATAATAGTACAGTGTTCCGAGAATGGTTATGATAGTGGCAAAGCGAGAAGGATGAAGTTCTATTGACATCATAAAGCTTTCACCCAGTATACCGACGGGAATCATTGCTATGGCAGATATTATGCAAAGCTGTCTGGTGCGTTTGTAATATCGGGGTGATATGTATATTCCTAAATTATATGCGCAATAAAAGGCAATGAAAGGTTTTATTTGTATAAGAAAATCTGTTAAGATGGCTTGATGGGTATTGATAGGATACATGAAAGAATATAGCAGATAAAATAGGGCTATTCCTATGAAAATGAAAAAATCCTTTGAAAATCTTCTTCTTAATATGCTGTACATAGCTAATATGGCGACAAAAAATTCGTCTATGTATGTGAATCCGAATCTTATTCCTATGAAATCGTAAAAAATAACACCAAATATCAGACCTGTTATTAGCAGGTAATAATTTATTTTATCGTAAATACTGATTTGTAGACTCATTTCAGATGTTTTTTGTATTTTCTTTTTTTGTGCAAAAATTGTGTTTATGCACGACTTCGTTTTTTAGAAATGAATAGTTCTTTAATAATTTAACAAATGACTGCTTCTCGTTTTTGTTCAGCACAATTATCCAAAATAAGCAGCTGTATACTAAAAACGATTCAAGACATAGCATTAAGAATGTAAATATGGAATCTGTCATGAATAGGGAAGAGGAATAGTTTACAGCTATAAAAGTTGCGATACATGCAGCCAGAGAAGGCAATAACATCTCTTTTATCAGTATTGCTATCTTTATGTGAATGAGATGTTTAGCAAGAATAATTCTGGATATGCCCATTGCGGTTTCGGCCATTAGGAGTGAATATAGAATGATTTCTACAGGAAATCCTGCTTTTAGTAAGATGAAAGCCAGTGGTAATGAGAGGAGTTGTATTATGCTCATGACTAACTGATAATTTCTGATACGCCCTTTGGCGTATATTCCAGATTGAAGTCCCATCGTAATTTGGCTCATCAGAGCTGTCAATAGGATAATTCTGCAAAAGATTACGGTGTATTCCGGTACATCCTTTAACCATAAATTCAGAATGTAAGGCATCTTGCAAAAAATAGGGATGCTGAAAAATGAGATTAGAAAGAATGATAATTTGCAGGTTAGTAGGCTTAGCCTTTTCATTCTATGAGTATCATTGTTTCCCTCGCTTTTCATTATTTGTGGCTCTATGGCTTGCAGTAGCGAGGCCGAGAAAAAGCTCATTTGTCCGTTAACCTGGTTGGCTATGCCATAGGCGGCATTGGCTACAGTTCCACCAAAAAGGTTCAAGAGAATAGTGGAGCCTTGTGTGGATATTATTCTGCTGGCATTGCCTATGACAGTCCAAAAGGAAAATTTAACGAGTTCCTTAGTGGTGTCTTTGTTCGTTTTTATTTTAATATGTATTTCTTTGTAATGTGTATGGCAATACCATCTGTATATTAAAGTTGCGATGCAATATATTGTTGCCAATAAAAGTCCATAAACTATAAGCTTGTCATGAAGGGTATATTGCAGGTAGAAAGCTATCCCTAACTTAGCAAAAGATTCTAATGTATATATGATTGAGATAACAAAAATATCTTCATGCGAATTTATTGCAGCAACATAGGGAATGACCGTAATAGAACAAAATGTACTGGCTACCATGCAATGGAATACGAAATAGGCGGTTGATAATCTGTGAGGTGGAATATTTAAAAAACCGTTGAACAAGAATACTCCTAATACCTCAAGAAGCAAGACAAACGCACATCCCCAAATCAAATGAATTTTTATGCTGGACTTGAATATGGTAGCAAGTAGTTCGATGTCTTTTTTTCCAATGGCATTAGACATATATCGTCGTGTAGATTGAGACATGGCATGGGTAAGGAAAGAGAGCATAGCAATGACTCCTGCTACTACATTATAGATGCCAAAATCATTCTCTCCTAATTCGTTTAATATAATTCTTGTTGAGTACAGTGTAATGCCCAAAGTGAGAACCGTCTTGGCATACATGATACTTGTATTAAAAATGATTCTTTGAGATGCTAACATGAAATCTTTTTTGTCGTTGTAAATAAATGAATCAAAAACAAGCGCTTGTATGCTTGCTATTATCAGCTATTGCCGTAGAAACAATGGCTAATAGGATAGTGATATAAGTACTAAAAAATCGCTGCTTGTCATCAGTGGTGAATTCGTGTATTTGAATACTAAAAATATCTTTTTTAGTATGTTTCGACCGTAAGTCTCTCATAACGCCTCATGACAGTTAACCGCCTGTGAATACAGGTGTTACTAATCATGAGATAATTATTGAGATTAAATTTTTCTTCCGTGAAATATTAAGGCATGGTGTTGTCGGGGCTTACACCAGCTCTTTGAAGTCAACTGTAAAGTTTGCTTTTTTGTCTGGTACGGGAACGTAATGCAATGTCAGTTCCGGTACATTCATCGGGGAATAGAATTTCTTGCAATTGCTTTCCGGCATGCAATATTTTTTGTCTCTATGGAGGTTGTAGCATAAATTACAAATTTTATTCCCTGCCTCTTTTTGCCTTGAGAGGAGAGCTTGTTGTTCTGTGTCCGGTGCAAAAGAGGCGATTATTCCTTTTATAATCCATTCTTCAGGGTTGTACGACTGCAACAAACTCAATAAAGAATGGAGCTTGAGGTATGAACCGATAATTTGGTCTTTGGCTTTGGCTATCTGTTGAGTGGAAAAAGAACTCTTCAACTCGCATAGATAAATATATTTCTGTCCACCGTGTTCTGTGAAGAATATTCCATCGCAGTCATCTTTCAAAATGGCTTTTGAACCTGCTTTTTTAAAAATGGAGGTGTTGTCTTTCACGATTACGTTTGGGATGACAATGCCGTTCATTCCGTTCACGGTCAGACGTTGGAATGTGTTGGGCTTGCCGCTATTGCTTGCTTCGTCAAAAGTATGATTTAGCTCTACAACCCCATTTGAAGCATAGGTGGGGTATATTTCATTATATTCCTTAATCAGCTGCTCCATTCAGTTCGCATATTTTGTCGTAAACGTATGAACTGTCTGTCAGTTGGTTTTCCAATACTGAACGGAACGTGTCAAAAGGTATTCCACTTTGGGTGTCCTGCTCTATTATACTTACCGTCTTGTCCGGGTTGCGTTTGAAATAGTATGCTTTTACAAGTTCCGATGAAATAGTTACTTCCGGATTATAGTGATGTTCATGGCAGAAGGTTTCGTATTCATCCTTGTCGAGCCTGTCCTTCAACAAATCCAAGCGGAGAAGGTCATTTATCCGGCGGAGAAAGTAATCACTGTGAGTGGTCACTTGAAAACGGCATCCCTTATGCAAAAGTTGGGCCAATATGTCTGCTACTTTTATCTGGAGTTCCGGATGGAGGTTGGTTTCCGGTTCCTCAAACATAATGGAGTAGTCGCCTACTAATCCTTTTTGGAGCATGATGGCAAAAGGAGCGAGTTCCTTGATGGAAGCTGCACCGGCCATGATGGGGATTTCTCCGTAAGGTTGCTGTTCGTAGTACAAGTCATTGTTATGGAGGTTGATTGTTCCGTCTATCAGTGTCCGACTCAAAACAGAACCGTAATCATTCGTTGCCTCATTTCCCGGAGATGCTGTCTTAAGGCTGGATAAGTCCCACATGAATTCTTTGTACATTCCGGTCAGGGCGCTTCTGCCGATGTCGTTCAGACAGACGATTCCCCCGCGTGAGGGCGGCAACAAGAAGGTGCTTCTTTGGTTGATTCCGAATATTGATTTTATATATTCGGTGAAAAGAAACATATAAGGAATTCCATCCCATTCCGTAGAATTATAAGGAAGGCGGAGGGGTAAGTCATTATTTATTGATACAGTATCGTAATACTTCATCTCTCCATCCATTTCCAGCACTTCTTTGGCATAGGTGAATTTGTATCGGTCTGTTGATAATCCGTTGAATTTGATGGAAACTTTTCCTTCTAAAGCATAATATCCAAGCATCTTTCCCACGTATTTGATGGCAGACCGGTTACACCATGTTTCAAATTCTTGCAACGTGAATTCATAGAGTACGCCTTGGTTTGCATCGGGCAATTGCTCTTTATGCTTGTCGTACGAGGCATTGTTCTCTGCAAAAAAGCCAGACATGTCATTGTTGCACAACACTCTGTATATGTAGTGCACAAGCAATGCGGTGTAGCTCTTTCCCGTTCCCGATTCACCGGAGAATACCATAAATGGCTTCAGTTCTATTCGAGAGTCGCGTATAGGACCAATATTTTCTATATGGATTTCTATGTTGCCAGTCATTCTGTTTTTCTTTCTTGCAAAGAAACAAATTTCCTTCCGCTTTTCCTAATTGTTTCCGTTTTTTTCTCCGAGTTGACACCTGTGTCACCCCTTAAACACAAATACATGTTACGCGAGCGAGACAAATTATCAATATGCACAAAAGTACGTCAGTTAGCAAAGTGCGTCAAGTTAGAAAATAGAAAGGGTATCCATTTATTATACTAATTGGGCCTTTTCAATATATTGCTTCCATTGGCATTCTCCCAATCCAATATATCTTGATATAATTGCGTTTGAACGAATGCTTCTAAACGGAAACATGGGTGCAATCTGTTTCGAATGCTGTTTTCGTTTTCTTGCCTATGGGTTAAGTTGCCGGCTTTGAGATGATGGCAGAAACGTTTTATGAAATCATGTCCATTAGTCAGTTCATATTCACAACAAGGGAGTGGTCTCTTTGAAATGATTCAATGTCATTAGCTGTAATAATTCTGTTTGGATTGGATTTCGGAAGAATTTGTGTATGTATATATTCGAAATCTTTTAATTGCTCGGAAGAAAGCCCTTCAACGCTAAATGTCTTGAAATTATATTTTAAATGCTCACAGTAGTTGTACCATTTAAAATAGGAAAGAATATTTAGTTCTTGAAAGATTTGTTTCCATAAATCTTCATTGTATGTTATAGCCAGATTTTCAAATATCTCCTGACGGGTGCTTTCGTTTTTCAGGCACATCATTTCATAATCGTGTGCATCAGCGTAAAAGATATTATCCTCTGTGGGAAAAATGTGGCATAAACGGGCAAAATCACTGTCTTTGATGGCAATATTCTTTATCTTTCCTTGCAGGCAATTATAGACTTTTCTAAAAGCTCCGCAACCGCCACTTGTTTTAATTTCGCTATTCGAATCTTGAAAGAATTTATAGTAGAACTCTCGGTCGTCTTTTCCTTCCACCAAGATTAATGTCTTGTGAGCTTTTGAAGGCGTCTTCCATTCCAGCAGATACTGGTTGGCTGTTATTATAGGATTATTTACACTCTGCAAATTCTGCATGGTTGTTCTCTTCGTTGTTTGTGTATAGGTCACAGGATATATCCCAATGTTCGTTGATGAAAGCAGGGGAGTGGGTGGCTATAATAATTTGGCATTTTAATTCTTCTGCCATTTTCTGATAGTCTTCAAGCATTTGGCTGACCCATGCCATGTGTAATGAGTTTTCGGGTTCATCAATTAGCAATACGGTACGCATATCAGTCGAAAAAGCCAATTTGTAGTACAAGATAATCAAATTTTGCTCTCCGCTGGATAATTTGCGGAGTGGAACTTCTTCCCCTTTATCGTTTATTACGCTGACCCCTTTGACTTCATTTAATTTGATTTTCTTATTTGAAAGGACTTTGCCTGAGACAAAACGGTCAAAAAGGGAAAGTTGCTTATAGAATTTATCAAATGAAGACATTTTTTGCTCCATATCATCAATGTAGAGTGAGAGCACATTTTGTAAATGTTCGGGATATTCTTCCAGAATATCAATTTGGGGCATCAATCCGTATTCTTTGTAATTGTTGATTTTGCTTTTAATTTTGATAGCTTTTCTTGAAATTCTGCCTCTTTGTATTTATTATATGTTCCTTCTACTAAGCGTTTGATGAATGTGCTGTCTATTTTTTGGCTTTCTGATGCGAACTCCATTTGTTGCTTTGCGAACTCTTTTTATCAGTTGTGCGGCAATATCGTCGATTTCAAATTGATTTAATAATCTTCTTCGTCCATCATAACCGGAATGTTGTGTAGAAGCGATAATCCGTTGCTCTTTTATAAAAGAGCATTTCCGCTCTTGCAAAAACATCCGGATATTTTTACTTTTTTCCAAGATAGAAATATCTGAATCTATATTGTATTCTTTGTTTAACAGTTCTTCTATATCATATTCTTCAGTCTGTCTGTATGACAGGGTAGGGAGGAGCTGTCGCCTTAAACGGAGTATGTCTGAATAAGAAAGAGAAAATTCTTCTATATAAGCTTCATCACTTTCATTGGCGTTTAAACGGAAAAAAACTTTTTCTTTTAGTGAAGCGGGCGTTCTGTCTTCACGATTGTTGTCTTCTGCCTCGATTCTCTTTTTTGTATGGATATATTCATTCCATTTCGGAAGAATATTTGAATTTCCTTGAATTTCAGAAGATAGAAAAACCAAAAATTACAGGTTAGTAGATTATTGATTATTTTTAAGAATGTAGTTTTTCCATATCCGTTAGGACCGGTAATAATTGTTACGCGCTGATTTTCCGGAAATTGAATATCATAGTTGTAAGTGTCATACAATTGCCGGATTAGAATGCGTGCTATCATATATTATATAGTTTTTGTAAAGTAGTTTGTAAAGCGTCGCTTACCGTACAAGCTGTATCTCTGTATATGTTCTTGTTCTCTTCGGAAGTAACAACTGCGGTGTAATGTGGATAGTCTGTTCCTTTGCTGCGGTTGTTTCTCCAATTCATGGGACGTAGATTCTCTATGTGGTTTCCACCTCCCAGTTCTTCAGGATATACATGGTCTATTTCCCATCCCAAAATATTGTCGGTATCTCCATAAGCTTCACGGGAAATCCATGCTCCGGCAAAATCCTGACGATATAAACTCGCATTATATCCGTCTACGATAATACCTTTTTCCCAAATCCTTTGAATCGCTTCAGGAGTTGTTAAATCAGATATATAATTATTTGCCATTGTAGTTTTTTCTATATTCAACGTCCAAAGGTAGATAAAGTTTTTATTTATCTTGTATTAGAT
>VOFG01002032.1_pt1 | contig 43808 bp, 70 predicted proteins | sample 5384171 | NCBI WGS metagenome assembly VOFG01 (sample SAMN12384726, study PRJNA508395) | human gut metagenome | isolation source: healthy gut F | host: Homo sapiens
ATGACAGAGGGAAGTATCTCCCAAAGATCATTTTTTGCAATTCCATTGTTTCTGGGAAATTTGTTCCAGCAATTGTATAATACTGCTGATTCCCTGATCGTAGGAAATTTTCTAGGAAGTAATGCACTGGCGGCAGTCAGTTCATCTGGAAATCTGATTTTTTTCTGATGGTAGGTTTTATTAACGGCATTGCCATGGGTGCAGGTGTTGTTATTGCACGATATTACGGAGCCAAAAAAGAGACTGCCTGCAAAGGCAATCCATACAACGGTTGCATTTGGACTTGTGGCCGGTGCTGTGCTGACAGTTTTGGGAATGTTTCTGGCACCAAAGATCCTGGTATTGATGGGAACTCCTGCGGACGTGCTCCCCGGAATCTATTGTGTATTTCCGTACATATTTTGCAGGGTCTATGGGTGTTGTCATGTACAATATCTTTGTTGGAGTTCTGCAGTCGGTCGGTGATGGACGCCATCCACTGATATATCTGATTATTTCTTCCTGTGTCAATGTTGTTCTGGATATTTTCTTTATCGCAGGTCTTGGCATGGGAGTCGGATCAGCAGCACTTGCAACCGCAATTTCACAGTTTGTCAGTGCTCTGTATGGTTCATCTGCTGCGTGTGGAAGAAGAATACCGTCTGAATTGCGAGAGATTCGTTTTGACAGTTCTATGCTGAAGCAGATCATCCAGAATGGTGTACCATCCGGTTTTCAGAATTCAGTGATCGCGATCGCGAACGTCTTTGTACATCAAATATAAATGCATTTGGAAAAATGGCGATGGCAGGATGGTTCCTACTCCAAGATAGAGGGATTCGCCTTTTTGCCGGTGACCTGTTTTACAATGGCTCTGACAACCTTTGTCAGTCAGAATCTGGGTGCAAAACAGTATGACCGGGCGAAAAAAGGGAGCAAGATTTGGAGTTCTCTGTTCGATTACTATTGCAGAGTTGATCGGTATTATCATATATGTGGCAGCACCGGTACTGATCACAGCGTTTAACAGAGATCCTGATGTTGTACATTATGGAGTCATGCAAATGTATATACATGTGTATATCAATATTAATACATATATATACTTAGAATCTCACAAAAAGCCTCACAGCATATGTAATCGATTGGCTATTTGGACACATTAAAACATATGACCGCTCTGTAGCAGAATTTATCTTTATGGGAGAGAATCCAGACCGATACTAAAATAAAACAGGGAAAGCTCATGATTCAGACAAAGTGGTGAATGTTCCTATGATAGATAATTTTTCAAAAATACTATGTCAATGCTAAGAAAATTACAAATGAACAAGAAGCCTATTTAATAGCTAAATTTATGTTTTCAAAATTGACAAAAATACAAACAGTTCGTAAAATAACACTTTTATGAACTGTTTTTTCATATTTACAGCATTCTATTTATATACGAATTTCACGTCAAATTAAAAGTGTACTGGTAAAGAAGCTTTTACAGCCATAAGTGTAACTATCTCTCAGAAGATATATTAATGAGAATTGGATAATATATAAAGCTCTTAAGAAGAAGCATGCACTGTTTTGTACAAAAAAGCATAAGTTAATGAGAAATAATAGTATTGAAAAAATAATTAGCAGGTGTATTATGATGTTAACAAGAAAATATGGAGGTATATAATGAAGGCGCATAAATACTGGTCACTTGGAGCTTTAGTTTCCATAATCGGAACTTTTTATACCGGATATAAAGGGTTAAGAGAAGCACACAAATACTTTGAAATGGAGAAATGCATAAGTTAAGTGATTATGCAGGTAAAAAAGTAATTTTATATTTTTATCCAAAAGATAATACAGCCGGATGCACTAAGCAGGCATGTGGCTTTTCAGAGAGATATCCTCAATTTACAGAAAAAGGAGCAGTTATTCTTGGGGTTAGCAAGGATTCTATAGCTTCTCACAAGAAATTTGAGGAAAAATACGGACTGGCATTTACTCTTTTAGCAGATCCGGAGCGCAAAGTCATTGAAGCATATGATGTATGGAAAGAAAAGAAAAACTATGGAAAAGTCTCTATGGGTGTGGTAAGAACAACATATCTTATCAATGAACAGGGAGTTATCATTAAAAGCCAATGATAAAGTCAAAGCAGCAAATGACCCTGAGAATATGCTCAAGGAATTAGATTAATGAAGATAATATTATCCCCTGCTAAAAAGATGATTACAGATACTGACAGCATAGCACCGGATGCATTGCCAGAATTTATTGAAAAGACGACAGAGATACAAAGTTGGCTGAATTGTAAGTCAAAAGAAGAACTGAAGACTATCTGGAAATGTAATGAAAAGATTACAGAACTGAACTTCAATAGATTGCAAAATATGGATATATACCAGATGCTCACACCGGCTGTTTTATCATATGAAGGAATTGCTTTTCAATATATGGCACCATCTGTGTTTGAAGATATGCAGCTTGAGTATGTGCAAAATCATTTGAGAATAATATCTGCATTTTATGGTGTGCTAAAACCAAGGGATGGAGTGTGACACCTTATCGTTTGGAAATGCAGGCGAAGGTTGGAATAGGAGAAACAAAAAATCTGTATGAGTACTGGCATGATATGCTGTATCGTTCAGTAATTGATGAAAGCAGAATTATAATTAATCTTGCATCAAAGGAATATTCTAAATGTATAGAAAAGTATCTTACACCGAAGGATAAATATATTACAATTTCATTCTGCGAACAAGCTGGAAATAAACTGGTAACAAAAGGGTACTTATGCTAAGATGGCTCGTGGTGAGATGGTTCGATTCATGGCGGAAAATGATATTGAAAATCCTGATGATATAAAAAAGTTTGACAGGCTTGGTTATATATTCAGGTCTGATTTATCATCAGATAGTAAATATGTTTTTGAACGCAAAATAGTATAATTATTTTAAGTTATCAAGAGAATATGATTTGAAAATAAAAACTATTACTAATTTTATATTATAAGATCCAAATACCTGATTAAAAAATGGGACATATAATTTTTATAGACCATATCCATTTCTTAATTGCCTGCATGGTTCCAGCACCGGCAACACAACCTCCGGGACATGCCATACCTTCAAGTAGATATCCGGGATACTTGCCTAGAGTTGCAAGTTTAAGGAGCTGACGGCATTCCTTTAAACCTTCTGCATTTGCTACCTTTATCTCCTGATCCGGATGATCACGTTTTATAACATTAACAACAGCCTGTGCCACACCTCCTGCGACTGCAAAGTTTCTTCCGTCTGTTGAAGCATCGCTGACACCTGCAGGATCTTCCTCGATGTTTTCAAGGTCCACATGCTTTGCAGAAAAAATACCTGTCATCTCTTCAAATGTGAGGACAAAATCCACTTCACTTCGTACCTGCGTCGCATAGCTTCAAGTTTTTTGGCAGCACATGGTCCGATAAATACCACGCGCGCATCTGGATTATGCTGCTTTATAAGACGTGCAGTGAGTGTCATAGGTGTAAGTGCCATTGAGATACATTTTGCATGCTCAGGGAAGAGTTTTTTAGCCATGACTGACCATGCCGGACAACATGAGGTTGCCATGAAAGGAAGTTCATCCGGTACCTCTTTTAGGAAGTCCTCGGCCTCCTGCTTGGCACAGAGGTCTGCGCCTATAGCTACTTCAAATACATCTGCAAAACCAAGAGCCTTCATGGCTGCACGTAGCTTTCCGGGAGTAACTTTTGAACCAAACTGTCCAACAAATGCAGGAGCAACTGCAGCATAGACCTTTTCACCGGACTGTATAGCTCTGATAGTCTGGAAAATCTGGGATTTATCAGCAATCGCACCAAAAGGACAGTTGACAAGGCATTGTCCGCACGAAACACACTTGTCATAATCTATATTTGCTTTGCCGTTTTCGTCAGAAGAAATGGCATCCATGCCACAGGCCTTTGCACATGGACGTTCCTGAACAATAATTGCATTATATGAACATACGCTTGCACAGCGTCCACACTTTATACATTTTTCCTGGTCAATTACAGATTTTCCGGTTGTGCGATCCAGCGATACAGCATCTTTTGGACATACCTCCATGCATGGATGAGCCAGACATCCCTGACAGCCGTCTGTAACATGTACTCTTTTTTCAGGGCATGCATTACATGCAAATTTTATAACATTGATAAGAGGCGGTGTATAGTAGGTTTCATCTTTGTCGGCAGCCTCGATTCCATCTGATATAGGTGAATGCTCTGCAGCACTGCGGTAAGGCAGACCCATTGCCAGACGAAGCCTCTCTCCGACTATAGCACGCTCCAAAAATACATCGTTCCTGAAATTTCCTTTTTCGCCGGGAATAATCTTGTATGGAAGCGCTTCCATACGATCTTTTACAGGCCATTCGGTATGATATGCCATACGCGCAACCTCTGTAAAGATTTTATGTCTGATTTCCTGAATTCGGGTTTCGACACCTCTCATTATTGATTCCTCCTTATAAAATAAAATCTCAATTTTCCTTATTGTATCAGATAAAATGAGCAGTCTCAATAAATAGGCTGTACTTTTTATGATACATAAATACTAGATAATTAATGAATTTTAAACATGATTTTTTGCGTTTCTTTGAAAATAAAGGATAATATAAAATTTTTAAAATAGGAATGATTACTGTTTTGTATTGACTAAATAAGATTATTACAGCGGACAGAATTGCATTTTATTTTGCTCTGTGCTAGTATGGAAACAGAAACTTTCGTGTGTTATAACTATAACAGGAAAGAGGACTGATTATGAAAATAAAAGAAAAATATTATCGCTTTGCGGAAAAAGGGCAGCAGATACAGAGAGTAAACCGTTTTCTTGTAACAGAATATCTGATTTTTTATGCATTTATTCTGTTTATGCTCTGGGCATCAAGAGCAAAAAGGAGTACGTTCTTTGGGCTTTGCGGCATTTGTCAGTGTGATTGCAGTAGTCTCCGGAGGTGCATTGCTCATTGGATGGAAGCGGCGTCCGGAATCGGAGCGGCTGAGATATCTGGCACTGATCGGGTTATATCTCGTATCATTTTTCATGACTTTTGCATATACGGAGAGCTTTATCCGTTTTCTGGGACTGGCTCCTTTTATCGGCTGTATTTTGTTTTTTGATCCGAAATATTCCAGAATCGGCGGCATCGGTTATCTTGTATTGAATGCGCTGACTGTCTTTGGTCAGATCCGTCAGCAGCCGGAAGGCGTAGCCGGGACAACCAATCTTGTACTGGATCTGCTGGCACTGGGGGTACTGGTATTTGCTGTGATCTTTACAACAAATGTGGCACAGAAATTCAACCATGATACCCGGCACAGTGAACAGCAGGAGCAGCGGAAGCAGCTGGCAATTTTAGACGATGTGATCGGTGTGGCGGAAGAAGTGCGTAAGGGTACGGAATCCGTGATGAAGATTGTCAATGATCTGAATGGATCGACAGAGGTGGTCAATGGTGCGATGAAAGATATTTCTTCCAGCACGCATAGCACGGCGGAAAATATCCAGACACAGACAACCATGACACAGGATATCCAGCATTCAATTGAGCAGACACTGGAAAGTTCCGAGAATATGGTAAAAGTGGCAAAGCAGTCCGGGAAACTGAATCAGAAGAGTATGGAGATCATGGAACATCTGAAGAAACAGTCCGCGGTAATCGCAGAGACAAACTCCGGAGTGGCAGATTCCATGAAAGCGTTACAGGAGCGTACCGAGGCAGTAAAGAGTATTGCAGATACCATCTTTTCCATTTCCAGTCAGACCAATCTGCTGGCGCTCAATGCTTCTATTGAGAGTGCCCGTGCAGGGGAAGCCGGAAAAGGGTTTGCTGTAGTGGCTGATGAAATCCGTCAGCTGGCAGAGAAAACCAGAAGTGAGACAGAAAGCATTGCACAGATTCTGGATGAATTGTTTAAAAATGCAGAGGATGCAGCAACGGCGGTGAGCCGTTCGATTGAGGCTACCAATGCGCAGGATTCCATGATTGCGAAAGCGTCTGAGAGTTTTTCGGGAATGAATGAGAATGTCAATACACTGGTTCAGGAGATCGAAGGCATTGACGGCATGTTAAACCGTCTGTCGGATGCAAACAATCAGATTGTAGACAATATCAGTAATCTTTCTGCAACAACGGAAGAAGTGACGTCCTCTTCCGTACAGGTAGCGGATCTGTCAGTTGAGAATTTAAACAATGCCGAGCAGGCAAAACAGAAACTTGACAATGTGCTTGAGGTATCTCATGAACTAGATAAGTACATAAAGTAAACAGATGGAATGAGATAAAGGTGCCTCAGCAGGAGAAATTCTGCTGAGGATTTTTACTACTATATAGGTAATTGCGAAACAAGTTCGCAATCTTGATTGAAAACAAAGGATAGAATCCTGCAATGCAGGATTCTTGGAATGGAAGGTGGCAGTCATTCATTTAGGGCATGACAAAAAGGCTTCATAGTTAGTATGAAGCAGAAAAATTTATAAAATCTCAATTTTAAGCAATCAAAGGCTTAAGACTTCGAATGTATTGATGTTGATGAATTTTATCAGCAACGATTACTGTAACAAGTTGAGCTATGCCAGCCAAAAGTAAATCGGCATGAAGCGTTTTTTCGTTCTGGGTTTTACGATTAGCTACGCAAAAGCTGTCTTTAAAGTGGTTAATAGATTTTTCAACGTTTACACGGATTTTATATGTTTCTTCCCATTCTTCTGAACCCCGTTCCACTCCGGGATAGGCACGAAGATTCTTTTTAGGATAAACGTAAATCATTCTTCCACAGGAAGATGTTGTGCAGGGATTATCACAATGGCATACACGGCGTTTTGTTTTATCTGCCTTATTGTATTCCCATTTCATTTTCGGGCAGACAAATTTCAGCGTGGGAATTTTGCTTTTTAAGTGTGATTTACTACCTTCTCTTTTCATAGGGAGTGAAGGATCATGAGGACAACAGGGGATACCATTTTCATTGATAGTATAACCGTTATCTTTCATAGAAAGTTTTACGCGGAGAGGAATAAATGCTTTTTCAAATCCAATTTCACCGAAAAGAGATTTGTAGATTTCAATCGTGTCAAAAGCAGCATCACCAAGAAAAGTCTTAGGGGCGATAAGCGGATGCTTCTGAAAGAAATCAACCAGGACAGGAAGCAGGGCTTTTGAATCGGCAAGAGATTTATCCTCATCAGGAGAGTCAGATTTCTTTTCTACAACGATATCCGGATGAGCCTTTAGGAACTCTTTGTTATAGAAAGTGATATCACGGACAATGCCAAACTTATAGGCGTAACAGAAATGTCCATTAATGTACATCTGCTGGATTGCCTGATTGGAAGCAGCATGCGTAGGCATGGAACCATAAGCAGCCTTATAAGGATCATAGGAATCATCAAGGTTATGGGATTTCTTGAAAGCCTTTAACTGCTTGATAATACGGTTTGCGTATTTTGGATTATTTTCAGTCACCCAGGCTTCAATGCCAGAGGTATCGAAGATGGTCATAGCTGCCAGATGCGGATCAAGTTTTTGGCATATCGGTTCGGTCATATCAACCATGTGATTGAACATAGATTGTAAGTCCATCAGGAAATCCTGTTTAAAACGGGTAAATTTTGAGGCATCTGGTACAACATCAAAGCCACAGAAGTCACGTAATTCCTGTATTTCAAGAAAACAATCAGGAGCATATCAGTCGGGATTGAGAATATACGCTGAATCAGAAAAGCTTTAAGCATTGAATAAAGCTGGTGCTTGCGAGGTCTTCCGGTTGAAGCGTGAAAATGAGAAACAAAAGAAACAGGAACAATTTCATCAAGGTTAATGGTTTCATCAAGAAGTGAAAGGAACTGGTATTTGTCATTGTCGAATTTATTTTGGCAATCTTCAAAAACTTCTGCCAAAGTGAGCTGCTTATGTGTTTCATATAGGTATATCTCCTTTTGGTGGATTGGTTTATAGTTTTTCGCAACTCTATTTTACCATAAACCTTGAGGAGATATTTTATTTTAACAAAAAAAATGCCGTATTTATGCGGCTTTTTGGCGTTTCGCAAACGCCTAAATATATGGAGAAGATAAAGGGAGAAAAAAGATGGAAGTAAAATATTATGTATGCAATCACTGTGGAAACATTATTGAAATGGTAAAGGATAAGGGCGTGCCGGTAGCAGATTTCTGTCTTTGCGATGGTGAGCAGGTAGAAGAAGTATATGCATATTGCAATCTGCATGGATTATGGAAATGCTAAGTATAGATATCATCGGACTTGCAGGAGCCTGTTCTTATGCTTTGGACTGTATAGAAGCAGAGTTGGTAAATATCAAAAACAAACATGGAAAAAGAGTGGCTTATATAAGCGTATGCATGGCTGAATATTGGAAAATTCAAGGTGATGAATTACAAGATTTAGCCATGTGTGCTTTTTACTGCATGACAATGCTCTGACACAATATATTTCTGAGGAGCTTAAAAAGGATTCTGTTATTGACCTAAAAAAAGATTTATCTGAGGAAAAAACGAATCTCCATTGTATATATGGTGAAAAGAATATTACTAAATTTCCTTTTAAAACAGATGTTTCAAATGTGATTTTGTATCATCATGAACATGCCGATGGAACTGGTCCTTTTCAAAAAAAAAGTGGAATGAAACCCCATTGCCTGCAAGAATTATTCATCTTGCAGATACCGTTGATATCATAGGAAATAGTATTAAATCTGATGATAATAGATGGGATTTTATATGTCAATATCTTTCCCAAAAATAAGGATAGTCTATTTGATTCAGAATGTGTTAATGCTTTTCTTCATGTATTCACAAAAGAATCCTATATGTGTTTAAGTGATGATTCTTTTGAAACGAAGCTATGGGAAAGTTATTCCAAGAGAAAAAATGGTTTTTGATTGGGAAATGTGTAAAAATGTTGCGGATTTCTTTGCAAAGATTGTAGATTATAAATCTTCTTTTACAAGCAGACATTCTATAGGAGTAGCTGAAAAAGCATCCATGCTTGCCCAATATATGGGATATGATTCAATCACTGTACAGAAAATGTATTTAGCTGGTGCTCTGCATGATATAGGAAAAATGGCGGTAGGCAATGAAATTCTGGAAAAACCGGATAAGCTTACGGATGATGAATTTTCTAAAATGAAAAATCATGCTGGTTATACATACCTAATATTATCAGAGGTTAATGATTTTGAAGAAATACGAGACTGGGCAGCTTTCCATCATGAAAAATTAAATGGAAAGGGGTATCCTTTTGGAAAAACCGCTGCTGAATTAAATGAACCGGAACGTATGATGGCATGTGTTGATATTTATCAGGCTCTTACGGAAGATAGACCTTATAAAAAAGGATTATCTCATGAAAAAACATGTGATATCCTTGATGACATGGCACAGAAAGATTTTATTGATCCGGATATTTCAAAGATAATTAGAGAATGTTTTGGAAGGAACCGATGATATATAAGATAATAGTGTTTTCCATTGTATACTTGTATTACGTGGATTTCAAAAGAAGAATAAGAATGAAAGTAGGATTAATTTATGTATGAAATGAAACCAGAATATTATATCGGCATAGATATGATAGACGAAGAGCATAAGCAGTTGTTTCAATATGCAGATGATGCATATGAACTGCTTCATGACGAGAATACACCGGATAAATATGATAGAATTGACATGATACTTGGAAGAACTTCGTGATTATACAGCGAAACATTTTAATGATGAGGAGCAGTATATGGAGTCTATTAATTATAAAAATTATTTACTCAAAAATTCAGCATCAGGAATTTATACACAAACTTGATGAATTTATTGAACATCACAATGATGAAATAAAAGATCAGGATGAACAGATTATGGGTATTTTTTTAAAGTTAATATCTCAAATTGCAGAATTTGTATCAAAAATGTAATCTTTTGAATTACTAATAAATATTATATACATATGTATATTTTGTGTTGTTATCCTTTTTCAAACTCATCTATAAACAAGATATCCTTAGATGTACGCTTCTTTTTTTATACCATAACTATTGTAGGGATGCTTGTACCATAGAAAAGATTTGATGGTAATCCAAGAAATAAATGCCATGAAAGAGCAGGCAAACAATGCATTTGAGGCTAGAGATGTGGATGAGCTGAAGCAGGAGGTAGCACATAAGGAAGTATCGAAGTTAAGAGCAGATAAAGCCAGATAGTTTTGAGGACGTGGGAGAAAATCCTGCGTCCTTTTTGTAGTTTTATTGTACTTTATTGTAATTGAGAACAAAGATTCGATGTGCGAGGGCAGACTTTGGGACTCGTAACATGCTAAGCTATAGCCATCATAAGAAAAAAGAAAAACAAGCTTTTAATTTACGAAAAACAGGAGGACAGGACAAAATGGAAAAATTTATTTACTGGATAAAAAGGACACTGCATCATTCAAAGCACTGCAACAGCTTATGTATGCTGTGCAAGTATTATGATGAATGTAAAATCGATGGACCGGTATAATATCAGGAGGTGACATACCTATGGCAATGTACGACTGGAACCACAACGGAGAAAATGACATGCAGGACGATTATTTAGAGTATATGATTTACAAGGACTGCACTAATGATAATAATTCAAATACTAATCACAGTTCATATAACAGCGGCTCATCTTTTGGCATGAATGTGTTTGTAGTAATTGCTGTAATAGTCATATTTGCATTTATTGGTAATGCTATGGAAGAGAGTACACCAAAATGCATAAAGCCGGGATGTAATAATGAACAGACCCAAAACAGCAGTTACTGCTACTTGCATAAGCCGTATTCAGGCGGATATACATCATCAGGAAGCAGCTCATCAGGAAACAGTTCATCAAGCAGTAGCTCATCTTATTCGGATAAATCATATAATAGCAACTCAGGCTCTGCAGGTTCATCATCAAATGCATATGGCGATGACAATAGCGGAAGCTATTCAGGCGGATCAACAGGTAGTTCATCATATCACAGCAGCTCGAGTTCTTATGATTCATATGATGAAGGATATGATGATATCTATATGAATGGTGACTATGATTATGACAGGTACGACAGTGATGATGACTATGCGGCCGGTGTAGATGATGCAATGGATGAGGATTATGAAGAGTGGTAAAAAAGACAGGAGGACACGACAATGAAGGAAATGTATTTTACAATAGCAGGATGCAACCATTATTACGGAAGTGACTTCATGAAAAAAGGCATGAAGGTCAAGCTGGTCAAGGAGCCGGACAATGAGTATGACAACGAAGCAATACATGTAAAGATAAAAGGACTTGGCAAGGTGGGCTATGTAGCAAACAGCCCATACACCGTAAAGGGTGAGTCAATGAGTGCAGGCAGACTGTATGACAAAATCGGTGGTAAGGCAAAAAGGAAAGATTGTGTTTGTGACAGACGGCGGAGTGATTTGCAAAGTAATTAGTGATGGTAAGGACAAGCCTGTGATGATAGAGGAAGACAAAGTAAAAGATGAAAATCTCTAAAAAGACTATATGACTCAAGTACTATGTGGTAAAATAATAAGCAGGACACTGAGGAGGCACTTGAGCATCTGTCAGACTGGCTTGGAGACAGAGAATACAAGGTCTATGCCTGGAGTGATTCTGACAGAACGCAGATACTGCGTGAGATAAAAGCAAAGAATATAGAGAGCGCAAAGATAGATGACTTTATGAAAGCAGACCGCTGGATTGATTACCAGGATGTGTTTAAGAAGCGATTTGATTTAGAAAGATGCTACAGCCTGGAGGATGCTCTTGAAAGTGCAGAGATAAAGCCGGAAGGCAGATTCCATGACGGATCTGGACGATGCAGTAAATACCGGAGCACTGATAAAGAAGCTGGAGCTGAATCCGGAGTATGAGATTGCCAAGTATGCACTTCCTGAGTCGGACGAGCATCTGAGTTACTATTGGGGATTTGTTTGCGGGATTGCAGTTGAAGTTTGGATAATATGCAAATACTATGAAGTGGTGTACATATTCTTTCATAAGGGAATGCGAATATCAGAATTTTGTGGATTGACGCTGAAGGATATAGACCTTGAAAAAAGAACTGTAAATATCGATCACCAGTTGCAGAGAACATTGGATATATCGGTAATAATGAATGTGTACACGTATATCGGATTCGATGATGCAGAGGAAGAACTGAAATGAATGGAAGAGTTTAGGAAAGCGCAGGCGGAGGTTGAACAGAAGAAAGAGAAACCTATGTCGCAGAAGATGTTTAAGGTAGTTTAATATGGAAAAGAGATGACACTCCGGCTTAGGCTGGGGCGATTTTTGTGGAAAAAAACGGCTCTTTCTGATATGATTAGTATGTATGCAGATTCGGTTACCAATATTAAAATGTTAGGCTACCAAGGGGAGCACTTTTTAAAGGAGGTAGATGATTATGAATCATTACGAAGAAGGCATTAATGCAATGTGGGAAGAGGTGGAAGGTAAAAAGCTTGAATCAATTCATCAACCATCAGACAAAGAACGATGGAAAGAATTTGTGGAGAAAACTTATCGTATGAGGAATACCTACAGGTACTTTTTAATTCCAGAAACATCATAAAGCATTGCTTTGATTATTGCTATTACAGCAATGCTTGGTGTGACTTCAAAGGTCAGATTAGCAGATTTGATAAAAAGAAAGGCAAGGTCATATTCAATTGCATCTATGTATCTGGCGGACTTATGGATGGTGATTGCTACGAAGGTAAGGAAGACCATGTCTGGATGGATATTGGGCCTTTTTAAGAATATCAAGTGGGAGATTGCTTATCCTTTGGGGGCGAGATATATCGTTATCTGAAAATAAAAATGGTAAGCAGATATCATTTGGAATAAGAGAACCGTATGATATTAAAAAGATTGAATCTTATGAGTTGCCTAGTGATGATGATATGCTTATGCAGGCTGTAGATCAAATGATATGTGAAGTCTGTATGTATAATGAACACTGTTACATGGGTATGTGTATAGCTAATGAGGAATGGCAAGAAGGAATGCGAAAAACTTTATTTAATGCTGCAAAAGGAAACAAATAATTTTTCTTTATGATTACAGGGGAAGGCAGCAATTGATGTTGTCTGCCTTTTTGAATGGAGCATTACTACAACTTTGACGATTACAAAAGGATGATAATGAAAGGATTACAATAATGGATAAAGATGCTAATTATGAGATAGTTTTAAACACAGAAAAGATATCCTATCTGGATTTCATAACAAGATTAATAGAGATACATCGAGAATGTAATCATGAACATTATCTTTCCGAGGTTTTTATTCCGTTTTTTCAAATGTGTTGTTCTGAAAACTTGAAAATTGTACCTATTTATGATGATAGAAGTTGTGGCCCTAGAACAGAAAATCAAACCGAAAGTAAGAAAAAGAATGCGCACTATTTGTGCTCCTAAAGATGATGAGTATGTTGTTCCTGATTATATATTTGTTCCTAAAGATTATAGTTTTTCAAATCCTATAAAACCCTTATTAATGGTTGAAACAAAGAATCCAGCAATTATAAAGGATGAAACATGCTACCAGAAATTATCAGATTTTGTAGACACTAACAAAAGTGAGCTTCTTGCAGAAATTAGAGCATGTAAATATGTTATTTTTACTGATGGTATCACATGGATGTTTCTGGAAGAAAGAGATGGAGAAATAAAAGAAAAATATCCATCTATAACGCTGGTTGATTTTCATCAAGCATATTACAATACAAACTATGTTACACGAAAGCAAAAGAGGATAAGTGTTGATTTGAGCATATTAGGTCTTGGTCAACAACAAGTTATTCTTGAACCGGATGAATGGGGAAAACTAAAAGCACAAATTAGTTCTATGCTTCGTGAACTAGAAGAGATAAATCAAAATATTTCTTAGTAGTAACCATTTCCGTTTTACTACTAACAGCTAGTAACAATATGCTCCATTCTGCACTAATTCACCACAATCTATAATTTCAGAGCATATCACAATAACCCCGGAAACCCTTGCAAAACAAGGGCATTCTAGGGCAAAACAAGGAGAAACAAAACTATGATAAAAAATACTTTTCATCTGCCACGGCACTCCAGTTTTATGATAATGCAGACCTTCACAGACCGGGACAACACAGGCCAGAATTTGGTGGAAAGTCTTGGAATTACTATGATTTAGATTACTATGCGATGGCATTCATATAAAACTTTAAACATATAATGGCACAATCGTGGGGGAAGCGTTGCTGCTGGAAGCGTGACTTGCTATGGCGGATTGAGTGAATTGATAGTATTGTAAACATAGATTTTTTCAATGTTTAATGGTATAATATTCCTAGTGTGAATTTGTAGAAAATGAAGGAAATAGACATACGTGAGTAGTTGGCATTGGTTCAAGTACTATTCTTGATTTAAGGATGTTTTTAAGACTTGTGGGGTAGAATAAATAGCATGCAATTTTTAAATGAATTTCAAATAATTACTATAATTGTTCTCGTTATTCTAGTTGGAATAATATTACCTCACTTTTTACCGGATATTAAGGGAAGAAGGGGTGAAAAAAAGAACCAATGATGTATTGTCATATTTACCGTCTGATGAATATACTATTCTCTATAATGTTATGCTTCAAACAGATCGGGGAATTTCATAAATAGATTATATAGTAGTATCATTATATGGTATTTTTGTAATTGAAGTTAAAAATTATCAAGGTTGGATTATAGGTACGGAAAGAAGTAACCAATGGACGCAGACAATATATAAAAGAAAAGTCATTTCATGAATCCAATTTATCAAAATTATGGTCACATGAAAGCAGTTCAAAAACTTTTAAACAATCAATCTGTTCCTATTTTTCCTATTGTTGTTTTTTTGCCGGTAATGCTGAACTAAAATAAATATTCAAAAATCTAGAGTTGTGAAATTGAACTATTTAATTCCAACAATACAAGAACTATCTACAATTCAGGTAATGAGTGAATATCAAATGAACAATATTGTTTCCTTGATATTAAATTCTAATATTGATAGCGATGAAGCCAGACAGAGACATATAGATGAAATAAATCAAAAGAAGGATGCTGTTAGAGCAGGAATATGTCCCAGATGTGGCGGAGAGCTTGTGAGGCGTAATGGAAAATATGGAGAATTTATTGGATGCTCAAATTTTCCCAGATGCAGATACACACAGAAAATCTAATAGGAATAACAAGAGAGGAATGTTGATATGGGAATTTTTTCAAAACCGGAAGTTATTATTTTAAAGGAATCAAATGCCGCAAAAGATCATTTAGATAAACTTGAGTCATTACTTCTGGTGAACAAAAGCTAATAAGGATGTCAAAGATGCAATACAAAAAAGAAATTGCAGTCACTAAGGCTGGTATAGCTGGTGAAGATAATATTATGTTTGAACTTAAACATACTAAAAAAAACAAATTCTTGACATGCAGCATTTTCAAGAACTGTTGCCGGAGCACGGATATATATTGGATTTTGGCTGTGGCTCAGGAAGAGATACAAAATATTTTTTGGAACAGGGCTTTTATGTTGATGCCACAGACGGCTCAGAGGAAATGTGTCATATTGCAAGCAATTACACAGGAATACAAGTCAGAAGGCTGCTTTTGAAGAACTTGACGAGAACAAAAATATGATGGCATATGGGCCTGCTCGTCAATACTTCATCTTCCTAAGAATGAACTTAAAGCCGTGTTTATGAAAATGTTTAAAGCGTTAAAGGAAGACGGCATAATCTACACATCCTTTAAGTATGGTGACTTTGAGGGCGAGAGAAATGGCCGCTATTTCACAGATTTCACGGAAAGACATTTGAAGAGTTTGTTGGTGAAATAGATAATCTGCAACTGAAGGAAGAGTGGATTACAGGCGATGTAAGACCGGGGCGGGGAGAAGAAAAATGGCTGAACGTAATACTGCAGAAGAATTAGATGATGTATATGAAATAAAATATTCGACAGATGCAATGACCGGAGGCGCGGATAAGAGAATGTATCTGTACTATCAGCTTGCAGACAGTATAAAAAAGGCTGACAGTGTGGATATTATTGTTTCGTTCCTGATGGAATCAGGCGTAAAAATGCTGCTCGGTGAGCTTGATGATGCACTAAAACGTGGTGCAAAAATCAGGATTCTGACAGGAAACTATCTTGGCATTACGCAGCCATCAGCACTGTATCTCATAAAGCATAAGCTTGGTGAACAGGTCGATTTGCGCTTTTATAATGAGAAAAACCGTTCATTTCATCCAAAATCATATATGTTTCATTACAAGGATTACAGTGAGCTATACATTGGTTCCTCTAATATTTCAAGAAGTGCACTGACATCCGGTATCGAGTGGAATTACAGATTCAGCAATAAAACAGATCCGATTAATTATGAGAAGTTTTACAATACTTTTGTAGACTTATTCGAAAATCATTCCATAGTAATAGACGATGAAGAACTGAAAAAATATTCAAAGAACTGGCACCGTCCGGCAGTATCAAAGGACTTGGACAGATACGATTTGCAGGACGATAAAGAGACATCAAATCAGATACCGCTATTTGAGCCGAGAGGCGCGCAGATAGAGGCTTTGTGTGCGCTTGAAAATACGAGAGCAGAGGGCGCAAGGAGAGCTCTGGTTCAGGCTGCAACCGGTGTAGGAAAAACATATCTTGCGGCGTTTGATTCAAAAAATTATGAGAGAGTTTTGTTTGTTGCACACCGTGAGGAAATATTAAAGCAGGCGGCAGAATCATTTAAAAATGTACGTGATTCAGATGATTACGGATTCTTTAACGGAGATAGTAAATGCACTGAAAAGTCGGTGATTTTTTGCGTCAGTAGCGACTCTTGGCAGAGTGGAATATCTGAATGAAAATTACTTTGCACCGAATTATTTTACATATGTTGTGATTGATGAATTTCACCATGCTGTTAATGAACAGTATCAGAGAATTGTTGATTACTTTAAGCCAAAATTTCTACTGGGACTCACCGCGACTCCGGAGAGAATGGAGATTTTCCGGATGATTGTTGGTAGATGAATGAAGCTGATTGATTAAAGACCAGATAATTAATGAATATTTCAGGGTGAAGGAACAGTCGGAAGGAAGATGGACAGAATGGATTTGTTCAAATATATGGATGATGGAATTTATGAAAGCCATTGCTCATTCAAAGGATAATCCATTTAAGAAATATCTCGAATTTTTAAAGAACTGGAAGCAATTAATCAGGATGAAGAGTTTTTTACAAAGGAATAGGAAGAGAATTTATCAGTCTGCTTGAAAACACCAGCATGTCAAAGGTATATAAAATGCCGTTGTGCTTATGGCTTTTTATAATCATGGAAATATCCTGATGGAGGTGTCGAGAAGAGCAGCTGCTTTCAAGTTGGAAGGAGTTCTTTTCAACCGGAACCAACTGGAAAGATCTCGATAAAAATATGACTATTCAAAAATACAATTCCATATCGGATAAGGAACATTTAAAGAAGATTCTATCGATGCCGGTGCATTTCCTTTTGGAGTCGGGAAAGGGATTTTTTTGTGAAGAAAGATGGTGTGGCAATCGGGCTTAGAGAAGAGCTGAGACCGCTAATTGATAATCCGGTAATGGTTTGTCAGATGAAGGATGTGATTGATTATAGGACTATGGACTATTATCAGAGGAGATATAGGATGACACAGGAAGATGAAAAAGTAAACCATTCGCTATTGATGACGATGATGAGGACTGCGTAAAATTATTTGGAGGTATCGCAATGGGCAGAAGCAAATTCGAATATTGAGCGTAAATCACTTTATCTCGATGGTATGAAAAAATTAGTGATGCGATGCTTTGGGAAAAAGTTGAGTTTTCAAGCAGGGAGGAAAGAGAACAGGATCCGGTGAAGGAAATGCGAGGTTATGGTACATACCCGTTGCCAGGCTCTTGGTCAGATGACAGCAGCATGGCTTTGGCATCAGCAGGCACTTAAGGCATTAGGATTATCTTGTAGATGTAATTATGACATGGATTCAAAAAAGAAATCGAGAGGCAGGAACATAAAATATGAGTTTGAAAAAATGTATTGATTATTGTTGATAACATTGACGAATCAATTGATTTTTATGAAGAACTGTTTGGACTGCGTGTGATTAAAGGCTGGAAGGCAATGTAATAATGTCTGAGGGGCTTGTATTACAGGATGTAGATGTATGGTATGACAGTACAGAAATACCTACAACTTCACATAACAATAGGACAGAACTTTATTTTGAAGATAATGATATAGAAGGTATTATTGAAAAACTGGAGTCTGGACAAGTATGTTGTAAGTTATGTTACGGAGTTAACGGAACTTGAAGGTGGACAAAGCTTGTGAGATTTTATGATCCATCAGGAAATCTTATAGAATACGAACACCAATTAACTATAACTGATATGAAATGGATTTGAGGAAAAATGCAGATATTTGTAGATGCAGATGCATGTCCGGTAGTAGGTATTATCGAGACAATAGCAGAGAAATATAATATTCCAACTACATTGCTGTGTGATACAAATCATATTTTGTATTCTGATTACAGCGAAGTGATTGTAGTAGGAGCAGGAGCAGATGCAGTAGATTATAAATTAAATCAGCATATGTCAAATAAAGGGGATGAAGTAGTATCGCAAGATTATGGTGTTGCTGCGATGGCACTCTATAAAAGAGCTTTCACAAGGTCCAGTGGACATTACAGAGAGAAAAAGCCGAGGAAAATGAAACCATATGCTATTCACCAATCCAAAAGTGGACTCAAATGAGAATATTGATCTGAGCTTTATGAAGCGGCATATTAATCAAAAAGGCAAGACGCACAGTCTCATAAAATCATATGATAAGGACCGAGAAAGCGTACAGAAGATATGATGTACGCTTTATATATTTTATTGTAAAAAACATTATACTGATGAAAAATGAAACCATGCTAAAAGTGGGACTATTTAGGTGCTAAAAAAGACAGTTACAAAGTAATGAAGATAATGAAATAGAGAAGGAATATTAAACAATGTATTTGATTAAGACAGTAAAAGGAGATATAACAAAAGTAACAGATGTGCAGGCAATTGTTAATGCAGCAAATAACTCTCTTCTTGGCGGAGGCGGTGTAGATGGTGCGATTACAGAGCCGCAGGACCGGAGCTTTTGGCAGAGTGCAGGATGCTTCACGGATGTGAGACTGGAGAAGCAAAGATAACAAAAGCCTATAATTTACCATGCGATTATGTTATACATACTGTAGGACCGATATGGAATGGAGGCAGAGATAGAGAAGAGGAGCTTCTTGCTAACTGCTATTTTAATTCTATGAAGCTGGCAATGGATAATGGAATCAGGTCTATTGCATTTCCTTCAATATCAACGGGAATTTTTTCGGAGAATTGCTTTTGGTAATCAATCTTCTAAAGAATAAACTGAATGATGAGTATATCATTGAGGATAATATGGATTTTTTAAAGAAAACTATTAATTAAATTTATTATGGTTATACTTTCGGACTCTCAACAACCTACAACTCTTGCACGTCTATTAATTAACCATCATGGCTGTTGCGAAGCAATTAAGAATCCATGATGTTAATTAATAGACGCTAGCGAAATTTTGTCGAGTTGGGTATACGAACGAACATTACAAAATCAAAATAGAATATTTAGTTCCAATATGCTGATGTAACGCACTCTTAGTAACAGATTGTTGCGAAAGGGTGCGTTTTTCTGTGGAAGTTTACTGTAAATGGTAAGGATTTTTTATAGAAAACCTAGGAAAAACAAGGACATACAAGGAAAAACGAAGATATGCAAGATATCCCCCTATTTTGCGCGAGTGTACCGCGACAACCTAAAAAGCAAAGCTTTCGGGTTGGAATTTGTTAACCGGACTGTCCTCGATAAAAATGAATATGATTTGTGGTGAAAGAAGTTCCTGCGGGGAGGAGAGAAATGCTGGCAGGATGCTTTGGTGCAGATGGACCGATTTTGAAAAACTCTGTATCAATTTTCTTTACAGATAAACTTTGTTCATAGATTTATGGTATAATCAACTTAAACGCTTGAATAAAGGATGTCCATAAACTGGAGGCGGAATTTAAACAATGCCGGAAGCTGCTGAACGCTATCGGGGATGAGAACCGCCAGCACAGTTTTATTTTGATGCCTGCTACAACCCGTCCAAGACCGCATTCCTGAAAAATGCTGAGAAGAAGGGCTGCAAAATCCTGAATGGTCTTGGTATGTCCAGTTCCAGAGGGCTGCTCAGATCGAATTATGGACCGGACAGAAGGCTCCACTGGATGTGATGCGAAAAGAATTAAAGGAGATTATCCGGGAAGAAAATGAGAAGGCGCAGACGGAATGATTCTGTAATTCCGTCACTTCATGGGAGATAAATGTTATAGTGAATTTATAGTGAATAGAGAAACGCGATAGCGTAGTAAGCAATAATTTCAGATGATCCAGGTTTGATCAGAGAGGAGAAGAATGAACAACTATTGTATGATCCAGAACTCCAAAACGTTTGCATTTTCCGCAGAGAATCCAACCGGTGTACGCGCAGGTGGTTCCCAGGGCGGTGACTGCACCAAGCTTCGTCCGACCGTGACGATTCCTGCAGGGGAAACCGTAACTCTGGTAGATGCTGCAGGACCGGGTGTGATCCAGCATATGTGGTTTACCGGATATGTCGGGCACCATTTTATCATCCGTATGTATTGGGATGATCAGGAATATCCGTCTGTGGAAGCTCCGCTCTCTGCATTCTTCGGATGTGCCTATGATGAAAATTTCGTGGACCGGGATGGCAAATATCCGGTGTTGAATTCTGCCATGATGCTGGTAGCTCCTGGTCGCGGCTATAACAGCTATTTTGAGATGCCGTTCCATAAGAGAGCTCGGATCACGATGGAAAACCGTGGTGACAAGGATGAAAATCTCTATTATATTATCACCGGAGCTTATCAGGAGATTCCGGCGGAGGCTGGTTATTTCCATGCAACCTATCGCCAAGAGCACCCGGTTCAGAAGGGTCGTACCTACACAATCGTAGACGGAATCGAAGGCAGGGGACAATTTGTCGGTGTGACTCTGGCAACTGGTATGAATGGCAACAATACCTGTTGGGTAGAAGGCGAAGCCCGCATGTATCTGGACGATGATCCGTATCCGTCTATCCACTATACCGGAACTGAAGACTACTTCGGCGGTTCCTATGGATTTGGAAATGACATCATCATCAAGAGCTATCAGACCTTCAGCGGCTTATATACCGGCATGTATGCAATCTATGGAGACAACCGGGAATTCTATAACGGACAGCAGAGATTCCTGCTGTATCATTTCCATATTGCAGACCCGATCCATTTTGAGAATAAGTTTCGTATGACACTCGACAATATGGGCTGGACCGGACCGCGTTACGATGATTACACCAGTGTTGCTTATTGGTATCAGACCCTGCCGTCCGCACCGCTGATGCCACTGCCGACAGATGCAGAGATGTGTATGAGATAATAGAACCAGATTGGAGATGTCAGATAGATTGGTTTTAACCTTGCGACACGTCGCATCGGTTATATCGGACTGACATCAGAGATTTGCCGGAAAGGATAGAGGTATTATGTTACTGGAAGAGAAGTTTTTGGAATTTCATCGTTATGCCAGCAGCCACAATCTGCCGCTGGAAGCTATCAGTGTCGGAGATGAGAACAAGGTACTCTGTGAGATGCACTACGCAGCAAATGCACCGAGAAATATTTATTCACATACCAAGAGTTTTACGGTAACAGCAGTGGGACTCGCAATGGAAGAGGGAAAACTAAGCCTGGAAGATCATGTGGCGGAAGTGTTTAAAGATAAACTTCCTTCAAATCCGGATCCAAATCTGGAGAAGATTCAGTTGAAACATCTGCTCTGCATGTCCAGTGGCTTTGGTAAGGCACTTCTGATGAATGCGGACAGACGTCCGGGCATCGGCGCACCGGATTATGAGAAATATATGATGGCACAGCCGGTTCTTGTGGAGCCAGGCAGTGCATTCTGCTATTCCTCTGCCGACAGTATTCTGGCTGCTCATATGGTAGAACGGGCCGTTGGCAAGCGGATGGGAGAGTATCTGTATGAGAAGGTATTCCAGCCCCTTGATATGGGATGGCCGCTCTGGGAGCATGATCCACAGGGACATCCGAATGGCGGCGGAGGTATGTATCTGACTTGTACTGAGATGATGAAACTGGGACAGCTCTATCTGGCTGAGGGTAACTGGAAGGGCGAGCAGATTGTCAGCAGGGACTGGGTGAAGGAGGTGTCCACCCCGAAATTTACCTTCGAGCCATCTGCAGATCTCTGGCATGTAGGATATGGCTATCAGTTCTGGATCAGTCCATATCCAGGATCCTATCGTGCTGATGGCGCATTCGGACAGATTACAACGATTCTCCCAGAGAAGGGATTGGTTGTTTCCATCCAATGTCCGGAGCGAGGTAATTTCGATCAGGTGAAACGTGCGCTGCATGAACATTTTTTGATGGAATTGTAAGAATAGACTTGCAACAATATGCTCTGATTTGCCACAATCTGTAAATTTAGAGCATATCACAATAACCCCGAAAACCCTTGCAAAACAGGGCATTCCGGGGCAAATCAAGGAGAAACAAAACTATGATAAAAGTACTTTTCATCTGCCATGGCAATATCTGCCGCAGCACCATGGCCAAAGCATCTTCACCCATCTGGTCCACAGACAGCACCTCGATGCTGTTTTCGAGATAGATTCAGCTGCGACCAGCCGTGAGGAAATAGGCAATCCGCCGCACTACGGCACCAAAAACAAACTATACGAGGAGCATATTCCTCTTATTCCACACCGCGCGAGACAGATGACACGCGATGATTATTTATACTATGACCTTCTGATTGGAATGGACACTGCAAATATCAGGAATATGACAAGGATTGCAGGTGGCAGTGACAGTCAGCAGAAGATATTTAAGATGCTGTCATTTGCTGATTACGGGACAAATCATAAGCTTACAGCAGCGCGCGATGTTGCAGATCCATGGTATACAGGTGATTTTGATGCGACCGTCGATGATGTAATCAGTGGATGCCGGGGCTTGTTAGAATACATAAAAGAGGTGTATAATCTATAGCTATAGCAATTAAAAAGAGAATAATAGCAGCGGTTACGGTGCTGAACACAGCTACGATAATTAATTTCAGGAGGCACAAATGGAATTACAGAATGGAAGACCGACAGATACCACAGGCAGACTGGATAAAGAAATTCGTACATACGATTTTTTGGACAAACTGGGAATCGAATATCAGAGAATAGACGACGAGGCGGCATTTACGATGGAGGTTTGTGAGGAGATTGATAAGACACTCGGCGCAACAATCTGCAAGAATCTGTTTCTGTGCAACCGCCAGAAAACTGATTTTTACCTGCTAATGATACCGGGAGACAAGACCTTTAAGACAAAAAGAGCTCTCGCATCAGATAGGCAGTGCGAGACTTTCGTTTGCAAGTCCGCAGGATATGGAAAAATATCTGGATATCACAACGGGATCAGTCAGTGTGATGGGACTGATGAACGACCATGACAATGCGGTCAGGCTTCTGGTGGATGAGGATGTGCTTAAAGGTGAGTGGGTTGGATGTCATCCATGCATAAATACCTCCAGCCTCAGGATAAAGACAAAGGACATGTTTGGCCCGGTGATAAAGGCCATGCATCATGATATGACAGTGGTAAAATTAACAGGTGAAGCATAGTAAAGCCTGACAGAAAGTAAGGAGAACCAATGGTAAAAGCAGTAATATTTGACATGGACGGAACACTCATAGATACGGAGAAATATTATCGTATTTTCTGGCCGATGGCACTTAAGCAATTCGGCTACGAGATGACAGATGAACAGGCGCTTTCAATGCGAAGCCTCGGGCAGCCGTATGCACCGCAGCATCTTAAGGATATGTTTCATGATCCGGATATGGATTATAATAAAATCAGGGCATACCGTCGCAAAATCATGGAGGAGCATCTGGAAAAAGTGGGTATTGAGCTTAAGCCCGGTGCAATTGAGATACTTACATATTTAAAGGAAAAGGCATTCACAGAGCAATTTCCACAGCGAATGATATAGAAAGAGCTGAGAAATATCTTAAAAAGATAGGGCTCTACGGATATTTTGACAAGATCATCTGTGCACCTATGGTGGAGCATGGAAAGCCGGCACCTGATGTGTATGAGTTTGCATGTAGCGAGCTTAAGCTGGCACCTGAGGAGTGCATGGCGGTAGAGGATTCGCCAAATGGTGTCAAAAGTGCATATGTGCCGGATTTGACACAGCCTGATGAGGAGCTGAAAAAGATGCTTTTTGCCTGTGTTGACAGGATAGATGAGATTAAAAGTATAGTATAATCACAGCATATATAAGTCGTGGAGGCATGATGGGCACAGAAAATGATTTACCGGGAATTTCATTAAAAGACGAGCAGAGACAGCTTCAAAATATCATAGGGATTGCACAGGATAATCTGGACCGTGCACAGGAATCGGTAAAAAGCTGACAGATGATTTAGAGGATTTAAGAGATGTCTACGAGGCACAGGACAAGGAGGGACTTGCCCTGTGGAACAATGCGACAGCGCAGCTTCATGAGAACGAGAGAAATATCGTAAGATGTGAAAAGGCGCGGAAAAAGCCGTATTTTGGCAGAATAGATTTTAAGGATCCGCGTCAGAAGTCACAGGAGTCCTACTATATAGGCAGAGTCGGTATTGCAAAGAATGCATCAGAGCCTGTGGTCATTGACTGGAGAGCACCGATTGCATCCGTATATTATGAGAGCAGTCTTGGACCATGTAAGTACACGGTGAGCTCAGAGGGTACTTTTTGAGATTGATTTAAACAGAAAGCGCACCTATGAGATTGCAGAGGATAAGCTCATCGACTTTTTTGATTCAGATGTCGTAGCAAATGATGAGCTTCTGACAAAGTATCTGGCTAAGAATAAAAAGGCAGTGCTCGGAGAGATTATCGCGACAATCCAAAAGGAGCAAAACCTTATTATCCGCCGTTCGCCAAAGACGAATATCATTGTGCAGGGAGTTGCAGGCTCAGGAAAGACAACGGTTGCAATGCACAGGATATCGTACATTTTATATAATTATGCTGATGATTTCAGACCGGAGGATTTCTACATTATAGGCAGTAACCACATTTTGTTGAACTATATTACAAGCGTACTTCGGAGCTTGATGTGTACGGCATAAAACAGATGACTATGGAACAGCTTTTACAAGGCTTTTTAGGGATTGGGATGACAAAAAGCAGCATACATTTTGTAGAAACAGAGGCAGTAAAAGAATGGGATGAAACTGGGATTACGAGGGGTATTCAATACTCACAGGCACATATGATGCATTCGGTCTGCTTCGAAAGAGCTATAGAAACACTGTTGAGATTTCAGAATTTGCAACAGAGATACTGCGCCATGGAGATTTTGCAATCTATCCGGTGGAGCCTATTATCAGGCATGGAAACGCAGTGCACATAGGGAGTATGCCAATGTGCGCTCACTGATTTCGGCATCGGTTGACACGATAAAAGGCTGGCAGAGTGAAGGCTATGAGACGATAGCTGTCGTGTGCCGTGATGAGGCAGAGGCTCTCAAGGTGTCTGCTGAGCTTAAAAACATATAGAAATAGCAGATGATGATATTGAAACTGCACAGTTTCGGTGCAGGGGTCATGGTACTTCCGGTCGCGTATACAAAGGGACTTGAGTTTGATGCTGTATTGCTGTTTGACCCATCAGAGAGAAAATATCCGGCTGATGATAGTCATGCGAAGCTTTTTGTACGTTGCGGCTACCCGTGCACTTCATGAGCTTGCTGTATTCCACCGGGGCAGACTGACACCGCTTATTGCCGACCCTGCTCCTTCAAACAGGCATCAGAAGGAGTTTTCTGCAGAGCCGCTTACTAAGGCAAAGGAATATGAAAAGCAGCAACTGACAGAAAAAGAGATAGAAGAGCAAAAGCGTGTTGATGGCAGACGCGATATGGATGAAAGAGAGTATTTTGGTCCGTCGCGCATTGTATTAAAGCCTGAGCAGGTGACAAATAAGGCTGAAAATGATCAATCCCGGACAACGATATACTTCATGTAAAGGGACATTCAAAGGGCAAGTTTGCGGTAAAATGGCTCAAAAAAGGTAAATCACATGTTGAAATCGCCACAGCGGACGGCACACTTTATGTGATACCAATAACACCGGAGATAGTACGCGTAATCTTTGTAAAAGGAATTGGAGTGAAGCCGCACAAAACCTATTGGAAGCAAAAGGCCGATACAGCCTTCAAATGGGTGGCAAAGGAATCTAAATCGCTTATTGAAATTCAAACGGAGAAGCTGATACTAAGGATAGAAAAGAAAACGGAGCCATACAGTATTTTGATGCCGACAGAAATCTCCTTGTAAGTGAAAATGCCACAGAGCCAAGGCTTTTAAATAATGGCGAGTGCTACACATTTTTTGACTAGGATAAATCGGAAAAGCTCAAATCAAGGGAATACTTGCGACAGACCTTACTGATTTGACAAACAAAGCCAGATATATTTCGTTCGGAGGCAGACAGCAGAGGCTGCCGCTTGTCGTGTCAAACAAGGGCTATGGAATCGCTACTGCATCAAGCCGCACAGCACTCTTTTGCAATATAAAGATGTACGGACAGTATATCTTTGTAGATGGTGACACTCAAAGCGACTATTATTTTATAGGTGCAGGCAGTGTAGGACATACACTTGAGCTGTACGGCACATTATAAAATGCAAGTTGCCCAAAGCAAAATTATCTGATAAAATATCGGCATGAGTATAAACGGAGGATAACAGATGAAATTCAGGACAGAAAACGAGTTTACACATTTCAAATTTTCGGATGTGCATGTGAGCGATATCATGATGAGCTTTGGCACCTTCAAAATATGCCTTGATAACGTAATCATAAAGGCAGATAATTCTAAAAACAGAGATATCCGTGATATGAGGACAAACGGCCTTATATTAAAGCTTTCAGATGCAAATATTATTTCATTCGTACGCGAGGGCTTTAAGACATATGATGCCGATGGCAACCTAAAGAGCACCACGGCTGACGAGGAGATAGAGGAGACAGATTATTTCGACACCTTCAACAATTTTCTTGACGGATACGCATATTTAATCGAGAAGGAGAATGAAAATTATACCTTCGTATTTGATGGAACAGATGAGCGCTCGTACACCTTGATTGTATCGGCATCAAAAGACGAGTGCGAGTGGGACAGATTTATGAATATTGAGGCATAGAGTATGCCATGGTGCATTTTAGACAAGTCCAAGATGCACCATGGCATTTTTTAAGCCCATCTTCTTTGATATCGTCTGTCACTATATCGGCAACAGCCTTGACCTCATCGCTGGAATTGCCCATGGCAACACCGACATCACAGTAGCGCAGCATATCAAAATCATTCTGGCCATCGCCAAAGCCTATTGTATCAGCCTGACTCATGTGAAGAAACTCTACCACATCACGTATGCCGGTTGCCTTGTTGACACCGCGCAATGTAATCTCACCGCTGTAAGGTTCAGGCTCTTTAAAGCTGCTCAGGGTTACTACAAATTCATCGCCGAGGAGCTTTCTTAAATCATCAATGTGGTAGTTGCAATTGCAGTAGATGGTGCTTTCAACATCAGCGTATCGATTAGAAAAGCTTGATAATTCATCATCAATCACGATATCCTTAAATGTCGGGTTGTCCTGTATCACATGCATGTCAAACTGCTTTGAGAATGCTGATATGAATTTGTCAGCACTTGTGGTTGGTGATGCTTTTATCCTTTGTCTGGAAGATAAGACCTGTGTCGTTGTCACCAACAGTGTCAAGAACCTTCTGTAACAGATTCTGCCCATAGACATGATGTGCAATTACCTTATCACCCACAGTGACATAGCCACCGGCAGCAGCCACCACGCCGTCAAAATCAAAGGCTTTTAATGATGGATAAATCTGATTGTAACTACGTCCTGTGCAAAGAAAAATCATGTGACCGTTTTGTTTTGCGTTTATTAGAGCATCAGCGGTTGATGGGCTCATGGTGCTATTGCCGAAATCAACGAGAGTGCCGTCTATATCAAAAAATAATAGTTTTTTCATTAAGTGTTACCTGCCTCATTATTATTAATTACATATACCAAATATACTCTACAATACGAATTCAATAAAGGCAATAGGGAATAGCCTAAATTTATTTAATAATTGTTGCAAAAGAAGGCTCTGTTATAACCACAATTAAGAAAAACTATAATATATTCCTATACTTTATTTTCTTAAGTTTTGACTATGATGGGTTGAAATAATAAGTTTATTGTGTTATAACGTTAAACAACAAAAAAACAATAAATGCGTTGAAGGAGACTTGGATCACCAGACACCGACAGGAATACAGCGTCACCGACTGAGAGCGCTGTTTGGAAGAGCTGATTGCAGGAACACTACCGGAGCAGATCTGTTGAACGATTGATATGGTTTATTGCATAGATAGGTTTATCGTATGTGAATTAAGCTTTTTATATATCAAAAGTAGGCAGATACGATTCATCCACGTTACGGATAAGAGTGGAGAAACAGGAACAGTCCTTTTTCTCAAAGCGGGTGGTACCGCGGAATATTTTTAGAATTTTCGCCCCGGAGCATTTCATTAATTTGATATGCTCCGGGGCTTTTTTTCCGTCCCGCTTAAAAATCAAAGGAGCACAAAAATATGGAATTTTTAACAGGAGCAGTTCAAAAGGAAGACCTCGGTATCGCAGAAATTCTTGCAGGCGACTACGAGGGCAAAAACATCAAAGTAAAGGGTGCGATTCACACCATAAGAGATATGGGTGAGGTTGCATTCATCGTCTTAAGACGCAGGGACGGACTCATACAGTGTGTATACGAGCCGGGCAAATCCCAGTTTAGCGTCGATGATCTAAAGGAAGCAGATACCGTGGAGGTATGCGGCACATACAAAGCGGCGGAGTGATGACCGTTCTCCAAACGGCTTCGAAACTAAGAGAGCTGCTACGTTCTTGACACTATCACAATTTTATCTGAGCCAGCGGAGGCGCCTATGCCGCTTCAGATCAACAAATGGAAACTGAATACTTCGCTTGCAGAAAGCAAAAGACATCAATAACAGGGCAGTGGCACTCAGGATATCATGGAGATGGAGACCGGCTTTTTGCAGTACACCATGGAGCTTTTAAAGACCTCATACGCCAAGGAGCTTGAGCTTTTAAAGATTGCTGCCTGACGTGACAAGCATACCAAGAGTCAGATTTGACGAGGCAAAGCAGCGTGTTGCAGAAAAATATAACAGACAGTTCAGAAACCATTCGACTTAGAGCCGGAGGAGGAGGTACTTATCGGACAGTACTTCAAGGAAGAGTATGGTAGTGATTTTGTATTTGTCACACATTATCCTTCAAAGAAGAGACCATTCTATGCCATGGATGATCCGGCAGATGAGACATACACCTTAAGCTTTGACCTGCTTTTCAGATACCTTTGAAATCACAACAACAGGCTACCAGCGAATCCACGACTACAACAAGCTTATGGAAAAAATCATAAAAGCGTGGCATGGAGACAGAGGGTATGGAGAGCTATCTTTCAGCCTTTTTGGCACGGCATGCCGCCACATGGAGGTCTTGGAATAGGACTTGAGAGACTTACTATGCAGCTTATCGGAGAGGACAATGTGCGTGAGGCAACACTCTTCCCACGAGACTTGAGCCGACTTGAGCCATAAATGGTTATTAGCGTTTGGCTATTGGTTTTTAGAGTATAGGTTTCGCACTACTACGGTTACATATAGCCTTTCTCCTAGCATACAGTGTATTCCTCAGAAAAATATGAAGTCAACCACGGATTTGAATCGATATAGATTAATATAATTTTTAAGTTGATATCCGTTTTCAAGGTTGATGGAACTCCGTGGCAGTTCATATTGTTTTCTTCGGAACAACTGTATACTCTCCGGCAATTTACGTTACATGCGCGAAACCGTCATAAATAAAATTGAAAAAGAAAGGATTACATATGAATCATTTAGGAACGAGAGAAATCGCCACAGAGCGGCTTACTCTTCGAAGATTTGAAATAGAAGATGCCGAGAACATGTTTTACAACTGGGCGAATGACCCGGAAGTGACCAAATATCTTACATGGCCGGCGCATGAGAGTGTTGATACTACAGAGACTATTTTAAAAGAATGGATATCTAAGTATGACGAAAAGATTTTTATCAGTGGGCTATTGAGCTTAATGATCTCGAGCAGCCTATCGGAACTATAAGTGCAATTAAAACTGATGAGAGAGTTGAGTCGGTTGAAATCGGTTATTGTATCGGAAAGCGTTTTTGGAATAACGGTTATATGACAGAGGCACTCACAGCTATCATCAGATTTTTTATCAATGAGGTCGGTGCAGGACGCATATGGGCCAGACATGATACTGAAAATCCAAATTCCGGCAAGGTGATGGTTGCGGCAGGCATGGATTATGAGGGTACTTTACGCCATGCAGGCTTCAACAATCAGGGTATATGCGATGAAGCGGTATATGCAAAGGTCAGAAGTGCAGCACTTGACGAGGAACCTGAGGAGGAGACTCCTGAGCAGCAGGCTGTTACCACAAAGGTGATGGGCGAGGACGGAGTCATGAGAAACGTAATCTCTGACGAGACTATGGAGTATGTCGGAATCCTTGCAAAGCTTGGCTTTCACCGGAGGAGGCAGAGGCTGCCAAGAAGGATATGGCAGATATGTTGATTATATCCGACAAGCTCGAGGAGCTTGATACTTCGGGAATTGAGCCAATGAGCCATGTATTCCTGTAAACAATGTATTCAGAGATGATGTTGTCACAAACGGTGACGGAAGTGAAGCTACACTTGCCAATGCACCGGTCAAGAAGGACGGCGGATTCAAGGTACCAAAATCGGCGAATAACGGCAAGGGAGGAGAAAATGGATTTAATGTCTTTAACTGCCGTGGAACTCGGCAAGAAAAAAATACAGGCAAAGGAAGTTACAGTGGAAGAGGCTGTAAAAGGCTGCCATTGTTTCTATAAAAAGCAAAAGAAGAAAAGATAAACAGCTTTGTTACAATAGACGAAGAGGGTGAATTTTAAAAAAGCAGCAGAGGTTCAGGCAAAAATTGATGCGGGAGAGCTAAAGGAGCGCTTGCGGGTGTGCCTGTAGCCATAAAGGATAACATGTGTACAGAAGGGCTTCTTACCACATGTTCATCAAAGATACTCTACAATTTCATCCCGACATACCACAGGGGAGGCTGTTAAGCGCCTTGAGGATGCAGGCTGTGTCATCGTTGGAAAACCAACATGGATGAGTTTGCCATGGGAAGCACCACGGAGACATCTGCCTTTGGAGCAAACAAAAACCCATGGAATACAGAGCACGTACCGGGCGGTTCATCAGGCGGAAGCTGTGCAGCAGTTGCAGCAGAGGAGGTACCGTTTGCACTCGGTTCAGATACAGGCGGATCAATCAGACAGCCAAGCTCCTTCTGTGGTGTGACAGGAATCAAGCCAACCTACGGTACAGTTTCACGATATGGACTCATTGCCTATGGCTCATCGCTTGACCAGATTGGACCTATCGCAAAGGATGTCACAGACTGTGCTACTATACTTGAGGCAATCGCTTCATATGATACGAAGGATTCGACATCAGAAAACAGAGACGATTTGAAGTTTACAGAGGCGCGCTTGTCGATGACGTAAAGGGTATGAAGATTGGTATTCCAAAGGATTATCTCGGAGATGGACTTGACGCGGAGGTAAAATCGGCAATCCTTGCAGCGGCAGATGAATTAAAGAAAAAAGGTGCAATGGAGGAATTTGACCTCGGACTCGTAGAGCGCCATCCCTGCTTACTATGTAATTGCGGTGCTGAGGCAAGCTCAAACCTGCCAGATTCGATGGTGTAAAATACGGATACCGTACAAAAGGAGTACACAGACCTTCACAAGCACCAACCACAGCTCCAAAGCTTGGAGAATCTTTAAGTGATCCAATCCAGATGTACCTCGGTGATATCTACACAATCTCTGTCAACCTTGCAGGACTTCCAGGAATATCGCTTCCGTGCGGCATGGACAAAAAAGGACTTCCAATCGGATTACAGCTCATCGGAGACTGCTTTTAAGGAGAAGAATATCATCGCGCAGCATACAGCTTTGAAAAAAACAAGAGAGCTTAAGCGTAGCACTATTGCGGAGGAATACAGTAACAAAAATACAGCAGATACCAATAAATCTGCCGGTGCACAGTAGGAAGGAGGCAAAAGGATATGAAAAACTATGAGACAGTCATCGGACTTGAGGTCCATGTAGAGTTAGCTACAAAAACAAAGATCTTTTGCGCCTGCTCCACAGCGTTCGGAGGCGCACCAAACACCCACCTGTCCTGTCTGCACAGGACAGCCGGGCTCACTTCCTGTTTTAAACAAAGCAGGTTGTAGAGTACGCAGTGGCAGTAGGACTTGCCACCAACTGTACCATCACACAGTACAGCAAATTTGACGGAAAGAACTATTTTTATCCGGATAACCCGCAGAACTATCAGATTTCCCAGCTTTATCTGCCAATCTGCCGCAACGGACGGAGATCGAGACGGAATCCCGGCGGGGAAAAAACCATCGGTATCCATGAAATCCCATATGGAAGAGGATGCCGGAAAGTTAGTACACGATGACTGGGAGGGTATCTCTGGTGGATTACAACCGTTCGGGGTACCGCTGATCGAGATTGTGTCAGAGCCGGATATGCGCTGCCCGCTGAGGAAGTTATCGCATATCTGGAGAACTGCGTATGACGATCAGTACCTGGGTGCCAGTGACTGCAAATTGGAGGGTTCCATGCGTGCGGATGCCACGTTTGAGATGAAAACCTTAACTGGGTTCGTTTAAGGCAATCGCACATGCCATTGAGGCCGAGACAGCCCGGATGATTGATCTGATTGAATCCGGGGAAAAGGACAGCCCGCCAGAAATCTGGTGGAGGGATGACCCGCCGCTGGAACGATGATCAAGGCAATATTCACATGCGATGCGTTCCAAAGAGGATGCACAGGATTACCGTTATTTCCCGGAGCCGGATCTGGTACCGATCGTTGTCAGTGACGAATGAGCATCCGGGACAATCACCGGAACTTCAATGATGAAAAACTGGCCGTTATATTGTCCGACAGAAGTTTGGTCTGCCGGAGTATGATGCACAGATTCTTACATCGGAGAAAAAGCTGGCAGATCTCTTTGAGGCGACTTCTGCGATTTGCAATAAACCAAAGAAAGTATCCAACTGGCTCATGGGAGAAACGATGCGTCTGTTAAAGGACCGGGAAATGGATGCCGAAGATCTCCGTTTTTCACCGGAGCATCTGGCAAAATTATCGAATTGACAGAGGCCGGAACGATTAATAATTCCGTTGCCAAGGAAGTATTTGAAAAAGTCTTTGATGAGGACATTGATCCGGAGCGTTATGTGGAAGAGCATGGCTTAAAGAGTGATAACGATGAGGATGCACTTCGCGCAACGATAGAGCAGATTGTCAAAGACAATCCGCAGTCGGTGGAGGATTACCACAACGGAAAAGAAAGCAATCGGATTTTTGGTCGGACAGACGATGAAAGCAACCAAAGGCAAGGCAAATCCGGGAATCGTAAATAAAATCTTAAAGGAACTGCTTTAAATCTTAAAGAAAAATGAAAAAACAGGGGAAAACTTGTCTTTACAGGCTGAATATCGTATAATAATTTTGCCGTCGCTTACTGCGGCGGCAATGTTATATGTAAAAAAGGAGTTTATACGATGGCGGAAGACCAGAATAATAAAGAAAATACCACGACATCCGATACAAACAATACAAGTGAATATGAAGATGTCTGTTACATCTGCCGCAGACCGGAGAGTGTTGCGGGAAAGATGATACATATCCAGAATGATATCTGCATTTGTCAGGACTGTATGCAGAAAACATTTGATACCATGAACAACGGTACCTTTAACATGGGCGATTTCATGAATATGAACATGGGAAAAATGCCGAATATCAGTATGATCAATCTGGCGGATCTGCAGAATGCGGTTCCAAACAAACAGAAGTTAAGAAAAAAAACCAAAGGATGAGCAGCCGAAACCGGAACTGGATATTCATTCCATTCCGGCACCGCATAAAATCAAGGCGCGTCTGGAAGAGTATGTTGTTGGACAGGAACATGCCAAAAAAGTGATGTCCGTTGCCGTTTACAATCACTATAAACGTGTGATGGAAGACACCAATGATAAGGCGCAGGAAGAAATACCACTGCAAAGCAGGCTTCAAATGCTCATGATGGAGATTGAGAAATCAAATATGCTCATGATCGGACCTACAGGTTCAGGAAAGACATATCTGGTAAAGACACTGGCACGGCTTTTGGATGTGCCGCTGGCAATCACAGATGCGACATCCCTGACCGAAGCCGGATATATCGGTGATGATATCGAAAGCGTAGTCAGCAAACTTCTGGCGGCTGCAGATAATGATGTGGAGAGAGCTGAGCACGGTATTATTTTCATTGATGAGATCGACAAGATTGCAAAAAGAAGCGCAATGCCAATCAGCGGGATGTAAGCGGAGAGTCGGTGCAGCAGGGAATGTTAAAGCTTCTCGAAGGCGCAGAGATTGAAGTTCCGGTTGGAGCAAGCAGCAAAAATGCGATGGTTCCGATGACCACGGTAGATACGAAAATATTCTGTTTATCTGTGGCGGTGCCTTTCCGGAACTGGAAGGTTATCATAAAGGAGCGCTTAAACAAGGAGGCGTTCTATCGGCTTTAAGGCTGATTTAAAGGACAAATATGATGGGGATGAAAACCTTCTCATGTAAGGCAACTGTTGAGGATATCCGCAAATTCGGAATGATTCCTGAGTTTATCGGACGTCTGCCAATCATGTTCTCACTTGAAGCGCTCACGGAGGATATGCTTGTAAAGATTTGAAGGAGCCAAAGAATGCCATAATCAAGCAGTATCAAAAGCTTCTTGAGATGGATGAGGTAAGGCTTGAGTTCGACGACGATGCACTCTATGCCATCGCCAAGATGGCAAAGGAGAAGAAGGTCGGAGCCAGAGCACTTCGTGCGATTATAGAGGATTTCATGCTCGATATCATGTATGAGATTCCAAAGGATGACAATATCGGCACGGTTACAATCACTAAGGATTACGTTGAGAAGAAGGGCGGCCTGCTCATTCAGATGAGAGGTACACCTGAGCTTGCAGACAGTCAGCACGTTTAATTGTTAAATGATTATGAAATTGTGAATTGGCTGTAAATGATGCAACCAGGCTATGCGTAATGAATCTATGTGTAGTCTGTAATGATTTATAAACGTTCATATATCAAGAGGAATTGGAAAAATGAAAATTATCCACTGTGCAGACCTGCATCTGGATTCGAAGATGACCTCGAATCTGTCAAAGGAGCAGGCAAAAAGAGAGAAAAATGGAAATACTGCGTACATATTCAAGGATGATAGAGTACGCCAAAAATAATGATGTAAAGGCGATTATCATAGCAGGCGATTTATTTGACACGAGAAATGTGTCAGCGACTGCCAGAAATCTGGTAAAGGATTCGATTACGTCAAATCCGGATATCGATTTCTATTATCTTAAGGGTAATCACGACTCGGACAATTTCATATCGAAGCTCGATGAAATCCCTGACAACCTTAAGCTTTTTTTTTCTAATCAGTGGACCTCATACAGCTATGGAAATATCACAATAACAGGTCTTGAGATAGACAAGTCTAACCAGGCTTCCATGTACAATTCTCTTGTGCTCGACAATGACAATTACAACGTTGTCACTCTCCACGGACAGCTCGGTGATGAGATTTCCACAGGCGACCTTAAGAATAAGGGCATTGATTATCTCGCACTCGGTCATGTGCATGAGTATCAGAGCGGACAGCTTGACAACCGTGGCATGTACTGCTATAGCGGCTGCTTAGAGGGAAGAGGCTTTGATGAGTGCGGACAAAAAGGCTTTGTGGTGCTTGATATAGATGATGAGAAGCTCACGGCAGGCTTTAGCTTTGTACCGTTTGCGTACAGGAGCCTCTACACGCTGTATGTGGATGTGACAGGAGCCATGACCACACAGGATGTGGCTGTGAAGATGGAAAAGGCCATTTCGGACAGTGAATATTCATCGAGAAGCATGGTAAAGTTCGTGCTTGTAGGTGAGGTGGACGTGGATTGTGAGATAAACACAGATTTCCTCAAGGATATGTTCGAGGAATATTTCTACTATGAAAAGGTGTATGATGAGACAAGACTTCTCATCAATTACAGTGAATACGAAAAGGATGCATCACTTAAGGGTGAGTTCATACGGATGGTGCTTGGCCCAGATATGACCGAGGAGCAGAAGTCTGAGGTCATCAGGTGTGGTATATCGGCGCTTAGCGGGGAGGAGATTTAGAAATTGAAATTAATAGCTTGTCACATAAACAACTTCGGAAAGCTGTCCGATCTTAATATCAATTTCAATGATGGAGTCAATGTCATAAACCAGCCAAACGGCTGGGGAAAGAGTACACTTGCGGCTTTTTTTTGAAGGCTATGTTGTACGGCTTTGATACGAAAAAGGAGCCGGGCGCCTTTGAGAGGGAAAGAAAGCTCTATAAACCATGGCAGGGCGGCACTTATGGTGGAGAGCTTGATTTTGAGGCCGATGGAGTGGAGTACAGACTTGGGGGACATTTGGACTTACAGAAAAGCAGGATGATTTTCATTTGTACAGGCTTGCAACCATGGTTGAGTGTGATGATTTTTCACCACTGCTTGGAGAGGAGCTTTTTGACCTCGACCGCAGCTCGTTCAAGAGAACGATATACATAGCACAGGCAGACTGCATGTTTTCGTCATCAGACAGCATCAGCGCAAAGCTTGGCAATATGGCGGAAAATACAAATGACATCAACAACTTCGAGTCGGCGACAGCGGGACATTAAGGACATGATGAACAAGATGTCCCCAAACCGTATCACAGGCTCTATAAAAAAGCGTGTAAATACACTCACAGCCTTGGAACAGGAGCTTAAGAAGTATCAGGCAGCGGATGAGGCGGCAGCACAGCTTTCACAGAAAATAGATGAGAAAACTGCCCAGAAGAAGGAACTTACCGGTATCAGAGCCGAGTACGGCAGGGCGCTTCAGGTGGCATCTGAGGACAGCAGAAAAGCAGGCACGAGAAGCCGTTCCTCATACTTGACGATCCGTTTGTGAATCTGGATGATGAAGCTTGCTCGAGGCAGAAGGCTGCTTGCAATTGCTTTCGCAGGATTACCAGGTGATTTATTTTTACATGTCATGGAAGCCGCGAGTAAATTTTAGTCGAAGCTTTGTTTATATTAGATAAATATGGTAGCATATTTTTATTTATAGAATATAATTATATGGGTCAAAATATCTTTTGACCCTCATATTTAAATATTATATCATATGAGGTAAAATATATGCAGTTCATAGTATCAAAAAGGAGTTCATTCCACCGGTAATAGCTCCTGATATCATAGAGACATTGGGCGATGTGGTTATTGACACAGGTGTGAATTATGCGCAGGAGGCTTTTATGACACCTGAGGGTAAGACGAAGATTGCAGTGCTCTGGGATCAGAATACGGATACGGTTTATTCTGAGGATGAGATAAATGCTGCTATTTTATCGGAAAATCCATATGAGAGCATACCGGGCGATGAGGATGGGCATGGTACGTTTGTGGCGAGCGTGATATGTGGCAATGACAGACCGCAGGATGATTTTGCAGGTGTGGCACCACAGGCTAAGCTTATTGTCGTAAAGCTGAAAAGGGCACCTCAAAAGCTGTATGATTTCTACTTTATTCCGGATCGTAAAATGGTGTACTCGGAGGTTGATGTGATGAGAGCAGTGCATTTTGCAGATGAGTTTGCAGGTCAAAGGGAGTACCGGCTGTCTTTTTGCATGGCGCTCGGCTGCAATAACGGAAGCCACACGGGAGCTGAGGATCTTTCAGAGTATCTGGACTATATCACGGCAAAAAGAGGCAGGGCTGTGGTTGCGGCAGCGGGCAATGAGGCGAACAGCAGGCATCATTATAAAGGGCGCATAACAGATACAGTCGATGATATTGAGATAAATGTTGAGCAGGATATGGATGGCTTTTATCTGGAATGCTGGGCACTTTCACCTGAGCTATTTACGCTTTCTGTCATATCACCGAGTGGTCAGTCGAATCCGGCAGGGGTACCAATGCGAATAGACAGCGGTGAATACTCATTTCTGCTTGAAGGAACACAGGTGACTATTGACTACAGGCAGACCGGCAGACAGACGAGGGATTTGCTTATATTTATCCGCTTGAAAAGGTGGTGAAGGAGTGTGGACCATCAGGGTATTTCCACTTAGTACTATTGGAGGTGTTTTTTAATATGTGGCTCCCGATGACAGGACTTCTTGATGCTGATGTGAGCTTTATTGTCTCGGAGCCTGATACCACGCTGACCATGCCTTCGGATGCTAAGCTTGTGATAACGGCGGGAGGCTATAATTCCCTAAATGATGCAATACTTTTTAGAGTCGGGAAGGGGCTTTGACGCAGATTTGGTGGAATAAAGCCGGATCTTATCGTAGCACCGGCTGTGGATATCACAGGGCAAATCTAAGAGGAATGTATATAGCACTAAGTGGCACATCGGCGGCTGCTGCAATCACTGCAGCGGTGGCGGCTCTCATCATGGAGTGGATGATAGTGAGAGGCAATGTTTTGCTCGCAAACGGGTGGATATAAAAATGTCATGGTAAGAAACTGCCGCAGAAAAGAAAAAAAACTGACTACCCAAATAAAATTTTTGGCTACGGATTCATGAATGGGTTTGCCAATTTCTAAGAAAACGGATATAATATATTCTAAAAGATAAAAAGGAAGGGTGAATGGATGACAAAAAGCAATAATTTATTAGCGGATTACGCTGCAAAAAACAGGATATCTGTATTAAAAATGACACAATTTCAGATAGTCTTTTCAGGGAATATGGTGTCAACAGAGGACTTAGGGATGTAAACGGAAAGGGAGTTCTGACAGGTCTTACGAATATTTCGGAGATTGTTTCATTTAAGACGGGCGAGGATGGCAGCAGCGTGCCATGTGACGGACAATTGTGGTACAAGAGGCTACAATGTAAAGACACTTACGAACAACTTAAGGCCCGGTGAGTTTGGTTTTGAAAAATTGCTTATCTGCTGCATATCATGAATTCCATGACGAGAATATATGACACTGGCTTCATATGATCCTCTTGTAGCAAAGGCGGGCATCGACAACAATATCGGACGGTGCTTATCACTTGTTGCAATATTCCCGATGCTTGCAGTTTACGGTTATCATGCGTATAATCATTATGAAAATGATCAGAGCATGTATATTCAGGCCGGATCCAAAGCTTTCGACAGCTGAAAACTTCCTTAGGATGCTCAGAGCTGACAATCAATATACAGAGCTTGAAGCAAGGGTGCTTGATATGGCACTTATTCTTCATATGGAGCACGGCGGTGGAAACAACTCTACATTTACCACCCGTGTGGTTACATCGGCAGGTACAGATACATACTCTGCTATTGCGGCAGCCATGTCATCTTAAAGGGTTAAAGCACGGCGGTGCCAATATCAAGGTGATGGAGATGATGCGGGACATCCGTTCGCATGTGAAGCACTGGGATGATGAGGATGAGGTGAGAGCATACCTCAGAGAAAAATGATGGATGGTGAGGTGTTTGACCACAAGGGACTCATCTATGGAATGGGACATGCGGTGTATTCTACTTTCTGACCCGAGAGCGTATATTCAGAGGCTATGTGGAGAAGCTTTCGGTGGCAAAGAATAGAGATAATGAGATGAACCTCTATAATACAATAGAGAAGGTGGCTCCTGAGATTATCGCTGAAAAGCGCCATATCTTTGGGTGTTTCTCCGAATGTCGATTTCTACAGCGGCTTTGTTTATGATGCTTGGGGATTGGACATATTAAAAGAATCGAGGTATTATACAAAATGAGTTTTACAAAGGTAAAAAAGGGCGCGGGGTTCAGCAAAGGGCTTTGTTGCAAACGGATTAAACTGTGGATTAAACAGTGATTAAAAAAAAAATGGACCTGGCTTTAGTTTATTCAGAAACACAGTGTCAGGCAGCGGCTGTTTACAATAACAAACAAGGTGAAGGGCGATTATTCAGTGACAAAGGCACATCCAAACGAGGTTATCGTGGCATCTACAGGAGTTATTGGACAGGTGCTTCCTATTGAGCCTATCGAGAGCCATATAAAGGAGCTTGCAAAGGGACTTTCGGCAGACGGCAACGACAAGGCTGTAAACGCTATCATGACTACAGATACCGTTCCAAAGCAGTATGCAGTAAAGTTCATGCTTGAGACTGTGAGTGTACAGTAGGCGGTATGGCAAAGGGAAGCGGCATGATTCACCCGAACATGGCTACTACCTTTAAACTTTATCACATCAGATGTTGCCATTTCATCGGACTCATCAGAAGGCCTTAGAGCGAGATTGTAAAGGGTTACCTACAACTGCTTAAGCATTGATGGCGATACCTCTACCAATGATATGGTAAGCATCATGGCAAACGGCCTTGCAGGAAACACACCTATTACTACAGAGAATGATGATTATCAGATCTTTAAGGCTGCACTGTACGAGGTGCTTTCAAATCTTACAAGAATGCTTGCAAAGGATGGAGAGGGTGCTTCAAAGCTTTTAGAGTGCACATGCGCAGGTGCGCCTGATCTTGATACAGCAATTATTGTGGCAAAAGAGCGTTATCCGTTCACCACTTTTAAAGTGTGCTATGTTTGGCGAGGATTAGAGGCGTACATTGACTAAGAAGCGCATTGACATGATTGATGAAAAATAGTAGAGCTGCCGCAGGAAATGCACGTATAGCGAGATGAAATAGCGGCACAGGTATTTTTATTGCCATCACCGGCTGTAACAGCCAGAATAGAGAGAGATTGAGCATAAGGGAATCATAAAGGGGCCATCATGCCGCTGTTGATTCGGTTAATCTGGGCTATATAAGATAAAGCCAAATTTTGTCAATCTTGACCTGGAGCCATAAAGAGTTTTATCCGTTTACGAGAGCGTGAGAGAAACAGAGTGCAAATTGTGGACAGGAGAGTATTCTATGCTCATAGAGGTGGAGTTTTTGAATACGGAGTGGAGCTTGATGACTTTATCAACACTCTGCAGAAATTCGGCAAGACAAGTACACAATAGTTTTTTCCACTCCTGTTGAGCACAGAGGCCTGCCTGTACATTCAGGTTTTGATGCATAGGATGATATGAGAGTCAAAAAGATATTTTGTATGATTGAATGAAGTGTGCTAAAATAGTTTGCAAAAATACTGACTGTTAAACATGATTTGGATGCTTTGAATAGTGGGATATATTGATCATGGCGGAAAAGGGAGGATAATATGAGTAAGAAATTAGGCTTCAGGTTGTGGAAACATGGGAAAGGCAATGATACACGGAGTGCTGGCATCAGGCAAGGCACAGGCAAGCTGATATTCTGCATCTGCAAAGACCGAAAGCTCCAGAGAAAAGAATGCGCAGAGTTTGGAATCAGGCTGGACAGCGACAATAAGAGCGAGCAGAGTTTTCTGTAGATATTCTGTTTTTAGCAGTAAAGCCACAGTATACTAGGGAGGAGGTTATAAAGTAGAGATAGCGCGACATACTGTTAGTGATGACGGCGGAAATCATTGTTTCTGATTGTACGGGCAAGTCACTTTCGTGGTTTGACGAGATGTTTGAAGGGCTTAAAGGTTATAATGTACCATGCCAAATACACCTGCCATGGTTGGTGAGGGCATGATGGGAGTCTGCTGTGCAATGAGAGTATCGCAGGCTGGAGAGCTTGATAGCTACAGTGCTTGATCGTGGTGCCTCGGGCCAGCGCTGAGATGATAGACGAGAGGCTCATGGATGAGTGACAGTATCAGCGGAAGCTCACCGGCATATGTATTTATGCGTTTATCGAAGCCATGCAGATGGCAGCTGCAGCAGGCGGCATGCCAAGGAGCCAGGCATATATATATTTGCAGCCCAGGCAGTGCTTGGAAACCGCAAAAATGGTTCTCGAGACAGGAAAACATCCGGAGAGCTCAAGGATATGGTGTGCTCTACCGCCGGAACACTATCCAGGCTGTGCGTGTGCTTGAGGAAAAGGGCATGAGAAGCAGTGTTTTTGAAGCTATGATGAAATGCCTTGATATCTCCCGCAAAATGTAGTAGAATTATTGCATTGAGTTAAAGGAGAAAAGCAATGAGTCAGGCAAAGGTTGATAAATATAAGAATGAAAAGGCAAATCGTAAAAGACAAATGCCAGAAATAAAGTAAAGCGTGTTATAGCACGAATTGTTGCAGCTGCGGCTGTAATCGCATTGGTAGGCTGGGGCGGTTACTCGGATATCAGTACTATGAGAGAAGAGTCGTCCGGTGAACTGCTATTATGCAGATATCAGTGCAGTCAGTGATTATCTACAGGGATTATCTGCAGACAGTGAGCAGTAGATTATATTTTGATACATAACATATATTTTACGATTTATATGATTAAGTTAAAATACCTCGCAGGTTACTGCGAGGTATTTTCAATTTTGAAGAATCCACGGGCTCTTTTTGTGATTCAGATACAGTCTTTGCATTTTCTTCGGTATTTGAGCTGTCAGAATTTTTTTGCTTTGGAGAGTGTGTTGTCAATTGCGTTGAGCAGCACTTTGGAGGTGTACTGACTTGTGTTTGCGTAGGAAATATTATCGGTGGATTGATTTTGCACAATCTGCGATACGAGCTCGTTCATCGCAGGCTCAACAAGCGGGTACATTGTTTCCACCGAATCAGTCATGTTTTTCAAGGCTTATGGAGTTATGTTATTGCTGTCCACCGCCACAGACACATCAATAGCCGCCCCACCCAGCGCTACAGAAGTATTGTACACACCCGGTGTATACATGCCGGTTTCTTCTACCTTTGGCTTTGGTTCATCACCTGAAAAAAATAATATGTAGCAGCGAAAATTATCAGAAGAAGCAGTATGCCAAAGGAGCACTCCGGTCAGAATGACATGCTTCATTTTACAACAACGATTTTTGTTTTGCACTCATACGCGCCTCCTGTGGTTGTTTTTATATATATGATAGACGGGGCTCGAACCCGCGGTCTCGACCTTGGCAAGGTCGCGCGTTACCAACTACGCCACTTACCGCGGGTGAGAGGCGCTCCGCTATTAATTTTTTAGACGAAAAAGAGATATCCATGAAGGATATCTCTCTTTATAAAGCAGCGATAGACGCTCGAAATCCCGCGGTCTCGACCTTTGGCAAGGTCGCGCGGCAGCCACACCGCCACTATCAAAAGTATTAAGTTGTGTGCCCTCTTACGCTTGGCACGTGTTATAATACACGATAGTGGTGTATCTGTCAACCATTATTTTTAATTTTTGTAATAAGTTTTTCACCTTGTCCATATATTATTTTGTGAAGATATGCATTCGCGGTTAAAGTATTGACATAATTATGCTA
>VOFG01002416.1_pt1 | contig 43793 bp, 50 predicted proteins | sample 5384171 | NCBI WGS metagenome assembly VOFG01 (sample SAMN12384726, study PRJNA508395) | human gut metagenome | isolation source: healthy gut F | host: Homo sapiens
ACGTTGACGGGATGTTGTATGCATCCAAGTGAACCGGGGTGGTTGTTTGATCCTTTATCCATTCACCACATAAATGGTAATTGGAATCAGGGTTATACAGTATCCGGATAGATTCTTTGTCGGAAATTGTATAAACCATAACGCAATTCTCACTTGGAAGTTTCCTGTTCTCGTCTGGGACGCGGTAGCAAGACGCAAATGTGCACAGGACTGGCAAGAGTGCCACGGCGAGCAAGATGATTCCGATTGCTTTTTTCATGTATGAAGTCCTCCTCGTAAATTCATTCCCCGCAAAGTCTGAAACCGTATCGTAGCCGTCATGGCGGGGACAGCCTCTTACGTAAACAGTATACACTGTGATTTGTATAATGTCAATAGGTAAGTTGCAAAATGACGGGGCAACAGTCCGGATAACAAAAAGCGGTCCGCGAAAAAAGGCATGGCAGGCAATTTTTGAATCATTTTTTGCAAAAGCTCTTGACATATGCGTTAAAGTGTGTTATAATACCCGTGTTTTGCGGCGGGTTCCCGTCCGCATACCAATCATCTTAAGACAGCAGGTTCCCGTAAAGCGAACGCTTCCCCTGCCGAGGAGTCATAGTCGGGGATCCCCACAGCAGGGGTCGCCTTTGTGTCCTTCCTCGGTCGGCGTCTGCCGGAACGGGTGAAGGATCTTTTTTGCCGTGCCGCCCTTTGCGGCGAACGCGGCGCTATATTCCATATGGGAGGTGAAATACAAATGCCGAGTAATGCTATTCGGAGCAGAAGGCGAAGGTCGTTGCCGACCTTGCCGCTCTCATCAAGGCGTCCGCTTCCGGTGTTATCGTGAACTATCGGGTATCACTGTTGAGAAGGACACTGCTATGCGGAAGGCTTCTGCGTGAGGCAGGCGTCAAGTACATGGTTGTCAAGAACACCATGACCGGACGTGCCTGCGAGGAGTGTGGCTACGGCGCGCTGAAGGCGAACCTGAACGGTATGACCGCTATCGCTATCAGCGAGTCCGACCCCATCGCGCCCGCCAGAATTCTGAAGGAGTACGACGAGAAGATCGAGTCCTTCCAGATTCTTGCCGGATACGTGGACGGTGAGGTGCTGGACGCCGACGGTGTCAAGGAACTGGCGGCAATTCCTGCAAAGGAAGTGCTGATTGCCAAGTTCTTGGGCAGCATCCAGTCCCCGCTCTACAAGTTCGCTTACGCTGTCAAGGCTGTTGCCGAGAAGCTGGAGGCTCCCGCCGAGGAGACCGCTCCCGCCGCAGAGGCTGCTGCCGAGGCGTAAGGTACGCTGTCGCCTGACAGAGGGGCTTCTGCCCACCGTGTCTGCCTCGACAGGAAAGCGCTCCGGTGTTGCCGGAGCATCCATCAAAAACATCACATTTCAGGAGGTATATTGAAATGGCTAGCGAGAAGATTACCGCTATTGTTGAGGAGATCATACTGACCATTCTTGGAGCTCAATGAGCTGGTCAAGGCTGTCGAGGAGGAGTTCGGCGTTTCCCGCTGCCGCTCCCGTGCCCTGCTGTTGCCGGCGGCCGCTGCCGCTGCCGCTCCTGCCGCTGAGGAGAAGACCGAGTTTGACGTTGTTCTGACTGGTTTCGGCGACAAGAAGCTGGGCGTCATCAAGGTCATCCGTGAGATCACCGGTCTGGGTCTGAAGGAAGCGAAGGATCTGGTCGAGGGTTGCCCGAAGAACGTCAAGGAGGGCATCTCCAAGGAAGATGCCGAGAAACTCAAGAGCAGCTGGTTGCCGCCGGCGCTACCGTCGAGATCAAGTAATTTCCGCCCATGTGTATCCGCATTCCGCGCCCCGGGGAAGGGGCGCCGGAGGCGTTCCTGCTGTCAAAAAGCGCTCTTTTTCCTGTCGGAAGAGCGCTTTTTGCACGCGTCGGGGAGGACTACCGGATCCCGGTTCGGCTGGGCGGACTGCCTTCACCGCCCAGTGCCGGAAGCGCCGGCAGTTCCGTCAGATGAGAGAGCAGGACGTCGGGTCGGATGCCGTCGCCGGTTGCGCAGGCGCCCAACCCGATGGCATACATCCCCGCCCGGTGTGCGGCAAGAATGCCAGCCGAGGCGTCCTCAACCACGGCGCAGACATCCGGCTCCAGCCCGAGCAGTGCCGCCGCACGCAGGAAAACCTCCGGATCCGGCTTGGAGGCAGTTATCATGGTGCCGTCCGTCACGGCGTCAAAAGCCTGCTCCAGCTCTGTGCGTTGCAGGATCAGCCGGGCGTTGCGGCTGGACGAGCCGACTGCCAGCCGTAGCTTCCGCTTGCGTAAAATTTCCAATACGGCACGCACTGCAGGCGGAATATCTGCCGCAGTCAGCGTTTCCAGACTTGCCCGATACAGGCTGTTCTTCCGCTCGCAGAGAGCGGCTTTTTCTTTGTCGCCGAGACGGACTTCCGGCTTTATTGCCAAGAGCCGTTCCAGACTTTCCGCGCGGCTGACGCCCCGCAGACGGTCGTTGGCACCACGGTCGAACGGAATACCCAACTCCTCCGCGATGCAGGACCACGCGCGGAAATGCAGTTCGTCGGTATGCACCAGTACGCCGTCCAGATCAAAAATAACCCCGGATCATGATGTTTTTCATGCTTTTTCCTCCTCCCGGAAGGTGCTGATCCGTTTCAGCCCGTCGCCGAATGCAGTCAACTGCGATTCGCTGATGCCCAGAAACGCGAGGGACGTCAGGGCGCGCGGCGTGAGTGCCAGCAGATCCGGCTCGTCCCCGGTCACGATGGCGTATGCGCGCGGCAGAAGCCGCCGCATGAGCGCCGCCGCCTCCGGGTTTTCCACAATATCCGCCAGCGGCGTGTCCGATCCGAAGGGATGCACCAGCGCCGGGAGCGGAGCGCACCGGAAGCGGAAGTCTCCCGATATATCCTGGTACGCCGTCCCGTCCGGCAGGATCACCCGCGCCCGCACCCCTTGCGGGACACACCCGGACACCGTGAAGGCTGCATCCTCCCACGCGCCAGCCGATTTCAAACCGACCGCGCGGGGATTCAAAAGCCATATCCAGCCGGTGCAGTGCCGCGCCGGGGTGCGGCTGAATCCGCGCCATGTCCCAGCCGGGGGATTCCGGCATCAAACCGGCAATCCGGCTGACCAGCGCCTCGCAGACCGAGCCGTAGGCATAATGGTTGAGCGAATTCATGCCTGTCCCGCTCAGATGTCCGTCCGGCAACAGGGAATTCCACCGCTCCCAGAAGGTGGTCGCGCCCATGTCCAGTTCATACAGCCATCCCGGCGGGGTGCGCCGGAACAGGATGCGGTAGGCGGCATCGTCCATGCCGCAATCAAACAGTACCGGCAACAGGAACGGCGTACCCAAAAAGCCGGTCTTCATGACCCAAAGATCGCGTGCCAGCCGCCGGGCAAGCCCGTCTGAGACCGCCTCGCGCGTCCGGTACAGCCGGAACGCCAGCGAGAGCACGTGTGCCGTCTGCGTGTCCACGCACAGGCGTCCGCCGGGCGTGAAATACTCATCCAGAAACGCACGCCGCACCCGGTCTGCCGCCGCTTCGTACCGGCAGACATCGGCGCTGTTTCCCAGCGCGGCTGCGCCGGCCGCGCATACGGAAAGGTCGCGCCACAGGAACAGATTGGTGATATAGTCATGCTCGGTGCCTCCGTCGCGCGATTGCGGCGTCATGCCGTCCCCGGCGAGCCAATCCCCGAAGGTGAATGCCCCGGATCAGCCCCGCCCTGCTTCGCGCGCAAGCAGGCAGTCCGTGTAGGTTTTCATGAGAGGATAGTGCCGCTCCAGCGCCTCCCGACTCCCGTAACGCTCGTACAGTGTCCACGGGAGAAGCACACCCACATCCGCCCATCCGGCTCCTCCCGCGCCTGCTTCCCCCCTTCGAGGGACGGCGTATACATGGGCAGGTCGCCGGCATAGTAGCGAACCTGCTCAATGCGCAGATCATTCAGATACTTTTCATAGAATGCCCGGCAGTCGGAGATAGCACGCCGTTCCGGCGAATATCCATGCATCGGCTCCCCAGCCGAGGCGCTCGTCCCGCTGCGGGCAGTCGGTCGGAATGTCCATGAAGTTGGCAAGCTGTCCCCCGCGCGGCGGCAATCAGTGCGCCCGGCTCCGGGCGGTCGCAGGAAAATGACAGCGTGCATTCCCCCGGCGGAGGACAGAATCAGCGCCTGAAACCGCAGCCTGTCGTTTTCCTGCGGGGAAAGCCCGCTGAGCCGGACGTAGCGGAATCCGAAATACGTGAACAGCGGCTCCAGAACCCGCTCCGCTCCGTCCCCGGTCACGGTCAGTGCCGCCCGCGCCGTGCGCAGATTGTCCCGGCAGAAACAGCCGTCCTGCAACAGCTCGCCGTGCTCCATGACAAGCGTTTTTCCGTGCGGCAGTGCACCCGTGACGCGCAGGATGCCCGCCAGATTTTCGCCGAAGTCCAGCACCGTCTCGCCGGCAGGCGTCCGCAGGCGCACCGCCTCCCGGATGCCGTGCAGGCGCACGGGGGCGCCGGGCGCGTACACGCGCGTTTCGGGCAGAGTTCCGCCTGCCGGGACGCAGGCATACCCGTCCCGGCACGGGCGGGTGAAGTCCCATACCTCCCCGTCATAGACGGAGGTGGAGATCAGCGGAGTGGTGCGCGCCCGCCAGTGCGTTACGTCGGTCGTCGTGACAACCGGTACCCGCGCGCTGCCGGAGCCGTCCGGCAGATACAGTTGCGCCGACAGCAGGTACCGGTCACCCCAGACGCACCCGCCGGATGCTTCCGCTTTGTCGATACCGTAGCGCCCCCGGTACCAACCGTCCCCCAGCCAGACCGTCAGCAGATTGTCCTCCCTGCACGCAGCAGGGCGCCGACCGGATAGGTGAACACGCGGACGTAGGCGTCGTAATCGTTACAGCCCGGCGTCAGGTAGTCCTCCCCACCCGCACGCCGTTCAGGTATGCCCGGAACATTCCGAGTCCGGTAATCTCCAGCATTGCCCCGGCGCAGGCGCCTTCCGCCCGGAAGGTCGTATACAGGGCGACAGGTCCGCGCGGACAGCGCTCCTCCGGCGTGATCCACAGGGGCGTTTTTCGGTTGTCTGTCGTGTCTGGCACATGGTATTCGGCTCCTTTCGCGCACTCTTTCCGGCGTTACTTTCCAGTTTTGCCGCCCGGAGGGCAGTTTATGCCGGTTCTGTGTGCAGGATCTGAAAAATACCATATTTTTAGGGTACCAATCCGAGCGCGTTTCGATTATAATAGAGTACAGGTACCCCGGATAAGGGCGATGCGCGCAATGCCGGAGCGCCCGCTGCGCATAGCGCGCTGCGCATAGCGCGGTGTTGCCTGAACATTGCCATGAAAGGATGCTTTGCATATGGAACTTATCGTAATCAGCCCGACCCGGCTGAAAATCATGCTGACCGAGCCGGATATGCGCCGGTACGCCCTGTCCGCCGATACGGCGGGCTGTGCCGACGGCGAAACACGGCGATCCCTGCGGCGTCTGTTTGACGATGCCCGTAAGGAGACCGGCTTTTGAGACCGAGGGGGCGCGTCTGCTCATCCAGCTGTACGCCTCGCGCACCGGCGGCTGTGAGATATTCGTCACCAAGCTGGGCGATCAGAATGCCGAGACCGAAGCGCTGAGCGCACCGGAAGAGGCGCTCCTGCGGCGGGTGTTCGGAAACGCCCCGTCGATCGAGGCGAGGGCAGGGCAGTGTCGCCGGAGCCCGCCCGGCTGACGTCCTCCTGCCCAACCTGTGTCGGCGTGCCGGCTCCGGCGGAAACCGCCACGCGCCGGACGGCGCTACTGCTTCCGGATACGGAAACCCTGCTGCGTGTCTGCCGCCGCCTGTCCGGGCTGGGCTACGCGCAGGAGAGCAGTGCCTACATACTGGACGGCGGGGAATGCTGCCTGTTCCTGCGGGTTCCGGACACAACCTTCTTCCGCCTGCCGCTTGCTTTTGCTTTCCTGACCGAGTACGGACAGGAGACCGATGCCGCCCACCTGTCCGACTATCTGTCCGAGCATGGTGCGCCGCTGTGCGAATGCGGCGCGGTCGGGGAGCTGGGGAAGTTATGTGACCGGTGATGGACGGAACTATCCCCGCGTGGAGTAAATCGGCGTTTCCTTCAAAAGCAACGCCTTGGACAGCCGCCGGGATCATCAACGTCATCGGGGGTGTTAAAAAGCTCAAAACGAGCTTTTTAACACCCCCTGGATGGTCGGTTATGTATGCGTGTTACGAATAGAGCGGGTATTTCCGGCACAGCTCCGCGACGGTGCGGCGGCATTCCTCTGCGCTTGCCTCAAAGTCGAGGCAGTGAGCTTGATGAGGTGCGCGACGGTTGCCATGTCCGCCTCGGTCAAACCGCGCGTGGTGACGGCGGGCGTACCCACCCGGATGCCGGAGGTCACGAAGGGCTTTCGGGATCGTTGGGAATGGCGTTCTTGTTGACCGTGATGTGAACCTCGTCCAGCCGCAGCTCCATCTCCTTGCCGGTAACGCCCATGGGGCGCAGATCGACCAGCATCAGATGGTTGTCGGTTCCGCCGGAAACAAGGTCAAAACCCTCCGCCAGCAGGGCATCTGCCAGCGCGCGGGCGTTGCGTATGATGCGGTGCTGATAGTCCCGGAATTCCGGCTTGAGCGCCTCCCCGAAGCAGACCGCCTTGGCGGCGATGATATGCTCCAGCGGTCCGCCCTGGATGCCGGGGAAAATGGCTTTGTTTACCTTTTTTTTTGGCGATATCCTCATTATTGGTCAGGATCAGACCGCCGCGCGGTCCGCGCAGAGTTTTGTGCGTGGTCGTGGTGACGACATCCGCATAGGGCAGGGGAGAGGATGCTCCCGGCGGCGACCAGACCCGCGATGTGTGCCATATCCACCATCAGCAGGGCGCCGACGCTGTGCGCGATCTCTGCCATGCGCGGGAAGTCGATGACGCGGGGATAGGCGGACGCGCCCGCCACGATCAGCTTCGGGCGGACTTCCTTTGCCTGCGCTTCCAGTTTATCATAATCAATGCGGTGCGTGACGGGTGTCAACGCCATAGGGGACGAAGTGATAGTACAGTCCGGAGAGGTTGACGGGGCTTCCGTGCGTCAGGTGCCCGCCGTCGGCAAGGCTCATGCCCATGACCGTGTCGCCTGCGTGCAGGAGCGCGACATATACGGCGGTGTTCGCCTGCGAGCCGGAGTGGGGCTGTACATTGGCATACGCGGCGCCGAACAGAGCCTTGGCACGCTCAATCGCAAGGTTTTCCGCAACGTCCACACAGCCGCAGCCTCCGTAGTACCGGGTGCGGGGTACCCCTCTGCATACTTGTTGGTGAGGACACTGCCGGCGGCGGCAAGTACTGCTTCCGAAACGACATTCTCCGATGCGATAAGTTCAAGTCCGTCCTGCTCGCGCGCAAGCTCCGCGCCCGGACGGCAGCGGCGATTTCCGGATCGTGCCGTCAGGCACCGGTCGGTGCTGCGGATCCATTCATTCATGACCATGATACAACTTCCTTTCAGATTTTTGTCCTGTTCCGGCTCCGGCAGAGAGAGACGGACGTTACACCATATTATTATACGGGAACGACTCAAAAAGCAAGCCGCCTTTTTCACAAAGAAGCAAATACACGAAATTTTTTGTATATATTATTGACAATGGGCGACACTTATGCTATAATACCGTCAAGAGTGGGAGTATGCCCACTTCGCGGAAAGACGTCCGTGTGGGTACATGGACCGACTTGGGACGGAAAGAGGGGGTTGCCAATGGAAATTGCAATAATCGCACATGATCTGAAGATGGAGCTTATGACGCAGTTCTGTATTGCCTACTGCGGTGTTCTCGAGCAAGCATAATCTGTGTGCCACCAGTACAACGGCAAAGTATATTTCCGAAGCCACCGGCCTTCAGATCGAGCGTCTGCTGACCGGCGAGCAGGGCGGGGAACAGCAGATCGCTTCGCGCATCGCGTACAACGAGATTGATGTGCTCCTGTATTTCCGTGACACCAGACCTTCTGCATACAGCGAGTCGGACAATGAGCTGCAGCGGATGTGTGATATGTACAACATCCCCGTGGCGACCAACATTGCCACCGCAGAGGTGCTGATTATGGCGCTGGATCGCGGCGACCGGATTGGCGCGATATCTCAACCCCTCCGAGTATAACCGGAAGCGGAAGAAGCGCGCGTAAGCGCTCTTTGACAGACCGGGGCAGAGAGCTATGCCGTTTTCCTGCGGTGTGGCGTCGGAATGCTCAGGGATTGCCGAAAGAACAGTACGGACAGCCGCCGTGAGCGGTGTCCCCGTGCGGAACAAGCCGACCGGAATCGCGGCGCACAGAGAGGAGGGAAGGGAACCCGGTTCCCTTGCTGAGATCCTTCCCGCAGGATGCGCCGGTCGCGTACCGCCCGCACGGACAGGAGCAGGCTTTTTGCCTGCCGCCTGCTATACCCATAACCGCATACGAGTGAAACCTTCGGGTGGAACCGTGTATGGTACAGTCCGGGCGCACCCTTTGCGGTGACGCCGGAGCGTTGGATCATGCACCCCGGAGAGCGCTGCCGCAGGGCAGTGCTTTCCGGGGTTTTGATATTTTCGAAACGGAAGCAAGGAGAGAACAGAAAGCCATGAGAATCAATTTTGGATCCACACAGATGGAATTTGATGCGCCCCTGACGGTATATGATGCCGCAGTCGCCGCGGGACTCATCAGTCGTGCCGTACTGGCGGCGCACGTGAACGGCAAGCTCTGCGCACTGACGCAGATGCTGGACGGCGATGCCGACGTCGAACTGCTGACCTTCGCGGACGAGGACGGAAGCACGTTTTCCGCCACACAGCTTCGCATATCCTGGCGCAGGCGGTCAAGCGTCTGTATCCGGAAACCAAGCTGACCATCGGTCCCGCCATCGAGAACGGCTTCTACTATGACTTTGACAGCGATGTTTCCTTCACGCCCGATATCCTTCACAATATCGAGGCGGAGATGAAGAAGATCGTCAAGGAGAACGAGAAGATCGAGCGCTTTGAACTGCCCCGCGCCGAAGCGATCGCGTTCATGCAGGAACACGACGAGCCGTACAAGGTGCAGCTGATTGAGGAATTGCCGGAGGGCGAAGTCATCAGCTTTTACAGGCAGGGCGAGTTCACCGACCTGTGCGCAGGACCGCACCTGTTTTCGACCGGCGCCGTCAAGGCGTTCCGGCTGACGCAGTGCACCGGCGCTTACTGGAAGGGCGATCGAAGAACAAGATGCTCCAGCGCGTGTACGGCACGGCTTTCCCGACTAAGGAAGAGCTGAACGACTATCTTGCCGCCGTGGAGGACGCCAAGCGCCGGGATCACAACAAGATCGGGCGTGAGCTGGAATACTTCACCACGGTGGATGTGGTCGGACAGGGATTGCCTATCATCATGCCCAAGGGCGCACGTGTCATCCAGCACGCTTCAGCGCTGGGTTGAGGATGTCGAGCAGGCGCGCGGCTGTCAGCTGACCAAAACACCGCTGATGGCAAAGCGGGAATTCTACAAGATTTCCGGCCACTGGGATCACTATCTGGACGGGATGTTCGTGCTGGGAGACCCCTACGACGAAACCAAGGAGTGCTTTGCCCTGCGCCCCATGACCTGCCCCTTCCAGTATCAGGTGTACCTGAACAAGAAGCGCTCCTACCGCGATCTGCCCATGCGGCTGACCGAGACTTCGACGCTGTTCCGCAACGAGGATTCCGGCGAGATGCACGGACTCATCCGCGTGCGCCAGTTCACGATCTCGGAGGGGCACTACATCCTCAAGCCCGACCAGCTGGAGGACGAGTTCCGCGGCTGTCTGGATCTGGCGAAGTACTGCCTGGAGACCGTCGGACTGCTTGACAAATGTACCTTCCGCTTCTCGCCAGTGGGATCCTGCCAATCCGAAGAAAACAAGTATGAGGGGACGGCGGAGCAGTGGGAGGAGTCCCAGGCGCTTATGGCGAAGATCCTGGACGACCTGCACGTCAAGTACACGGTCGGCATTGACGAGGCGGCATTCTACGGTCCCAAACTGGACATCCAGTACCGCAACGTCTACGGCAAGGAGGACACGCTGGTCACGATCCGATTGATCTCCTGCTGGCAAAGCGCTTCGGCATGACCTACGTTGATTCTGACGGACAGGAGAAGTACCCGTATATCATTCACCGTACCTCGCTCGGCTGCTACGAGCGGACGCTTGCCTACCTGCTGGAGACCTATGCCGGCGCCCTGCCGATGTGGATGGCGCCCGTGCAGGTGCGCGTCCTGCCGATGGGAGAGGGCGAGCTTGCCTACGCGCAGGAGCTGGCGGACAAGTACGCGGCTGCCGGTATGCGCGTAGAGGTCGACAGGAGCAACAACACAATCGGGTATAAGATTCGCGCCGCCCAGCAGGAGAAGATTCCGTATATGCTGGTTGTCGGCGGCAAGGAGGTCGCCTCCGGGACTGTTTCGGTCCGCTCCCGCAAGGGCGAAGTGACGAATGATGTGCCTGCCGAGGAATTCATGCTGAACGCCCTGCGCGAGATTGCGTCCAAAGCGCGCTGACAGGATCCGCTTCACAAATCACACCCAAAATCGGAGGTACTACCTTGGAACCCAACAACAACTCTACCCGGGACAGCCGGCAGGAGGATCACACGGTGCGCGAAAAGCCGCCTGTGCGGCGTATTCTGCTGACCTGCCTGCACGTGATTCTGACCGTCCTGCCGGTGGTCGCCTGCGGCACGGCAATATACCTGCATGCCGTTTACCCCAACGAAAAGCTGGAGGAACTGTGGTTCTACCTGTCCAACGGCGCGGGGGATTCCGGATCCAGCACGTTCCTGAAGGGAGCTGCTGTCGTCGGTCCGCCCTGCCTTGTCGTGATCGCACTGCTCCTGCTGCTCCAGTACGACGTTTTCCACAAGCGCCGCACGATCCGGCGCAAAGCCGGAAAGTCGGGCGCGGAAAAGGAAATCCAGATCTACCCCATCCGGCATAAATGGGCGTTTACAGCCGCCGTGTTCGTGATTCTGATCGGCATCGGATTTCAGCAGATCGGCGTCTATACCTTTGTGGCGGCGCAGTTCCGCGAATCCAATTTCATACATGACCACTATGTGGATCCGCGCGGGACGTCTACCCGGCTTTCCGACGATACTGCCGCTACGGGCGGTGACGAGCCGGTAACCGGTGAGTCGGCGACAGAGGCGCCGGCAACGGGCGAGCCGGCAACGGATACAGACATTTGGGTGGATACAAGAACCCGAACTATTTGGTCAAGGCGCCGGAAAAGCGCCGCAACCTGCTGGTGATCGAGGTGGAATCGTTGGAAACCACCATGTTCACGCGGGAGCAGGGCGGTGCGTGGGAGCATGATGTCATTCCGGATCTGTACCGGATGCTGTTTGACGAGGATGCCATATTCTTTGCCAGCGACGGCGGCACGCGCGGCACGCAGGATGCTTATGGCAGTACGTGGACAACCGCCTCGCTGATTGCCAACACGGCGGGCATCCCCTTCAAGGTGCCGGTCGGCATGAACAACTCCTATCACTCCAAAAATTTCCTCAGAGGCGCATACTCGCTGGGTGATGTCCTGCGGGATTTCGGATACCGCAATGTGCTGCTTTCCGGTTGCCGCACCACCTTCGGCGGCGTGGCGGAATACTTTACCTGCCATGGAAATTATGAGATCGTGGATCCCCTGAACCTGCGTTTCCGAGCGGGTGCCGAAACTTATTTCAGCAGGCCGATTCCCAAGTCGCAGAAGAATGAGTGGGGCTTCTCGGACGAATTTACCTTTGATGTGGCGAAGGACTTTCTGACGCTCAGGGTGACATTTCCGACCAGCCGTGGCATTTGCTCATCAGCACCATTGACACGCACTTCACCGGTTACACCTATGAGGCGGATCCCGAAAGAGGCTACAAGGGAAGCGTGACTTCGTTTGACCGTCAGCTGGAGAACGTTTACGCTACCACTGCCCGCAGTATCGTGGAGTTCGTGCAGTGGGTCAAGCAGCAGCCGTTCTATGAAAAAACACCACGGTTGTCATCATCGGCGACCACGTGAATATGCTAAACAGCTTCTGCGACAAGAGCGATGCCGATCTGCGCGGGCGGTACAATCTGATCCTCAACTCTGCCGTGACTACAACCAATACCAAGAATCGCTCCTTCACGGCGCTTTGATTTCTTCCCCACCATGCTGGCGGCGGCTCTTTACCATTGAGGGCGACCGGCTGGGGTTGGGTGCAAACCTGTTCTCGACCGCCCTACGCTGGCGGAGACATATGGGCTTTCCTTCATGAACGATGAGTTGGAAAAGAAATCCGATTTCTATATCGACTATATCATGGGGCGCGAGGACTACGAGGATCTGGAATCGAGCGGATACAGAATAGGCTAAGGACGGGCTGACTGAATCAGCCTGTAAAAGCGGCAAAAGCCGGGCGGAATCTCCGCCCGGCTTTTTTGCCGCTTTGCTTTCCGATTTCGTTCTTTCAGACAACAACGCCGTACACTTTGCCGTATATCGTGCCGCCGACGTGCTTCCCCGGACATCTCCCATGACATCGCCCCGGATATCTCCGCCGATGTCGGCGCCTTCCGCTATATCGCCGTTGATGTTTCCCGGATGTTGCCGCCGACTGTGCCGACCACATCGCCGTCCACGTCGCCTTCAGGTCACCGCCGATAGCGCCGCTCAGCCTGCCAAGAATTTTTTCCGCTGAAATCTCCGCCAATAGCCCCGTCGAGATCCCCGTCCAGCACGCCGCAGAAATTTCCGCCGACGTTGCCGGTCAGGTTACCCAGCACGGTCCCCGTGAAGTCACCCCCCACGCAACCGGAAAGGTTGCCGTCCAGCAGACCTTCGAAATCTCCGCCGACCGTTCCGGAAAGGTCACCCCACAGCTGTCTCGCGCATACATCGCCGCCGACTGCGCCCTCCGATTCCCATCCAGAAGATCGCTCGATAGTCTCCGCCTATGGAACCGCGCAGGTCACCCATGATTCGTCCGGACATATCGCCGCCGATACTGCCGGTCAGATCGCTGTCGAGAACACCCTGGAAATCTCCTTCCACCGTGCCGTCCAGGGTACCCCAGCAGTGTGGTACGCACGTCCCCTCCGATCGTTCCGTGCAGGTTCCCATGCACCTCGCGGGTCAGCAGGTCGCCTTCCACGGTGCTGTTTATGTCGCCGTATACGGGACCCAGAATGTCCCCTTGCACGCATTCGGTCAGTGTTCCGCGGATGGGTCGGACGATATCCCCCTCACCGAAATTCCGCAGGGAACGTGTGTACTCCGCATCGCCCTGCCGCTTCAGCTCCCGCCGTTGCCGGTCAGCTTCGCGGGATTTGCGATCCTGCTCCCGCCGCTTGCGGTCTGCCTCGCGGCGCTTGCGGTCGTTTACCCGCCGGGAAAACCAAGCCTGCCGCTCGGCGGCGTCCTGTATCGAGTCACGCGCTGGTCGTTGATCCGGGTGCAGTTGCAGGGCGCGTTGCCGCGGCTGTCACCGTTCCCGTTCCGTCCCCGCTTCGCCGATGCATTTCTTCCTGTGGCGGATTGCGCCTGCCTCATCCCCTCGCGGAACTTCTCGCGGACATTGACTCCCTGCACACCCAGGCTCTCCAGAATGCTCTGCACCATGCCCATCGCCTCTTCGGCTTCTTGCATGGCACCGGTGAATGCTTCCCACTGCATGGCGTTCATGCCGGAAGTCCCGTCATCCTCGTCATCCTCGTCATCCTCGTCATCCTCGTCATCCTCGTCGTCATCGTCCCGGTATTCCTCTGCGGCGTTGGCGAAGTCCTCCGCATTGGCGGCGTACTCTTCTGCCTCATCGGCGGCACACCGGGCATCAGCCGCGGCGCACCGGGCATCCTCTGCCGCATTCTGTATGGCAGCCATCTGTTCGCGCATCTCTTGACGGAAGGCTTCCAACTCCTCGTGCTCGGCGGTATCCAGCAGCCGCTCGGCTTCTTCCGCCGTAATGCTGCCGTTTTCCAGCAGCTGCAGAATTTCCAATTTGTTTCCCATGTTCTGAACCTCTCTTTCTTCCTCACATTCCTGTGTTTGATTTTTTGTCCGGGGGAACGGTCACTTTACTTCAACTTCTCCAAAAGAGCAGGAGACATTGATATACACAGTCGGTGTGCCGGCATCCTTCGGCTTTTTGCGCTTGTTCTCACAGCCGCCGAAGGAGCAGACGGGGGCGATCTCTGCCCGAACGCCTGCCGGCAGCAGGATCGTCAGCTGACCGAAGGAGCAGTTCGCATCAATCACCGAATTGTCCTGCACCAACGCCTCGCGCAGGTCAAAGGTCATCTCGCCGAAAGCGACTTCCAGCGTAGCGCTGGTAAAGCTCTTTCCTGCCATATCGTAAGTCTGACTGCCAAAGCGAACCGTGTAGTCTGTTCCGTCCCCGGCAGACATACTGACTTCCGCGAAGGAGCCGTGCGTCCATTTTTCCATACGGCGGTACATCCGGTGCATCTTCCAACGGCGGAACAGCGGGTTCAGCAGGATGCGCAGTCCGATCAAAATCAGCAGAGCGCCCAGAACAACGACCAGTGCCTTCCGCATGGGCAGGACGTCCAGCTTGGAGAGGAGGATCAGCGCACCGCCGCCCAGACACAGTGCCCAGAACCACGACCACGGATTGCGGAGCAGGAAATAGACGGCAGGTACGATCAGGAACAGGGCCCCAGCCGGGGAAGAACAGCGTGAAGTTTTCCACGGCAGGAATGAGACCTGATTGCCAATGTACCCGACGCCGACGCCGATGACGCACAGGGCAAGGAACAGGCGTGCAAGGTACCTGCGGACGGCGCCGCCCCGGAGATCTTGTCGTAATCGGAATAACGGTAACTCATGGTGAATACCTTCCTTTCATGTGACAGCACGGCTGTCTTTTTGGTTTTAGGGGATCTTACAGTCCGCGCAGGCGGGATGCCGCTTCGGCGGCGGTGATGCGGTGCTGGGCAAAGGCAGATTCAAGAATATCCGCCTTGCCTGCGCCTTGTCGGGCGTTTCGGCGTTTTCCGGTTGCGCAGCCCGTGCGGCGGGGTTTGTCTGCTCGGGCGCATCGGGTGTGCTCAGCCCCAGCGATGCAATCAACCCGTCCAGTGCCGCCCGGACGGTGGGGTAGGATACGCCCATTTCGCGTTCCACGTCCTTGATGCTGCCCCGGTTCTTGATGAAGGTCAGCAGGGCGGGATTCCTCCTGGGACAGCTCGCAGAAACGGCAACCGGAAAATTCTCCCTCAGCCGGAGCCGCAGGTCGGGCAGGACAACTGCGTGACGGTCAGCTTGCCCTCGCAGATGGGGCACTTGTGTGGCATACGGTACATTCGGTACGTCTCCTTTCGGCAGGCAGGGACGCTCCGGTACGGATTCCCGGGGGTGCGATGCCCTGCGTTACGTGCAGTATAGCACATAAAATTCATTTTGTCAATGTATTTGATAAAGATTTTTAATTTCGAAATCAATTTTATTTATTTTTAGCGCATTCGGGGTGTCTCCGCCTCTGAAGCATCCGTAACAGGAAACGACCGCCATGCCGGGACGGCGGTCGTTTCAATAATACCGCCAAGGCATTCACTGTGCATTGCGCGGTATGGAGGAAAGCGGGTTACTGCGCCTCAACCCACGGCACGTTCGCGCCTTCGGTCAGGCGGGTGACGCCGAGGCGGTGGCAGTCACGGTAAAAGAGGTCGCAGAGGGCATCAAAGCGGGCAGGATAGGAGAATTCACCCCGTTTGGCGTCCAGCTTGAACCAGCGGTGGCACAGCCCGCTGCGCTCCACATGGGAGGCGCACAGGGCGGAGGAAATGCCGTCCGGGACATTGCCGCCTTCGCGCGCGGCACGGTAGGCATCTGCCCACAGGCGATCCAGCATGGTAAGCTCTTCGTCCGAAATGAGATCGTTCCAGAGAGCGGCGGCGCTGATGACCAGATTGAAATGAACATCCCGTACCTTGTCCCGGATGAAGGTCAGATACTGCCGTACATATGGCGCACCGCCGCCGTAGTAGGCGTTCAGGAAGGACTCTGTGCCGGACTCTACGTCAAATTCGGGATTCAGAGCAGATTGGCAAGCAGGTAGGCACGCAACTCGCCGAACTCGCCGGACAGACCTTCGTTATAGTTGCCCTGCTCGAACACGCCGCAGACGTTGTGGTCGCGGAAGAAGCGGATGTTGTCCTGCAACGTCTGGAAGTTCGGGTACGGGTTGAGGTATTGGGCAAAGTCCGTGGTATAATCCCAGATATACAGCTGACGGCATATCTGCGACCAGCCGCGGATGGCATCCGCCGAACCGGCGTTGTTGGCGCAGTCGGGGATCGGGTGCGAGGAGCAACCGCCGGTACATCCGGATGGCGACATTGTGCCGGGGATGCGTCAGCTTGGGCGGCTGGGGTCTGATACGCCAGCGTGTCGAAGGTGACTTCCGGGAATTCCGACTCCAGTGCCTCCGCAACGGCGTTGACGAAGCGGATCAGCGAGCCGGAGGCGCGCCTTCCTCCTCGTTGACCGCCCGGCAGGCAGGGCAGGTGCAGTAGGAGCCGATGACGAAGCTGTCATTCTGCGAGACCGACACCAGCCGCGCCTCCGGATTGTCACCCGGAGCCACGAGCGGATGCCCTCGATCATAATGCGCAGGACATCGGGGTTGGACAGGCAGGGCTGACTGTACAGGTGCTTTGCAGTCCGTTTGCCGTCGATCAGCGCGTAGTATTCGGGGTGTTCGGCGAAATACTTTTCAGGCGGGAGCAGCAGGTCGAAGGTATGCACGAGAGTGCGGTCCGGCGTAGCCGATGCCGCCGCCGACTTCGGCTGTCAGATGGCGGATGTGCTGACTGATTTCCAGTCCCGTTCCGTTGATGCGCAGCTTGACGGCGGTCAGCGGATCGGTGGTGCCGATCCAGTACAGGTCGCGGTAGGCAACGGGGATGCCTCGGTCACATCCAACCCGTCAGGCAGAGACAGCTCCGCCGGGTGGGGGATCACCTCGGTGTCATGGGCGAAGAAGCGGCAGCCGAAACGCTCTGCAAGGGCGAACACGGCGTACAACACCCGCGTCCGTTCTGCCGACAAGGTGCAGGTCGTTGCCCGCACAACCAGCCGGAAGGCATCCGGCGGCATAGAAGGGTCAGTCCGCAGGATGATCGCGGGTGCGGACTGGCTCCGCGCCTCGGTGATGCCGCAGAGTGCGTTCAGATAGTGCAGAAGCTGTGCGGCGGCAGTCTCATACACGGCACCTTCCGGGCGAAGAACGCGGACGGCGGTGTCTCTTTGCAGAGTCAGGAGTTGCTCATGGTATTTCCTCCGATAAAATTAAGTATGTGGTTTCTGTGTATCCGGAGCGTTAAGGGAAACGCTGCAGATCAGCGGCTCCTTAAGGCATTACCGCGCAATTCCGATGGTGCAATTGCGCAGTCGGGATTTTTCGTTCAGACAATACAAAAATTCGCAGGCTGTAGTAGAGCTACTGACAAGAATTTTTGTGAAGTATGACGGAAAAGACGCAAAGCAAGTGTGCCATGCGTGGATTGCGCGGGTAATGCCTTAAACTTCCGGTGTATCGTCCCGGCGGCGCTTGCCGTGCAGGAAAGCGCAGGCGGCAGCGGCGGCAAGCGGCATAAGTGCCGGCACCGCCGAACGACATCCGCCGGAGGATGTGCCGGTTTCGGATTCGGTTTCCGTGACGGTGGCTTGGGTGCTGTCCGTGTCGGTGGCAACAGTCTCTGAGGCGGTCTGCGCGGGGGCGGCGGTGAAAACGTACTTGAAGCGTCCGCCCGGTGCGGTATCGCCGCTGGAGTAGAAGTCCATCACGTCCCCGTCCGCCTGCGCGTTGTCGCTCCATTTGAATGCCAGCGTAAAGGTGTCGCTCTCAGTCCCAATGCCGCGCGCGGCACTGTGATGACAAGCCGATCCTCCGTGACGGCGTAGGCGAGACTGCCTGCTGCTTCAAAATTCCAGCCGCCGGTGAATCTCTCCAGTGTTGCCTTGCCGTTTTCCGGGCTTTGGCGGTTGATGATGTACTCAAAAGGTTTCCCAACTCTGCTCACTTTCCCCGACATCCAGGAACAGACGCATCCATGCCTTGTCGGTTTCCGGCGAGAGGTCGTGCCGTGCGCACATAGAAGTACAGGTTCTCGCGGTCATACGTGACGCGGGATTCCACAATGTCGTTACGACCGGTGCGGTTTTCGTAGTGGTAGCCGCGGTAACCGTCCGCGTTGCGCTCCAGCGTGTTGCCTGCGTAGCTGCGGAAAACGGGGGATACGCTGTCCCAATCAATCGCGGAACCGGAGACGATGCCCGTGCTGGGCGCATCGGGCGTGGGGATGCCCGCTTGAAGCGGCGGATGTAGGAGACCATCTGGTAGTAGAAATGATCCTTCAGAACACCGGTAGACGGCTCGATATCGCGGAGAAGCCGTCCAGCGCGTTGTCCGGAATGGCGTTGGGATCGCCCCACATCTCCCGCGTGCGTCCTGCTTCCCACTCGTTCCAGCCGGTGATGTAGATGAACGTGGGGTCTACCGAAAGGGCGTACTCCCACTGCTCGGCAAAGTTCAGCCCGTGCGTGATGGCGTACTCACTGCTGTCGGGACCGTTGGCGTGGGTATAGCCGCGTCCGAATACGTGATCCCCTGCGTTCATGGCAGTCAGTCCCTTGCCGGCAGACCAGTTCTGCGCTACCGAGACGCACATCTCCTCCACCGTGTCGGTTCCCTTGCGCATCATCTTTGCCTGCGGGTAGATGGAGATCCATTTCCATGCCGTATTGTGGCGATGCCCGTTGTCGGGCACAAACTTGACGCCGTTACTGCCCTCGTGCGGCAGGATGAGGTCATTCTCGGTGGTGTAGCTGGGATTGATTACGCGGAAGGTGAAGAATTCCTGCGCATCGGTGCGCTTTTTGGAACGGAGCTGCGTGGGATTGCCGAGCAGGAGCGGTTTGCCCTCCCAGCGGAACCACAGATCCTCATACAGCCCCTTGGCATAGATTCTGTCATACAGCTCAATGATCTCGATCCGCCGCCTGATCGGCATAATACATATTCAGCATGGCGGAGATCTGCGGCGTTTTCACGCCGTCGGCGCGTGCCTCCGCCCAGACTTCGCACAGCGTCAGGATGGCGCCGATGAAGTTTTCTGTTCCGTTGGTGTTGTCGAAGAACACGACATCCACCCCGGCGTCTGCCGAAGCTCTGCGTGCTTGCGCAGAACCCAGCGGTCGATGCCGTTGTTATAGTAGCCGAACAGCGGCTCGTTCCGAAACAGGTTGTGACGCCGCCCCACGCGGGTGGTCGTAATCACGGACGGCTTCCGGGGTATTTGGCGACGATCTCGCTCACGTTGACAATGTCGCCCTGCGTTTTTGCCAGCGACGCGTGCCATGTGTGGTAGAACAGCCCGACATATTTTCCCTCACGGATGCCGCCGGCAGTCTTGCTGTCCGGCAGTGTGCGCCCCAGCCCATCGGTTGCCGCCCATGCACCGGAGCTGACAAAATCCTGCGCATTGGGCGTGGATGGCTTTTCCGTGGAAAATGTCGGTGCCGGTCAGCCGGCTGACCAGCGAAAGCCCGGAGGCAGACGTGTGCAGGTAGGTCACGGAACGGTCGGTGCGCGCTTCGCGCATCTCGACCGCGAGGCTGTCTGATCCGCCGGACAGCACCAGCAGGTACTCCCCGGCTTTGAAATCGCCGGGAAGCGTCACCCAACTGCCGCGTCTGATCCCGGTGACGGTCGCACCGGCGCACGGCTTTTCGGCGATGCTCTTGGCATAATTGCCTGCCCACGCATACAGGGACAGCGTCAGACTTCCGCCTTCGGCGGGGACGGCGGAGACGTACACCTCGCAGCCTGTAAAGGCGGACGCCGCCCGGAACTGCACGCCGTAGGTATCGGTGTTGCCCATGGCGTAGGTCACGGTGTCCCCCCTGCCGGGTAGAGATCTCCGGCGGTGGGCTTAATCTCCTCGGCATCCGGCTGTGCCGGGCTGGAGCGGCAGGGAGCGGGCTGCCTGTTCCGCCTGCGCAGGTCAGCGTGATGCGGGCGCAGGACGCAACCTCCGTGTCGTCTGCAAAGTTGCGGGCACGGGCAGAGGTGCCCGAGCGACGAAGCCGACCTCCTCCGAGGCGGAATCCGATGTGTTGATGATGTAAAGCAGGTATTCGCCTGCCGGGTACGTTCCGTCTGCCTCCATGCGCAGCACCGAGTTGTCGGGGAAATTGATGAACTCCTTGGTGTCGATCGGATCCCCCGAACGGGTGGTATCGTAGGAGCTGTTCCACGGGTACAGGGCAAACCGCAGGGAACCGATGTTGTTGTTCCAGCTTGCACCCAGCAGGGAAATGGTAGAAAACGGAACCGCTGTGCGGAACTGCACGGCGTAGGAGCCGCGCACCTGTGTCGCGGAGCCCGCCATGCCCTGGTCGAACAGATCGACGTCCACTGATTCGCGCAGGCTGATGTCCACTCCGACCGGTGCGAGTTTGAGCGCGCGGATATTGGGACCGGCTGTGCGGCAGTCTACACGTATGACCTGCTCGCCTGCCTCCAACCGGATGGTTGCCTCGGAGCTGTCCACAAAGTCGCGCCAGCCGCGTCCGGGAACGGTATTGTTCAGATCGACGGACGCATCACCGCAGGACACGGTGTAGCTCCCGGTGCTGTCCAGCCAGCCGAAGGAAAAGCAGAAGTGATAGTCGCCTGCTTTTTCGACGGAAACCGGGATGGTAAACCAGTCGCCCGGACGCACGCCGTCAAAGTAAGGGTCGCCAAGCGATGCCTCGCGGTACAGGTTCCGCCGTGTGCATCGCTCTGCTCGGATACATAGATAACCGTTGGAGCGGAAGCGGATATCGACACCGTTCTGCGGCTGAAGCGGGGAGCGGCTGGATCGGAGTCCCGCCGCCGTCAGCAGACAGGCGAGCAGGAATGTCGGTATACGGAACTTGTTTCGTGTATTCATGGGAAGTCTCCTTTCAACCGGAAAATTCATTCGGAACCTGTTGCCATTGTATCATACAGCCGCCGAGATGTCAATAGTCCGGTGCAAAACATGACGGTTTCTTTTTGCCGTGAATTCCCGAAGTAAATTCCACTGTGAAATTTACTTCGGGAATTCTCTCATAATCTCACCACGCAATTTTTTGCAAAAAAACCTTGACAAACCGAAAAATGTATGGTATACTATCCCGGCAATGAAGTGAAGCTGCCTGGCTTCCACCGTACCGCCGCGGAGCGTGTCCGGTCAATATCCCGCGTTCGGTTCTGTTCGGACGCGCGGAATGGAGTGCTTCTCCCCCGCACGTGGGGAGGTGCCGCGCCGGGCTGTTTGCTTCGGAGCGGCTTATTTTTTGGAAATCTCTGCGGAAATTTCCGCTGTTCCCGCATGGCGGTGGCATCATTGCCGCGCCTGCCGCAAACGGAATGCCCGGGAGATCTCCTTACGAAAAATCAAAAACAAAATCAGGCAAGCAAGAGGAGGTGCGTACCCATAGGCACGAATGCAAAGGAGACCCAGACTCTCATCAATGAGGCTATTGATGTACGGGAGGTTCGTGTCGTCGACGCAGAGGGACAGCCGCTCGGGATCATGAGTTCCCGCGAGGCGCTCGAGACTGGCTTACGACAAGGATATGGATCTGGTTCGATTGCTCCCCAGGCGCAGCCGCCGGTCTGCAAGATCATGGACTACGGCAAGTACTGCTTCGAGAAGCAGAAGCGCGAAAAAGGAAGCCAGAAGAAGCAGCAGACCGTCGAGCTGAAGGAGATTCAGATCTCCTACCGCATCGACACGCATGACTATGAGACCAAACTCAATCAGGCACGCAAGTTCCTGTCCTCCGGCAATAAGGTCCGGGTGGTCATGAAGTTTCGCGGGCGTGAGATGAGCCACATGGCGATGGGACGGGATATTCTGGAAAAGTTTTTGGCGGATACCCACGAGGTGGGGAGCTGCGACAAGAAGCCGGTTCTGGAAGGACGTTTCATGAGCATGGTCATCAATCCGCTTTCCAACAAAGCCAAGTAAAGTCCGTGTGCCGCACCTGCGGAACACGGTTCCGCAGGGCAGAGGATTGCGCTGCCTGTCAGACAGGGAACAGCCCGATGCGGGAGTTCCCGTAAGCCGTCCGGCTCGTACTTCCGCAGGAGCCGGACGGCTCTGCACGGTTCATGATTCAGCCCGCCCGCAGGCGGGTTCCATGATAGACCTGCACAAGACGCGGGTCACAAATATTACGAAAGAAGGATAACCAAAATGGGAAAGGTTAAGACACATCGCGCTTCCGCCAAGAGATTCTCCGTGACCGGAACCGGCAAGGTGAAGATCTTCCACAGCTCTCACCGCCACAATCTGGGCAAGAAGCCCTCCAAGAGAAAGAGAAATCTGCGCAGCTCCGCGATCTGAGCGAAGCGATGACCGCTAATGTCCGCGCCCGATCCGGAAGTAAAGATCGGCAGGACGACCTGATAACAGTATAGGAGGAAACGAAAAATGGCAAGAATCAAGGGCGCGATGATGACCCGCAAGAGAAGAAATAAGGTTCTGAAGGCAGCCAAGGGCTACTGGGGAAGCAAGTCGAAGCACTTCAAGATGGCGAAGGAAGCCGTCATGAAGAGCGGCAACTATGCCTTTGCCGGTCGCCGCAGAAAGAAGAGAGACTTCCGCCGCCTGTGGATCACCCGTATTTCCGCCGGTTGCAAGACCAACGGAATGAACTCCTCCAGCTTCATGAACGGGCTGAAGAAGGCGGGCGTTACCCGAACCGCAAGATGCTTTCCGAGATCGCCATCGCCGATCCCGCCGCTTTCACCGCTCTGTGCGAGCAGGCGAAGGCTGCTCTGTAATTCACCCGCACGACAAAACCCGGTGACAGAAAACCGGGTTTTTTGTCATGATGGAGGGGATCTCCGTATGTCCCGCACCGCCTGTCCGGCGCGCGCAGGACAGCCGGGAAGCCCCGGAAAGGAACCGATATGCCCTTTTCCTTTACCGAAGCGCCGATCGCCTCGCGGCAGAACCGGCGCATTGTCGGTCTGTGCAAGCTCGCCGACCGGGGGGAGCGTGAGCGCACGGGACTGTTCCGTTTTGACGGCGTCAAACTGCTGTGCGAGGCTGTCCGCCGGGAGGTGCCGCTGACGGCAGTCTTTGTCCGCGCGGGCAGTGCCGGACGCGTGACGGAACGTATGGCGGAGCTGTACGGATTGGAGCCGGACGCGCTCGGCTGTCCGGCGTATGCCGTGGAGGACAGCCTGTTTGACCGGATTTCGGAAGAAAATGCGCCCGAGGGCGTGATTTGTGTGGCAAAGGCTCTTGACAAACGCCACAAAATGTATACAATAAATGGGAAGGACTTTCCCCCGTCCCGGCAGGACCCGCCGTCCTGCTGGAATCGCTCGGGATCCGGTCAACGTCGGGGCAGTCATCCGCACTGCCGCAGCGCTGGGTGTCGGATGCGATCCTCAGCAGGGACTGCGCCGACATCTACCATCCGCGCACGATCCGTGCCGCTATGGGGACACTGTTTTCCCTGACGGTTCTGCGCGTGGATGACCTTGCCGCCGCGATAGTCGGGCTGCGTCGATCCGGTCGCCGGGTGTATGCCGCCGCGCTGGATGCGGATGCCGTTCGGCTGGGGACGTTCGCCTTCGGTGCGGAGGACTGCGTCGTGATTGGCAACGAGGGGCACGGGCTGTCGCCTGCCGTGATTGATGCCTGCGACCACAGTGTGTATATTCCCATGCAGGGGCGATACGGAATCGCTCAACGCCTCGGTGGCGGCGGCACTGCTCATAGTGGGAGCTCCACAGGGGCAGGCGGGAGGGCTGAGCGGCAGGGAAAGCCGAAGCACCCTTTCAGGCGTTCTTGATCTGCACAACCTCATAAAATCAACGTTTCCCCGAGAACCGAAAGGAGACTGCGTTATGCCACAGGACAGACTGTTTGATATCTGGTTCGCACTCCGGGTCGGAATTGCCAGCCGGGAGTTTTCGGCTGTGCTGGATTCCTATGAGTCCACCTACCAGCTGTTCAATGCCGACGCCGCCGAGCTGGAGCAGCTTCCCTGCGGCGAGCGACTGCGGACTGCGCTGGGCGACAAGAGCCTGGACGAGGCATACCGCATCAAAAGCTACTGCGAAAAGGCAGGCGTCCGCCTCCTGTTTTGGCGGGACGCCGAGTACCCTGCCAGCCTGCGGACACTGCTTGATCCACCCGTCCTGCTCTACTGCCTCGGCAGACTGCCGGATTTTTCCCGGTGCCTGTGCATCAGCATCGTCGGGACGCGCACCATGAGCGAATACGGCAAACGCATGGCGTATAAAATAGGCTATGAGCTGGCGGCAGCAGGCACCGTGCCCGTATCGGGCATGGCGCTGGGTTGTGACGGCGTGGCGACAGCTGGTGCCTTGGCAGCAGGCGGACATCCGGTCGCCGTGCTGGGCAGCGGCATTGATATCGTGTACCCGTCCGGGCACCTGACGCTGTACAGGGAGCTGACCGCGCATGGCACCGTTATGACCGAATACCCGCCCGGAACGCCGCCGGAAGGACGCAATTTTCCTGTCCGCAACCGCATAATCAGCGGGTTGTCGCAGGGAACCGTGGTCGTGGAGGCGGATGAGCACTCCGGCGCACTGATTACCGCCCGTACCGCTATCCTGCAGGGGCGGGACATCTTTGCGGTACCCGGCAACGTCGGGGAAGTCAATTCCTCCGGCACCAACGCTCTGTTACGGGACGGCGCGTCCATGGTACTGAGCGCACGGGACATTCTGGACGCGTATGCGTTCCTGTACCGCGACAATATCAACTGGGTGGGGCTGACCCGCGCCGAACAGCGTTCCGAGCCGGATGATGACGCCCTGCGGCGGTACGAAATCCAGACCCGCACCGTGTCCGCCCGTGACCCGGGGACGCGGCGGGACGGCGCCAACCGCCCGATGCGGCGCGCCCCGGCGCCGGCGCCGGAACAGACCGGACACATCGCCCCCGCGCCGGAACCTGCGGCACGCAGGCAGGAGCCTGCCCCGGACGTCACACGCACGCCTGTGACAGACAGCGACCGCTCCGGAAAGGCGCTGGAATCGCTGAACGAGACACAGCGTGCCGTGTTCCTCGCCATGCCGCTGGATCACGCCGTTCCGGTGGATGCGCTGATGCGGGAGGGCTTCTCCATGGGAGACGTCCTTGCCGCCATGACCGTGCTGGAGATCCGGGGACTCATTACGTCCCTGCCCGGCGGGCTGTACGCGCGCCGCTGAGCGGTGCAGAATACCGTCCGATGTCCGGGCAGTACGCATCTGTCCCGCCGTCATTGCGCGGTATCGCCCATAGCATCTTCCCCGACACAGGGATTACATCATACATGAAAGGAAACCGTATGGCAAATCTGGTTATCGTGGAGTCGCCCTCCAAGGCGAGCACCATCAAGGGCTATCTCGGCTCCAACTACAAGGTGGTAGCTTCGGTGGGTCACGTCCGTGATCTTCCCAAAAGCACCCTCGGCGTTGACATTGAGAATCATTTTCAGGCACACTATATCAATATCCGCGGCAAGGGCGATCTCATCAAGGAGATACGTAAGGAAGCCAAAGCCGCCGGCAAGGTCTTTCTTGCAACCGACCCGGACCGCGAGGGGGAGGCAATCTCGTGGCACCTTGCGAATGCACTGGGCATCCCGGTGGAGCAGGTACAGCGCGTGACATTCAATGAGATCACCAAATCCGTGGTCAAAGCGTCCATCAAACAGCCCCGCCCGCTGGACATGAATCTGGTCAATGCCCAGCAGACCCGCCGTATTCTGGATCGCATTGTGGGCTATAAGCTGTCCCCGTACCTGTGGAAGACCGTGCGGAGCGGTCTGTCCGCCGGGCGTGTGCAGTCGGTGGCGACCAAGCTGATCGTGGACAGGGAGAACGAGATCCGCGCCTTTGTGCCGGAGGAATACTGGACGGTGGATGCGGTTCTGCTTTGCGCCGACGGAAAATCCGTCCGGGTGCGCTTTGTCGGCAACCGGGAGGGCAAGGTGCGCTTGACCTGTGAGGCGGATGCCCGGCGCGTCGTGGACGACGTGACCGGCGGAACCTTCTCGGTCGCATCGGTCAAACGGGCGACCCGCCGGAAGAATCCGCCCCGCCCTTTACCACTTCCACCATGCAGCAGGAAGCATCCCGCAAGATGAATTTCCAGTCCTCCCGCGTCATGCGCGTGGCGCAGGAACTGTACGAGGGTGTCAACATCGGCGCGGAACTGGGCGGCACGCAGGGTCTTATCACCTACATGCGTACCGATTCCCTCCGCGTTTCCGCAGAGGCGCAGACCGCCGCCGCCGAGTTGATCCGCGGGAGATACGGTGAGCGGTACTGCCCCGAAACGCCCCGCGTATACAAGGCGCGCGCCGGTGCGCAGGACGCACACGAGGCGATCCGCCCGGCACGGGTGGAGATTGAGCCATGGTGCGCAAGTCCCGACGCGACCAGTACCGACTGTATAAGCTCATCGGGAGCGCTTTGTCGCCAGCCAGATGGAATCCGCCGAGCTGGAAACGCTGACGGTCGATCTGGAATGCAGTGGCTGGGTGTTCCGCGCGAGCGGATATACCGTGACGTTCCCCGGCTATATGGCAGTCTACGAGGAGGCAGCCGATGACGGTCAGCGTAACCGCCGGGCGGACGACCCGGAGGAGCAGCGCGACCTGCGCATTCCGCCCCTGCGTGAGGGGGAGCGGCTGCCCTGTACGGCGGTCGAGCCGGGCAGACACTTCACGGAGCCGCCCCGCGCGCTACACCGAGGGCTCCTTTATCAAACTGCTGGAGGAAAAGGGGATCGGACGTCCGAGCACCTTTGCCACTATCGTGTCCACCATCACCACGCGCGGCTACGTCAAGCGCGAGGGAAAAGCGCTGGTGCCAACTCAGTTGGGCGAGGTGACCAACGATATCATGCTCCGGAATTTTGCCACCATTGTGGACGAGCATTTCACCGCCCGCATGGAGAACGACCTGGACGGGATCGAGGAAGGCAAGGAGAGCATGGAGGACGTGCTGAGCCGGTTCGAACGGCTTTGAGAAGCAGCTGGAGCAGGCGGAAAAGCAGATAGGATCGGTCAGCGTTTCGTTGCCGGTTGAGGAGACGGACTTTGTCTGCGACAAGTGCGGAAGCCGCATGATCGTCAAGAACGGTCGGTTCGGCAAGTTTGCCGCCTGCCCGAACTACCCCACCTGTAAATCCACCCGTCCCTGACTGACCCGGTCAAGAATCCCGCCGAGGCGGCACCGACCGGTATGAAGTGCGAGCTGTGCGGCGCGGATATGGTCCTGCGTTCCGGACGCTATGGATCCTTCTATGCCTGCTCGCGGTATCCGGAATGCAAATTCACAAAGCAGAAGACCAAGGAGATCGGCGTTCCGTGCCCCAAGTGCGGCGGACAGATCGTGATGAAGAACGGACGCAACCGCGCGGTATTCTACTCCGTGCGAAAACTACCCGAAGTGCGATTTTTCCTCGTGGGATATGCCCCACCAAGGAGAAATGCCCGCAGTGCGGCGGGATGCTGTTCCGCAAGAAGGGGGAAGCCGCTGCTGGTCTGCCATGCGGAGGGATGCGGCTACCGCGCCCGTATGAGCCGGAGGACACACCGCCCGTCCGGGACGGCGGAGGGAGCGAGGCGTGAGTATGCCGACTATCCACGTATACGGAGCCGGACTTGCCGGCTCCGAGGCGGCATGGGCAGGCGGCGCGACAGGGAGTTGACGTTGTTCTGCATGAGATGAAGCCGCACAAGATGACGCCTGCCCACCACAGCCGGGGGTTTGCGGAGCTGGTCTGCTCCAACTCCTGCGCTCCGACCGGGTGAGCAACGCCGTCGGATTGCTCAAGGAAGAACTGTCCCGGATGGGCTCGCTCATCATGGAGGCGGCACGCGCCACGCAGGTTGCCGCCGGCTCGGCACTGGCGGTAGACCGGGACAGATTCTCGGCGTATATTACGGAAAAGCTCTGTGCCCATCCCCGCATCACAGTCGTGGAGGAGGAGGTGTCCGCTATCCCGGACGGGCAGATTACCGTTGTCGCAACGGGACCGCTGACCTCCGACCCGATGGCGGCATATATCCGGACGCACTTTGCCGGAGACGGACTGCACTTCTTTGACGCGGTGGCGCCCATTGTGGACGCTTCCACCATCAATATGGATATCGCCTTCTTTGCGTCCCGCTACAACAAGGGGGACGCGGATTATATCAACTGCCCCATGACACGTGAGCAGTACGATGCATTCTATCAGGCACTGATCGGTGCCGAGGAGGCGCCGCTCAAGGAGTTTGACCGGGATCTGCAAAAGGAGCTGAAGGTGTTCGAGGGCTGTATGCCGGTCGAGGTCATGGCACGGCGCGGGTATGATACGCTTTGCTACGGTCCGCTCAAGCCGGTCGGACTGACCGACCCGCGCACGGGTGCGCATTCCTTCATAAATGGTGGTGCAGCTGCGGCGGAGAATCAGGAGGGCACCATGTACAATCTGGTCGGTTTCCAGACCCACCTGACATTCCCGGAACAGCGGCGCGTGTTTCGCCTGATCCCCGGACTGGAGAATGCGGAATTCCTACGCTATGGCGTCATGCACCGCAACACCTACCTTCCCTCGCCGGATATGCTGGAACCGGATTACTCCGTGCGGACGGTTCCGAACGTGTACTTCGCCGGGCAGATGACCGGCGTGGAAGGGTACATCGAATCGACCGGATCCGGTTTTTGTGGCAGGAATCAACGCTGCCCGCCGCGCGCTTGGCATGGAGCCGGTCATTTTCCCGACCGAGACCATGATCGGCGCGATGGCAAACTATGTCAGCCGGGGCGGCATCGGGATTTCCCCCCATGAATGCCAACTTCGGCATTGTCCCTCTGCCGGAAAAAGAAGATCAAGGGCGGCAAGCTCGCCCGCAACGAAGCGCTGGCGGCACGTTCGCTGGCATGGATCGATTCTTTCGTGGCAGACCGGGAAACGCCGGAGTCCTGAGAGACTCCGGCGACCTCTCCCCTTACACCGCCTGTGCGGCCTAAAAGAAAAGGAGCCTGTATGCAACAGAAAAGAATTATTGTAGACTGCATGGGGGCGATCGCGCCCCGGCGAGATGCTGGCGGGCGCTGTCGCCGCCAAAGCCGCTCTGGGCGGGGAGTACCTGCTGGTCGGTGTCCGGGCGGAGATGGAATCGGCTGCCCGCGCACGCAGCATCGACCTGTCCGCGTTTGAACTCCGGGATGCGGGATCCGTCATCGGGATGGAGGATGACCCCATGTGCGTTCTGCACGCCAAGAAGGACTCGTCCATGGCGGTCGCTTTGCGCGCTCTGCGGGACGGGGAAGGGGATGCCGTGGTCAGCACCGGCAACACCGGTGCGCTGTTCACCGGAGCCAGCCTGATTGTCAGGCGGATGCAGGGCATCCACCGCGCCGCCATTGCCACGGTGCTGGCGTTCGAGAAGCCGACCCTGCTGTATGGATTCCGGTGCCAATGTGACGGTACAGCCGGACTTTCTGCCGCAGTTTGCCGTCATGGGTGCGGCGTACATGAAGGGGCTGTTCGGCATCGAGATGCCCCGCGTCGGACTGCTGAACAACGGCACCGGGAGGCGTGCAAGGGTACGCCCATGCAGACGGAGGCGTACCGCCTGCTGTCCGGGATGCCCGGTATCCGGTTTGTCGGGAATGTCGAGCCGAATGCCCTGCCGTTTGACGTGTGTGATGTGGCGGTCACGGACGGCTTTACGGGCAATATCTGCCTGAAAGCGTATGAGGGCGTGAGCAAATTCATCCTGCGCGGGCTGAAGGATATTTTCATGACCAGCGCACTGACCAAGCTGTCCGCGCTGGGTGTAAAAAAGCCGCTGGCGCGGTTCCGCAAGAAGGTCGATACCGCCGAATACGGCGGAAGCCCCATTCTGGGACTGTGCAAGCCGGTTATCAAAGCGCACGGCTCTAGTGATGCGCGCGCCTTTTGCCAATGCCATCCGGCAGGCGACCCGTCTTTGCGAGTCCGGCGTGCTGGACGGGCTGGAGGCAGAGATTGCCGCCGGCGCCGGAATGGGCGGGGAAGGCTGATCCGTCGGGTGCGCTGCGGACGGGAAAGAAAAGGAAAGGAACGGGATGAGCCATGGGGCATGAACGGGAACGCACATTACCGATAGATACAGACTGTCTTGCAGCATTGGAGAGCCGCATCGGCTACCGGTTCCGCGACCGGGCACTGCTGTGCAGGGCGCTGACGCACTCCCTCCTACTCTAATGAGACGGGACAGCGCAACCATCACCTTCTGTGCAACGAGCGGCTGGAGTTTCTGGGCGATTCGGTGCTGTCGCTGGTGGTCAGTGAGTTCCTGTTCACGACCTATCGGGAGCTGCCGGAGGGAGATCGACCTGCCTGCGCAAGGACGTTGTCTGTGCGGATGCGCTGGCACGGTACGCCCGGCAGATCGGCCTTGGCGACTGCCTGCTGCTGGGTATCGGGGAGGAGAAAACCGGGGGCAGGGACAAGGTAAACATTCTGGCGGACGCCTTTGAGGCATTGCTTGCCGCCATGTTTGAGGACGCGGGGCGCGGCGGAGACGCCAAGGACGTCATAGCCGCGTTCCTTCTGCCCTTCGTGCGGCGCGATCTGCAGGAACTGAGAGCCGGGGCGGGGACGGGGACTACAAGACCCCCCTGCAGCAGTTGATTCAGCAGACCGAGGGGGATGTGCTGGAGTACGTCCTGATCCGCGAGGAGGCCCCGACCATATGAAGACCTTCGAGGTGGAGGCTGAACCCAACGTTATCGGACGCGGAGTGGGGCGCTCCAAGCGTAAGGCGGAACAGGCGGCGGCGCGTGATGCGCTGAATCTGTTCGGAGTAAAGTAAAAGGAGACCGCGCGTGTACCTACAATCAATAGAGTTGCAGGGCTTCAAGTCCTTCCCGGACCGGACAAAGCTGGATTTTGAGCCGGGCACGGGCGTCGGAACGGACGGCAGAGGTGTGACCGTCATCGTCGGTCCCAACGGGAGCGGCAAATCAAACATCGCGGATGCCATGCGCTGGGTGCTGGGGAGATATCCTCCAAGACCTTGCGCGGGAGCAAGATGGAGGATGTCATTTTCGGCGGTGCGGACAGCCGCCGCCCGATGGGCTATGCCGAGGTGTCCGTGACCTTCGACAATACATCGGATTTCTGCCGGCTGGACTGCCCCTATGACCGCGTGACCGTCACGCGGCGCTATTTCCGGAGCGGAGAGTCGGAATACCTCATCAACCGCAAGCCGGTGCGCCTCCGGGATATCTACGAGCTGTTCCTGAATACCGGCATCGGGCGGGACGGCTACCCATCATCGGGCAGGGACGCATCGCCGAGATGATTTCCCCGCAAGAGCGAGGAACGCCGGAGCGTTTTTGAGGACGCGTCCGGCATCGCGCGTTACCGCGTGCGAAAGACCGAGGCACAGCGGCGGCTGGATACGACCGAGGCGAACATGGTGCGCATCCGGGATGTCTTTTCCGAAGTCGAGGCGCAGGTTATTTTCGGCCCGCTGGCGCGCGAGGCGGAAAAAGCCAAAAAGGGCATTGTCCTGCTGGAGGCACGCAGGCAGGCGGACATCAGCCTGTGGCTGTATGATTCCGGACGTTTGCTGGGCGAGATCGAGGCGGCGGCTACGACGCGTTCCCACGCGGAGTTTGACCTGTCGCAGGCGCAGGATGCCCTGCAATCGCTGGAGGTACAGAACCAGCGCCTGACCGAGATGAACCGGGGGAGCCGGGAAACGGCAGGACAGCTGACAGGGGAGATTACCGCTGTATCCGAGGAACTGCACCGGCTGGACAGCGAGTATCGGGTGCGCGAGAGCCATATTCTGCACGCGGGCGAGAGCATCGGGGCGGCGGAGGAGGCGATCCGCGCGGCGTATGCCGCCCGGGACGACGCGCGCGCCCGGGAACGCGATCACCGGGAGAAGGAAGCATCCCTGCGCCGCAGACTGACCGAGATGGAGGGCGGAGTATGCCGCCGGGACGGCGGAGCAGGAGACGCTCAGCGGCGCATCGACGAGCTTTCCGAACGCATTGATGTGACAGGGGCGGATATCCGCGCGCGTGAGGCGCAGGCGGTGGATGTGCGGGTGCGCCTGTCCGTGCTGGAGAACGCGCGAAACAGCGGGAGCGATCGCGGGAGCGGGATTCTTTCGGACATGGAGCGCTATGAGGAAACGGCTGCGTCGCTGGCGGCGGATGTTGCCAGACGCCAGAAGGGCGTGGACGGGTATACCGCATCGCTGAACGAAAATGACGCTGCCCTGCGCGCGGCGGAGAATGCCCTGACCGCTTGCAATGAGCAGTACGGGCAGGCGCATGAGGCGCTGAATACCGCCAAACTGCGGCGGGATTCGGTTGCCCAGCGCATCCAGACCTTCCGCTCCATGGAGGAGCACTATGAGGGCTATACGGGGGCGGTTCGGTTCGTAATGAGCCGTTACGCCGCCGGGCGGTTGTCCGGCTTCGGCGGGGAACCGTGCGGGACTGTGTACGGTCCGCTCTCACAGCTTGTCCAGGTGGAAAAAGCCTATGTCACGGCGGTGGAAACGGCGCTGGGCGCCAATCTCCAGCACATTGTGGTGGAGAACGAGGCGACCGCCAAGGCGGCGATGTACGCGCTCAAACGCGAGAACGCCGGCAGGGCTACCTTCTTCCCGCTCACCTCCATGCGCGGGCAGAGTCCGACGCCGGAGATGACGCAGGCGGCTGGTTACCCCGGCTATGTCGCCGTGGCGGATGCGCTGCTGACCAGTGATGACCGCTTCCGGTCGGTGCTGTCCTCGCTGTTGGGGCGCACGCTGGTGTTCGACACCATCGATCATGCCACAGCCATGGCGAAGGCACTGCGGTACCGCGTCCGCGTGGTCACGCTGGACGGACAGCAGATCAACGTGGGCGGTTCCTTTACCGGCGGTTCGACCTCCCAGCGGGGCGGTGCCCTGAGCCGTGCGGCGGAGGTGCGTGCCCTTACGGAGGAGCAGAAGCGGCTGGACGGGCAGGTCAGCGAGGCGGAGCAGGAGCTGATCCGCCTGCGGGACGCTGTCCGGGAGGCGGAGGAGCAACGCGATGCCAAGCAGGACAGGCGCGATCTGCTCCGTGCCGTTCGTGGAAATGAGACGGCGGCACTGAATCAGGCAAAGGCGAAGCAGGACGCAAACAGGACACTTCTGGATAAGCTGCGTGACGACAGCGACCGCATCCTTGCCGAAAGCAGGCAGTACGAGCAGGATATGGAGAGCCTGCGTGCCGAGGAAGCGGCGTTGACCGCCGCCATCGGCGAGGTGCGTGCCGTGCGGCAGCAGGCGGACGCCGACCGCGGCGATGCCGAGGACGCGCTGAACAGCCGCACCGAAAAACAGACCGGGCTGTATATCGCCTTGAGCGAGGCGCGCAAGGATGCCGATACGCAGGCGACCTTTGCGGACTCCTGCGCGGAGCAGGCGGGTAAAGCGGAGGCGGATGCGGCTGCGGCGCAGGAGCGGATTGCCGCGCTGACCGAGAGCCGCACCGGCTACCGGCGCGAGCAGGAGGAGAACCGCCGCCTGTATGCGGACGGCGAGCAGCGGCTGGCGGCACTGTCGGCGGACAAGAGCCGTGCGGATGCGGACAGTGCGCAGTACGAATTGCGCCTGACAGCCCTCCGGGAGCAGATCAACCGCAAGTATGAGGATAAGGAGACGCTGTTCCGCGCGTTCACGACGGCAGATACCAAACTGACCGGACTCAGAGCCGAGAAGGAAAAGCTGGATGCCAAACTGCACGAGGACTACGACATGACGTTGCCGGAGGCGCAGACCATGGCGGAGGCGATGCATTGGGAGCCGGTCACGCCGGAGAATCGCCGCGAGGTGCTGGCGACTCAGACCGACTGCCGCAACCGCTTGCGGGCGCTGGGGCATTTTGACCCGGACGCAGTGGGAGAAGTATAAGGAGGTCTACGAGCGCTGTGAAGCCATGCGCACGCAGATTGCCGATCTGGAAAAAGTCCCGTGCCGAGCTGACCGGCATCATCGCCGCTGGAGGACGAGATGAAGGTCGCCTTTGCAACGGCATTTGATGCTATCAATGAGAATTTCGGAAAGACCTTTGCCGAGCTGTTCGGCGGCGGCTCTGCCGAGGTATCTCTGACAGACCCCGACAATATCCTGGAGAGCGGGATCGAGATCAAGGCGGCACCGCCCGGGAAGATCATCAAGAGCCTGATGCAGCTGTCCGGCGGCGAGCAGGCATTTGTCGGTGTGGCACTCTTTTCGCCATCCTCAAGGTAAACCCGACGCCGTTCTGCATTCTGGACGAAATTGAGGCGGCATTGGACGAGGTAAACGTGGAGCGGCTGGCGCAGTACATACGGCGTTATGCGGACGAGACGCAGTTCATCATGATTACGCACCGCCGCGGCACCATGGCGGCGGCAACACGCCTGTACGGCGTCACCATGCCGGAACACGGTATTTCCAAGGTGCTGACGCTGGATGTGGCGGATATTTCCAAGAACAAGGAGGGAAGCTGGAATGGGCTTTTTAACTAAGCTGTTCGGCAAAAAAGAACAGGAACGAGGATATACCGGCGGAGGAACTGCCGGCAGAGCAGGCGGGCGAGGATCCCGATGGGGAAGGTGCCCGACTGCCGAGGAGGAAAGCCGCCGCCGCCGAGGCGGCGGAGCAGGCGTTCTTTTGCAGAGCATCCGGAGATTGCCGGGAAGACATCCTGGACGAGGAACTGAGATTGGAGCAGGAGCAACAGGAGCGGGAGGCTGCCGAGGAAGCGGAGGGCGCAGATAGCACGGAGAGCGCTGAGAGCACCGGGAATGCCGAGGACATGGCAGAACCAGCGGAAGAGCCGGCGGAAGAACCAACGGAAGAGCCAGTGGAATCCGAATCAGCGGACGTGTGCCTGTCGAAGCAGTAGCCGCCGAAGATACGACTACCAAGAAATCGTTTTGGGGACGGCTCCGGGCAGGGTTGACCAAAACGCGCAATGCACTGTTCGCGCCGGTGGACAGCCTGCTCCGAATTTCACCCAAGGTGGACGAGGATCTTCTGGAGGAACTGGAGGAGATTCTGATCAGCGCTGACGTGGGCATGACCGCGACCGAGGAGATACTGGATCAGCTCCGTGACCGCATCCGCGACGGGCGGCTCAAGGAGAAGGAGCAGGTCATGGACGCACTGCGCGAGATCATGACCGGCATGATCGGGGAAAGCCAGCCGTTGCGGCTGGAAACAAGCCCCAGCGTAATCCTGGTCATCGGGGTCAACGGCGCCGGAAAAACAACCTCCATCGGCAAAATTTCCAAGCGCCTGAAGCTGCAGGGCAAACGCGTGGTCGTGGCGGCGGCGGACACCTTCCGCGCGGCGGCGATTGACCAGCTGGCGGTCTGGTGCGAGCGCGCGGTGTGGAAATGGTGAAGCAGAGCGAGGGCAGTGACCCTGCCGCCGTCGTGTTTGATGCCATTGCGGTCGCCAGAAAGCGTGCCGCCGACGTGCTGATCATTGACACCGCCGGACGCCTGCAAAAAACAAGAAGAATCTGATGAACGAGCTTGCCAAGATCGACCGCGTCATCGACCGCGAACTGCCGGTGCCAGCCGGGAGACCTTGCTGGTGCTGGATGCGACCACGGGGCAGAATGCCGTTTCGCAGGCAAAGGAATTCAGCCAGGCGGCGAATATTACCGGCATCACGCTGAACAAGCTGGACGGCACAGCCAAGGGAGGCATCGTCATTGCTATCAAACAGGAGCTGGGCATCCCGGTCAAGTTCATCGGCGTGGGCGAGAAGATCGACGATATGCAGGAGTTTGACGCGGCGGATTTCGTCCGGGCGCTGTTCGGAGAATAAGCCATGGCGGAGGGCACGATGCATTTTTTGCTTGCTTCCCGCAACCGGCATAAGATCCGGGAACTGGAGGATATTCTCGCGGCGGATATTTCCGGCGTCGCCGTCCATTCACTGGATGAGGTAGGCTTTGCCGGGGATATCGACGAGAACGGCACCACATTTGACGCGAACGCGCGGATCAAAGCGCGCGCGGCGCGCGCTGCGGCATTGCGGGCGGGGCATCCTGACTGGTACTGCCTGGGCGACGATTCGGGGCTGTCCGTGGACGCGCTGGGTGGCGCCCCGGGCGTGTACTCCGCGCGCTTCGCCGGACAGCACGGCGATGATGCCGCCAACAACGCCCTGCTCCTGCAAAAGCTGACCAGCATCCCGGCGGCGGAGCGCGGAGCGCACTTTCTTTGCTGTATCGCCTGCATCACGCCGGACGGGCGTGAGCTGACTGTCTGGGGCGACTGCCCCGGCGTTATACTGGATGCTCCGCGCGGGCAGGACGGATTCGGCTATGATCCGCTGTTTTATCTTCCCGATGCGGGCATGACCTTCGCGGAGCTGAGCGGCGCACGCAAGAACACCGTCAGCCACCGGGGACGGGCGCTTCCGCACTGGCGGATGCGCTCGGAAAACATTGATATGACGAAAGGAGTCCATATGTCCAACCTGTACACATCCTATCCATCCGGCTTCCCTGAACTCTGCCGCACGCGCCTACTTCCTGCGCAGTCTGGCGGCGGATATGAGCCCGGTAACGCAGATCGGCAAGGGCGGTCTGACAGAGAATCTGATTGCTACTGTTTCCGACGCGCTGGAGGCGCGGGAACTGATCAAACTGTCCGTGCTGGAGACCGCTGACTGCACCGCGCGCGATGCCGCCGAGGCGCTGGCGGAGCAACTGCGGGCAGTTGTTGTCGCTGTCATAGGCAGGAAGATTATCCTGTTCCGCCGACCGCTGAATCCGAAGAATCGGCGCATTGAACTGCCGGGGGGAACCGTATAATTTCCACTGTAAGAGGGCATCTGTCCGCGCGGCGGCAGCTTTGCCTTGCCGCCCTGCTTGCTTTGAGTCTGCTTGCCGGATGTGCGAAGCCCAACCCGCAGTCGGTGCTGTACCGCCGCGGCATGAGCGTTGTCTATACCATGTGTGACATGGCAAGCTCCGATTATCTGCGCCTGCTGTACGGAGAGAGAGCGGCGGATATGCTGGATAAGACGCAGGAGGACGGCACGACTCTCCGCGGGCAGATGGACGCGGCACACTACAAGACCGCAGACGCTGTATTTTTGCTCGATGCGACAGTGCCGATGTCGGACGGCACCACGGACGGTCTGTCGGAGGAGCAGGAGCTGTACAGGATTCAGTCTGCCGTGGGGCTTTCCGGTTACCTGTCCCTGAACGCGAGGGGCGGACAGTGACTGGATATCGCTGTCTGCTATGCTGACAGCAACCGAGCTGTTTACCTGCGAAGGCATCCGCGAAACACGGTTTTCCATTACCTGTATGTGTTTCAGGAGGGACTGCCCATTATCGTCACGTACCGCACAGGACGCGACGGGCGGTGTGGGCATCGGGGAAGCTCCTGTATGACAAGGGACTGAACGACTTCGGCGGCGGAGCTGAAAAGCCTACATGGAAGAAACATACAAAACGCTCCGGGATCTGACCGTAGAGAGAGTACACTGACGGTATGCGTATCGGTATTTCGGCGGTACCTTTTTCGCCGGTACATAACGGACATATCGCGGCGGCACGCCTTTATGGAGAAGATGTGGCTGGATGTGCTGTACGTCATGCCGACAGCCCTGCCGCCCCACAAGCAGCTGCACGGCGATGCCGCTGCCGCTGACCGGCTGGAGATGCGGCTGGCGTTTGCCGGTATGGACGGGGTGATCGTCAGCGACATGGAAATCCGCCGGGGCGGGCGAAGCTACACCAAGTGGACACGCTGCGGCAGATGCACGCCGACCTGCACGGGGATGACCGGCTGTTCCTGCTGATGGGAACGGATATGCTGTTGTCCTTTGACAGCTGGCGGGAACCGGACGAAATATTCCGGCTATGCTGGCCGGTTTACATCCGCCGGGAAGCGGACGCGGCGTTGGACGGAGAGATAATCCGGCGGATCGCACGCTACCGGGCGGAGTACGGGAAAACGGTCTGCCGCGTGGATGCACCGGCACTGGAGGTGTCCTCCACGGAGATCCGGCAGGCGGTTGCCGCCGGACGATCCATCGACGACATGGTGCCGCCAGCCGTGGCGGCATACATCCGGGAAAAGAATTTGTACAGGGAAGGGGACGGGACGCATGGCAATGACGGGGAGAATGACCGGCAGAGTAGGGGTGTCCGGCGGTATCGACAGGGCGATGCTGGACGGACTGGCGGCGGAGGTTGCCGCATCGGGGCTGTCGCCCAAGCGCCTGCGTCATGTCCTGGCGGTGCGGGACATGGCGGCACGGCTGGCGGAACTTTACTGCCCGGAGGACACGGAGATTTTGCAGGCGGCGGCACTGCTGCACGACATGACGAAAGAGCTGTCCCCCGCAGGAGCAGATCGCGCTGTGCGACCGCTACGGAATCCCCGGACACGGGGCGATGTGCTGGCGCCCAAGTGCTTTCATGCCATGACGGCTGCCGCACCGATCCCGGTGATGTACCCGGCATTTGCGGATCCGCGCATCGTGTCGGCGGTGCGCTGGCACACGACAGGACGCGTCGGCATGACACTGGACGAGAAGCTGATCTATCTGGCGGACTACATCGACGAAAGCCGCACCTTCCCGGATTGCGTGACGCTGCGGAATCTGTTCTGGGACGCGCACCCGGAGCAGATGGAGATGCCTGCACGGCTTGCGCATCTCCGCACCGTGCTGATCGTGTCCTACGACATGACCATAACGGGACTGATCCGGGACGGCGTTCCGGTCAGTCCGGACACTTTCTCGCCGCAATGAGCTGCTCTGCGAGCAGAACGGGCTGTGAAGGAAACAGAGGCAGTACCGCGCATGGTGGCGGAACGGATACCGCCGGGACTTTCCGTGCGTGCGCGGCATTGCCACGGAAAGCGCTGAGAAACGAGGAAACGGAAAGAAAGGAACGAATGAATATGGATAATACTGATAACATGAATGTGAATATGGATATGCAGACCGGGGCGGAGGAACGCCCGGAGCCGCTGACAGGTGCGGATCCCGGCACGCTTGCCAATGCCATTGCCCATTTTCTGGACGGCAAGAAGGCGCGTGACATACGCATCATCAATATGAAGAACAAGACCGATATCTGCGACTACATGGTGTTGGCGACAGGTACTTCCTCCACCCACGTGCAGACGCTGGGCGGCGAGGTGGAGTATCAGATGAGCCGCCGGTGCGTGGAACCGCTCCATGTGGAGGGACGCGACAACCGCAACTGGCTGGTGCTGGACTACGCGCACGTGCTGGTACATGTGTTCACCAAGGACACGCGGGAATTTTACAATCTGGAAAAACTGTACGCAGACTGACCGCTCCGGTTCTCTGTCTGCCATCACACACGGAAAAGAAAGGAAACAGTATGGAACAGCGCGTATCAAAAGAACAATTACTACCTTGACATTGCCCAGACCGTCGCGGAGCGCAGCAACCTGCCTGCGGCGCAAATTCGGTGCCATCATTGTCCGGAATGATGCAATCATCTCGACCGGCTACAACGGTGCGCGCGGGCGCAAGAATTGCGACGACATGGGCTTCTGTATGCGTGCCCACCTGAACATACCCCGGGGCGAGCGGTACGAGCTGTGCCGATCCGTCCACTCGGAGGCTAACGCGATCATCAATGCCGCGCGTGACCAGATGCTGGGCGCGACGCTGTACATGACCTGCGTCAACCCGGCGGACGGTTCGCTGTTCGCGGGGACGAACAGCTGTTCCATGTGCAAGCGGCAGATCATCAACGCAGGCATTGAACGTGTCATTATCCGGGATACGCCGGAGGAATACCGCGTTATCCGTGTCAGGGACTGGATCGAGGACGACGATTCGCTGACCGGCGTTTTCGGGTATTGAGGCAAAGGGAAGGAGCGACACGTTAATGAAAAGAACGGGACTCCGGCGCACGGCGGCACTGGCTCGCACTGATCCTGTCTGTCGGGACGTGCTTCGCCGGATGCGGCGAGAAGCTCCGGGAAACGGGCGGTGTCATCAAAACGCAGGACGGACAGAAAACCTACCGCCATGCCTCCACGACCTACGAGGCGGTCGAGGTCGGAAAGAAGGTCGGAACGCTGACCGATACGGGCGGAGGCTCCGGTACGGTGTATGCCATCGAGGGGCTTTCTGCGGATGAGTGGCTGGTTACGGAGGAAGGGTATGTTCTGTACGCAGACGGTGTCCATCTGCCGACGCTGACCGAGATGAAGCCGGACGCCGTGCAGGTCTGTGCCTATCGGCAGTCGATCCATGTTCTGCGCACCGTTACGGGGGCGGATATCCTGTCCGATGCCGTGCGTGCGTATACCGAAGGGGAGAATATTGAGTATCTCGGGCTGGAGGCGCAGCACTCCTATAAGCTCCGCTTTACCTCTGCGGCATATCCGGCACTGTATTTCTCCCCTGCTGTATATAGAGTACGGCGAGGATATGGTGTTGGACGGTGTGAACTACGGCAGATATTTTCTGCGCGGCGTCTTCGACGGCAGATTCGTGGCGGTCGGGGACGGACTGCATCAGCTGATGTTCGGCGGCGAAACCACGGAGACTGCCTCCGAGACCGCAAGCCAGCCGGAAAACAGCGGGAATGGGGGATGAGAATATGACGGAACAGGACAACCTCGACAGTCGCGAGAATCGGCAGAACCCGGAAAGTCCGGATAACGCTTCCGCGTCGGAGCGCCCTGCACGGGCTCCGCGCCTGCGTGCGGAGCGGATGCAGAAAATACCGGCTCACCTGGAGGGATGCGCCGCGCTGGAGAAGCTGTGCTTCCGGGAGCCGTGGAGCGCCCATAGTCTGGAGCTGCTTTGCACGGACGGGATCGGTGTCGGGTTCCTCTGCACCGGGAGCATCCCGCCCGGCGGGGGGGCAGGGCGTTGTCGCATACGGCGGCATGATGGTAGCGGTGGACGAGGGGCAGATCACCAATATCGCAGTACATCCCGGATGCCGCCGGAAGGGGTATGGGCAGGCGGTACTGACCGCCCTGATCCGTTATGCCAAGTCGGCGCACCTGGCATCTGTCACGCTGGAGGTGCGCCCGTCCAATCAGGCGGCGCTGGCGCTCTACCGCCACAGCGGCTTTTCCGAGGTCGGTCGGCGGAAGAATTTCTACACCAAGCCCACGGAGGATGCGCTGATTCTCACATTGCGGTTGAAGTAAGGGCGGCTACTGCGCTGCTTACGGCTGGGTACTTCTGAGAATTCATCGCACAGCGGATCGGCGGAACCGTTCCGTCATTCGTCACACAGATTGCTTGCAGAGGGATAAGCCATGATCGGTACCCTACATGATATTCCGAACCGAGAAGCGTTCCAGCCTGTCGAGGTCGTTCAGCGCCTCCCGCAGGACAGCCAGCGCGGCGGCATAGTCGGTGTCACTGCCGGAGACGGCATACGCCCGTGCCGCCGCGATCTGTTCACGTACCCGGTCGAGAATCGGGAAGCTGACCGAGAGGGACAGCCCGGTCTCATACCGATTGAATTGCGTTTCCAGCCCGTCCAGCAATCCGGGAGTGTCCGCGTCCGGGATGACGGGCAGTGCGTCTGCCCGGGTACGCAGCGCGGCAACGCTGCCGCGCACGAATACGGCATTGGCGGCGACTGCGCACGGAGGATCAGGCAAAGCAGAACGGCTGCCGCTATGACGGCGGCGGTCGGTGTGCGGCTTCTCATGAGGTACGGCGCGGCAGGATGCGTACCGTTCCGCCGTCATCCGTCAGCAGCAGAAAAACCCGATCCGGTGTCAGACGGTGCGCCGCCGAAGCTGATCCAGCCAGCGGCGGTCACGCCCTGCGAGTGTCGATTTCGGTCGTTAATCACGCCGTCATGAATAATCAGTGCATGATGCCCGGCTCGGGCGGATCGATGCCCAGTTCCCGCGTGGTTGCCTGCCGCTCGGTGGCGCGCAGAGCAACCGAGAGTTGTCCGTTCGGTTCGGCGATGGCGTACTCCACCGATCCGGGTCGGACACCCCTTCTGACGCAGATGGGAGAACAGCTCCTCCGCCGATATGCGGCTTTTTTCATGGCGGCGGCGTCCGGCTTGCCGTGCCGGATCAGAATGGTGGGACGCACCGACAGCGCTTTCTTGAGCACCGGAACATGCAGCAGCAGTCCGGAGAGCAGAACCTCCAGTGACATCAACGTCAGGACGGGCACGATGGCGAAGGCGAGCGGGATGTCTTGATTGGTGATGGGCAGGGACGCCACCTCGGACAAAAGCAGAGTCGTGACCAGTTCGGATACTTCCAGCTCGCCCAGCTGGCGCTTGCCCATGACGCGCATGGTTACGACCAGCGTCAGGTAAATAATCAGTGTGCGCAACAGAATCGTCAGCATAAAAAACCTCCCGGACACACAGGATATGCATAGTGTGTCCGGGGGATCTTTTTATATACGGCGGAATGTTTGCCAGCCGGGTGCCGTGGCGTCAGAGGACAAACAGCTTGATCATTTTGATTGCCGTGCCGTCCGGGTAGTTGCGAACCTCGCCGAGCGCGAAGAACGTACCGTCCGCACCGTACAGCCGCAGGCGCGCTCCGGTCGGATACGGCTGACGCAGGTTCAGTCGCGTCTGATACAGCTCGCACCCGCTCCGGCACAGCTTGGTATGAAACTCCGACAGGGACAGGCGCGGCAGGTCGGAGAACAGCGTCTCCACCGGCAGGGAGACAGGCGACGCGTGCAGCAGGCTCCATGGCAGCCAACTCCTCCGGCGTCCGGCAGGCGGAGACGGGGTAGCCGCTTGCCGCCGTGCGGCGCAGTGCCGCCATGGTGCCGCCGCACGCCAGTGCATCGCCGATGTCGGCGCACAGGGTGCGGATGTAGGTGCCGCCGGAGCAGGTGACGTGCAGACGGAAGTCGGAGGGCAGGGAGCCGGCTCTGCCGTCAGTGCCCGTATCTCCACAGGGCGGGGTTGCCGCTCCACGGTGCCTCCTGCCCGCGCGATGTCGCACAGCTTGCGCCCGCCGACCTTCAGGGCGGAGTACATGGGCGGAATCTGGCAGATTTTTCCACGAAAACGCGGCAGAACCGCATCCAGTGCCGCACCGTCCGGCAGGCTGACAGCCGGAGCGGTCGACAGAATGACGCCGGTTGTGTCCTCGGTGTCGGTGCGCAGTCCCAGGCGCAGAACGGCTTCGTAGGATTTTTCATCGTGCGACACATACTCGGATGCCTTAGCGGCTCGCCCCAACAGCAGGATCAGCACGCCGGTCGCCATGGGATCCAGCGTGCCGGTGTGCCCGACCTGCCGGGTACCGAACAGGCGGCGGACACGGGACACGACATCGTGCGAGGTCATGCCTGCGGGCTTGTCTATAAGCAGAACGCCGTCCGGTGCGACGCATTTTTCGGCAGTATTCATGTGTACCTCCGTCGGATAACTTCTGTGCGCATTGTATCACATCTGCCTGCCGCTGTCAAGTCACAAATAATTAACAAACAAATGCCGCTCCGACGGTTGACGGCTGTTCGGATTGGTGCTATAATTTGGTATAATCGGGGGAGGATGGGTTTTTTCCGAAAGCCTGTTTTACCCGGAAAAAGTACGTAAATCGGGTCGGCGGCAACCGGAAGGCGCATCTCTCTCTCTGCGGGGCAGGCGCCGGTCGGGTCAGCCGGTCAGGAAAGGAACTACGGTTTATGGATATGGAAAAGAAGGACACCATGGGTCGTGCGGCGATTGTTTCGCTGTTTGACGAGGGCACCTTT
>VOFG01001810.1_pt1 | contig 43788 bp, 80 predicted proteins | sample 5384171 | NCBI WGS metagenome assembly VOFG01 (sample SAMN12384726, study PRJNA508395) | human gut metagenome | isolation source: healthy gut F | host: Homo sapiens
TTTAACGCCGGCAACGTGATTTAAGGCCATCGCAGGCAACATCATGGCGGCGGTGGCGGCGGCAAACCGACCATGGCTCAGGCTGGCGGCAAAGATGCAGCCGGTATTGATGCTGCGCTCGACGCACGCGCGCGCGAGCTTCTTGCAGTAAAATAGCTTGAAGAAAGCCCCGTTCGCGGCTTTTTCGTAGGTTGGTCACGCCTGCCTCGCTTGCCTTCGCCGCCGAAGCCCTCACGCAGCCATTACTCGCTACCGTTCGCTTTCGCTCACTACGCGCGCTCGCCTGGCTTCGTTTAACTTTTTTAAATAAAAGGGCAAATTTGAACTCAGACGGCTGCGTGCGGTTTCGGCGGCCGAGGGCGGCGGCAAAGAAAAGGGACATATATGCGTACATTGGCGCTTGACATCGGCGCGAGGTCCGCGTTGGTCTCGCGGTTTCAGACTCGGCGGGCAAAATCGCCACGCCCCTTAAGGTGCTCCCTGCCGATGTGGTGCTCAACCACGGCGCTGAATTCCGCCGCATTGTTGAGGATTGGAAATCGAACAGCTGGTGAGCCTTGGCCCCGCGACCATGGCCCGGCGAAGAGGGGCCGCAGGCGGCATCGATCTTCGCGAGAAAGCGCAAAAAATCGCGAAGGCGTGCGGCGCCGTTGTTTTTTTGTGATGAACGCCTGGAGTTCTCCGCGAGGCAAAGCGTATTTTGCGAGAAGAAGGTTTGATGGAACGCGCCATGCGCGGTAAAGTAGACATGATTGCTGCCAGCCTGTTCTTGCAGGTCTGGCTTTGATTCAGGTGTAAAGACGCGCGTCTCGCGCGTTGCGCGAGTTAAGGAGAGAAAACAGTATGCCCGTAGGGCGGTTACGTACTTCGAACCACCCCAACCATCGTGCGCGTATATGGTGCACGCTCAGGGCGAGCGCCAATTCCGCACCTACGATACGTCGCATATTCGTCCGCGCAAGAGCAAAGGCCCTGTCATTGTTGGCATTGTGCTCGCCATTGTTGTGGTGCTCTGGTATTCGGCGTTTCCGCCGCCTTGAAAGGTTGTTCGGGCGATAACGTCGATGGGTCTGCCGTTGTGGTTCAATCGACTGTTTCTGCAACCATTCCCGACGGCTCTTCCGCAAACGATACCGCTTCTATTCTGCAGAGCGCGGGCGTGGTTCCCGACTCCAAGGCGTTTTTGTCGCGCGCCAAAACGATGGGGCTTGATAGCAAATTCAGGCTGGTACCTACACGTTTTCGAGCGGCATGACGCTCGACGACGTGGTGAAGGCGGTTGCTTCGGGCGATTTCGGCACTGTTGCAATGGCTATCCCGAAGGCTATAAACTCTCCGATATTGCTGCTGCGGTCGATGCGGCCACGGGCGGCAGGGTGAGCGCCGATGAATTCACCAACGCCGCTTCCCGATGCGAGCGTGTATGCTTCCGACTACGATTTCTTGGCCGATGCGGGCACGAATTCGCTCGAAGGGGCTTCCTGTTCCCGAAGACCTATTCGGTAAGCGAGACCGATACGGCTGACTCGCTTATTCGCGCCATGCTCAACCAGTTCCGTACCGAGACTGCAGGCTTGATTGGTCGTATGCGCAAAGCCGCGGCCTTTCGATTTACGATGCGGTGAACCTTGCGTCGATCGTCGAAAAGGAATCGAGCGGTGACGAGCAGATTCGCGCGCAGGTTGCCGCCGTGTTCTACAATCGCCTGTCTTCGAGCAATAGCGAGACGAATGGGTACCTGCAATCGGACGCCACGACTGCTTACGAGGTCGGCCATGACCCGTCTGCCCAAGAGGTGCAGGCCGCAACGCCGTATTCCACGTATTCCAACCCCCGGCTTGCCCCTGACGCCCATTTGCTCACCGAGCCTTGATTGTTTGCAGGCCGTGTGCGCTCCCGCAAGCGATTACGACGGTTATTACTATTTCATTTTCTGGAACGACGATTCCGGAAAGCTGCAGTATCAATTCAGCCGCACGTATGAAGAGCATCAGCAGGCAATTGCCGAACATCTTCAGTAAACGGAGCTTCGCCCTCTATGGGCGTTGATTAGAAGCGGGCCGACATCGCGTTCGATGCCGGCCCTGATTGTCTTTTTGGGCGCAGCGTGGTGCATTTTGACGATCGAGCGTTTGGCTCATCTGCTGGGCGAGCCGGCTTCTGGCGCGCGCAGCGGCCTTTCTGGTATGGTGAACGCAAAAATATGCGCCCAGTTTTCGCCACCTATTGATTGACGAGGGGATTCAATGCCGTTTACTCTGATAGATTCTTTTACGCGCGTGACGCAAATCGATATTGAGCGATATCGTGTCCCGTGGCGTGAGATGCGTGCTCATCGATTTGGACAACACGCTTCTGCCGCGCGATACCCACCAGGTTCCGACGACATTCGCGCATGGCTCAAGGCGCTTTCGGCCGCGGGCGTTCGCGTGTGCATTCTCACCAACAATTGGCACCATGGCGCGCATGAGTGGGCGCAGCGTTTGGGGCTGCCCATTGTGTCGCACGCGATTAAGCCGCTGCCGTTTGCGTATGCTCTTGCGCTGCGTAAGATGGGCGCGCGCCGCCGTGAGACCTTGTGCATTGGCGATCAGCTCATAACCGATGTGGGTGGGCATTTCATGCACATGCCGGTGTATATGGTCGAGCCGCTCGTTTCGGTCGATCTGAAGCACACGTTGCTTTTGCGCCATGTGGAAGCGCTGTTCATGAAGAATACGCACCCAGAGAAATAATGCATCGATGGCCGCCGCAAGGTAGGCCATTTTTGCCATATGCGCGATGTTTTCGCGCCAAATTCGCTGCGCTAAAAGTGTCTCTCTGTCACGTGCTAGAATCTTTGCGAAAGATGAGATACGTTGCACAGGAGCAACCATGGAGTACATGACCGCAGGGGAGTTGCGTGGCGCAAGCTTGGTTGCCATTGTTGACGACGTTCCGGCCGGCCTGCGCCTTCAGGCTGCTTTAATCCAAGCCGATTTGGACCGGTGGTCGCACGGTTGCTCATGCGGCGAGCGACGTGAGGAGGTCGATTGCGCCGCGATTCTTTCCGGGCGTTTCGGCGGATGGCCGCACAATGGGTTCGCCTTTGTCGCTCGTTGTCGACAATGCGGCATATCGAGCGTCTCTTGAAGACGAAGCGCCTGGCCAAGCCGCCGTTCACGTCCTGGTTCGGCTGATTTGGCGGGTCTTTTGGCGACTGATGCCAATGATTGCCGATCCATCGTCGAGGACTCTTCGGCACGTTCGCAGGCAGCGCTTATCGCCGCATCGGCGGTGGCGCGTGAATTCTTGGCCGAATTCGGCGTTGAAATCCAATCCTACGTCACGCGCATTGGCGCTGCTGCCATGCGCGAGCAGCCAATCGATTTCGAGACCCTGCGTTATACACCTCTTGAAATCGAATCTTCTCCCGTTCGTTGCCCATCGGCGCAAGCTTCTCGAGCTATGGAGGAAGAAATCGCTGCGGCGCGCGTGGCGGGCGACACGCTTGGCGGCGAGGTCGCCGTGGCGATACACGGCGTTGCTCCCGCCTTGGGGTCGTATCGCGGCGGCGGCATGATGGCCCGCCTGTCGAAGGCGGCGTTTTCTGGTGAATGATGTGGTAAGCGTGTCGTTCGCTCAGCGCGCGATGTGACGCGCCGCCGCGGTTCTGCCGTATACGATTCGGCTGTGCTTGGCGCGCATGGCTTCGCTCATGCCACGAACATGTCGGGAGGCATCGAGGGCGGCCTTACTACGGGAGCGTCTGTGGTCATGCGCGTGGGCGTGGCTCCTGAGCGCTTCTCTTCGCGCGCCCCAAAGCGAGCATCGATCTTGAGACGCTTTCCGATGCTGAAAGCTTTTCCGCCGCGTACTGCCTTGTTTGGTGGGCGGCGTTGCGGTGGCGATCGAAGCGGAAATCGCGTTTGCGTTGGCGAGTGCGTATCAAGAACGCTTTGTGGAATGGCGATGTCCGATATCCATTCGTCATATGATGCCTATATGCGTCGTTTGAGACTCGCGGCTCGGTGACGTTTGTGGGTACGCTGAAGAAAAAATGTCTTCCTGGTGGGCTTCATGGGCGTGGGCAAAACCACGGTTGCCCGCCGTATGGCGCGCGACATGGGCGTGGCCTGCGTCGATGTGGACGCCTTCCTTGAGCGAAAACACGGCAAGTCGGCGGCGGGAGCTGTTTGGCGAGTTCGGCGAAGATGTGCTGCGTGAACTTGAATATGAAGCCTCGTCGAATGCGCGAATATGGGGCATTCCCTTATCTCGTGCGGCGAAGGCATCGTCGCTTTCGACAAGAGTCGAGAGCTTCTGAAGCGCCGCGGGTTTGCTGTGATGCTCGAATCGAGCGAGGCGACTTCTTTGGGGCGCATTCATAATCTGAGCACGCGCCCGCTGCTTGCGCACGATTGCGACATTGAGGGCCTTTGGGAGCAGCGCAAGCCTCTTTACGAGGAGGTTGCGCGCGCGAAGATTAATGTGCAGGGCCGTTCTACGGGCTCGGCTTGCGGACTTTGTGGCAAAGGTGCTTGCGCGTGCGGGCGTCTATACGCCCGATTCCGAAGACGCCGTCGCGAAGAAAAATCGAGGCCGACTCGCTTAAACGCCGTAAAAACATCGGCATTCGAAGAGCGGAAGGCCACGTTCGGCGGCGGAGCGCTCGAACAGCCGCAAGGGCCAAAAGGCCGCGGGCGCCTTCAGGGAAAGCACAGCCTCGTCAAAGAGGCACGCTGCGCATGCGCCCGCGAGTGGGCAAGGCGCGGCAGAGAAGAAGCAGAATGGTTCTGGCGCGCCCTGGGCTAACCGTCGTCGGCGAGGAAGCCGCGGGCGAGGCAAGATGCGCGCCTCGAATAATCGGCAAATAGCCCGGCGCGGCGCGACGCCGCCCGCCAATTAAATCAAAGAAAGCGAGAAAGCCCCAAAATGGCGAACTCAAAGGCTTGAACACATGCGCGAGAACATGTCGGCATGCAGCATCGACGATTTTTATTGCCGCGATATTTCCAATGTGCGGTGGCTCACTGAATTTGAAGGCGTCTTTGACGACGAACCGGCTCATTTGGCGTTTGTGACGCCGAAGGCCTTCGTGCATACCGATTCGTTATGCCGATGCGTGCGATCTTATCGCAGCATACACCGTGGATCATTGACGCATGCGGCGGCGCCCATGCTGCCTGGGTTGGTGAGGCAGTTCGCGGCATTCCATGCGGCAGCGGGCACACCCGAGGGCAAAAGTATGCGCCATGGGTATCGAGGACTCGACGAGCTGCGTGAATTCCGCGAGCTCGAACGGGCATTTAGCGAGGCGAAGTGGAAGCCTCGCTTTGCCGAGACCGATGGTTTCGTGAAAAGATGCGCGCAGTGAAAGATGAGCGCGAGCTTTTCGGCCATGCGCGCCGCCCAGGCCATCACCGATGCGGCGTTCGAGCATCGTTGAGTTTATGAGCGAAGGCATGACCGAGCTTGAGGTGAAGCGCGAGCTCGAGGAAACCATGCGCCGCCCCTCGGCGCTGAGGGCTGGCGTTCCGATTCCATCGTCGCGAGCGGCCCGAATGGCGCCGCCCGCATAGCATTGCGGGCGAGCGCCGTTTGCAGGACGGGCGACATGGTGGGTCATGGATTTCGGCGCGCGCAAAGGGTGGCTATTGCTCCGATATGACACGTACCGTGTGCGTCGGCGAGGCCACGCCGCTCGCGCGCGAGGTGTTCGCTGCCGTGCGCGAAGCGAACGAAGCCGGAGGGCCATGATTCGTCCAGGTCGTACGGGCGCGGCCATGCATCATTTGGCCGAAGACGTGCTCGCCCATAATGGATTCGCGGGCAAGATGGGCCACGGTCCAGGCCATGGCGTGGGCATCGATATTCATGAGCCCCCGTGCTTTCGCCCGCGCAATGAAACTTCGCTCGAGGTTGGCAATGTCGTCACGGTCGAGCCTGGCGTGTATTTGCCTGGCGAAATCGGCTGTCGCTTGGAAGATTTTGGGCGTCGTCACCGAAGACGGTTTTGAAGTCTTCACTAAATCGACGCATGAACTGGTTATAATCTGATAGTTTCATTAAAAAGCGAAGGATTCTCGATGGCAACTGTTTCTACTGCCGACTTCAAGAACGGCATGTGCATCGTCTATAACGGCAAAATGTGCATCATCACCGAATTCCAGCATGTTAAGCCCGGCAAGGGCGGCGCGTTCGTTCGCATGAAGATGCGCGACATCAAAACCGGTCGCGTGCTTTCCGACACCGTTAACTCCGGTGTGAAGTTCGACACCGTTCGTCTTGAGCAGCGCGAAATGCAGTATCTCTACAATGACGGTTCCGATTTCTACTTCATGGATCCCGTGAGCTTCGACCAGATTTCCCTGCCCGCCGACCACGTGGGCGACACCGCTCAGTGGCTCAAGGGAAAACGACACCGCCACGCTCGAGTAACGCCGATGGCGAGCTGCTTGGCGTCGAGCCCAAGATGTTCGTTGAGCTTGAGGTCACCGAAACCGAGCCCGGCTTCAAGGGCGACACCGTTCAGGGTTCCACCAAGCCCGCGACGCTCGAGACGGGCGCCGAGGTGAAGGTCCCCATGTTTGTTGAGGTTGGCGACGTGCTGCAGATCGATACGCGCGACGGCCGTTTCATCAAGCGTATGTAATTGAGAAAGCGCCGTTCTAGCGAACGGCGCTTTTTCATGTGGGCGTCCTGACGCTGCGCGGCAATCTAACGGCTAACGGCCAGTTTGGCCTTCGATTGCGGCTCGCGTACCGAGCAAAAGCGCTCTTCCCAATTCGTATAAAGAAGGCTCGCAACCGTGCTGGTTAGAGCCTTTGTTTTGTCGTTCTTGCGGGTGGCATCAAATAAAACGGCCGCGACCCATGCGGGTCGCGGTCGTTGGGTGCTGCTACGGTCGCTTGGACCCGCAGTTTCCGCAGAAGTTGCCGGTGTTCTGCATACCCGCAGAGCATGTCCAGGGGCCGGCCGGCGCGGGCTTCGGCGAGCCGCAGTTGCCGCAGAACTTGCCGGTGTTCTGAACGCCGCACGAACACGTCCACGTATCTCCTGCGGGCGCGGGGGCAGGGCCGGAGCAGGGGGTGGCGCCGACGCCCATCGCGGCGCCGGGCGTTTGCTCTTGAGGCTGGGCGAACCCGCCGCCAGGCGCGGTTGCATACTGGTTCTGCGGGAGGCACATTGCCCGCGCCCATGCCATAGGAGGCCCTGCGGGTTCATGCCGCCACGGCGTTCGCCATGCCCATGCCCATGAAGCCCATCATGGCTCCGTTTTCGTTGCTCGCAGCCATGCGCATCGCGTCGGCCTGCGATGCTGCCAGGTTCGCGGCCGCCATGCTGGGATCGCGCATAACCGCGGCCTTCTGCAGCTCTTTGATCATCGCCTCGTCTTCGGGCGACGCGGCGATGGAATTCACGCCGAACGACGCGACCTGAATGCCGCGCAAATCGGTCCATTCCTGGGAAAGCACCTCGTTGAGGGCCTTCGCTCCATCGGTGGTGTGCGCGGGCACCGCGGAATAGCGAACGCCCATGGCCGAAATTTTCGCGAATGCGGGGCTGAAGCGCCGTGAGCAGCTCGACTTTTCAGCTGCGAGTCGATTTTGTCGCGCGTGTAAGGCTCCTCGACGTTGCCGCACACGTTCTTGTAGAACATGAGTGGGTCGACGATCTTGTACGAGTATTCGCCGTTGCAGCGAACCGAGATGTCGGACGTCCAGCCGATGTTGTTGTCGACGACGCGGGAAGGGCACGGGCGAGGCGGTGCCATATTTGTTGTCCATGATTTCCTTCGTGTTGAAGAAGTACACGCGCTGGTCGTTGGTCGCATCGCCGCCGAACGCGAAGCGGGTGCCCACGCGCTCAAACGACGCAGCACGCCTATCGCCGAGGCTCGCTTCGCCGAAGAACAGGCTGGGCTCTGGTCGACTTGTCGAAAACGAACTCGCCCGCCTCGCCGCACGCTTCGACGATCGCGCCCTGCTCGACGATTATCATGAACTGGCCTTCATTGACCGCGATGATCGAACCGTCGAAATAATGTTCTTTCGCCTCGCGTGTTCGAGCTGCGGCCCTTGTTGCTCGTGCGCTTCTGGCCCTTCGCCACCAACGTGTTGGCGTGCAAGCGCGTCACCAGTAGAAATACTCACGCCACGAATCGGCGAGAACGCCGCCTGCGGCGCCGATGCCGGCTTTCAACAAACCCATGGTTCTTCCTTTCTCGAGGAAATCGAAGCGTTTTGCGCGGTTGCGTGCGATAGGGCACCCTGCGCGCTGCGTCTCGTTATGCCTGAAGAATCTCAAAACGCCGCGTCACGACATGCCCAGTCGGCCCCCAAATCGCGAGGGCAAACATGAGGCCAGTCGACCAAAACGAAAAAAGCGCGAGCGTTTATACTGGAGCTATGCGCTGCGCATGGCCAACATATCGAAGCGGAAGGTGCTCGTTATCGCGGGCGTAGTTGCGTGCGTTTTGCGTGTGCGATTGTCGCGCTGCTCGAGTTCGATTCGCTTGGGCGGCCGACCCCGTCGGCCCGTCGAAGGGGCCATCGGCTACCGCCGGCTACATGATCGGGCTCGGCCCCCTTTCTGCGGCATGGGGCTTCGATGTATATTCGATGCTCCGATGCGAAAAATCCGCCGCTGGCTCGTGGGCGTGGCGGCTCTTGTTGCGTTCTGGATGCTTGTCGTGCTTTTGAAATACCCAATTCGCGGTGATTGGCTACCGCCCTGCTGTGGTATTGCTACTACATTCCCATGACGGCGATCCCAACGTTGCCGTGCTGTGCGCGATGCGCGCCGCCTCGCTCGATGAAGTGGCTTGGGTGCGTTGCGTGCGGCGCGTTATCGTGGCGATATCGGCGTTCGCCGTGTTCGCCGTGCTTACGAACAACGTGCACCATTTCATATTCGCCTTCGATTTCGCCGACCCCGATTGGGGTGGCAACTATCGCTACGCTTTTGGCTACTACGTGCTCGTGGCCTGGTATATCGTGCTGTTCGTAATATTTTTCGCCACGCTATTCCTTTCTGCGCGCAGAATTTCGCAGCATGCTTTTTCCCTATTGGCGTTATCGTTGGCGTTGGTGTTGTTTACGGTGTAATGTTTACGCTCCGCCATGTTGCGACGCTGACGTCGAACGTCGCGCTTACCTATTGCATTTTGGCCATGGTGGCCATAGAACTCACGCTCGATTTGGGCTTCTTCCCGTCGTATGCGTGGTATACCCTGGCGTTTTCCAAGCTGCCCTTCGATTTGAAGGTGCTTTGAGGCAAATGGCGATACGGTTTTCCAAACCGAAATGGCGCAGCCTATGCCCCAAGCTGCGGCGGACACCCTGAAAACGGCGGATAAGGGGCTCGGCGAGTTGTGGACGTTTCGCACGACAGGGGCGCCGCATACGTTGTTCAAGGTTTATCCCGTGAGCGGCGGCCGTGCTGTTTTGGCCGAAGACGTCGCGGCGATCGATGAGCGCCGCGAGGCGCTTGCTGCAACGCAGGAGCGCTTGCGGCGCAGCAATGCTGTGCTTGAGCGCGAGGCCGAGGTGCAACGCGAGATGTGGCGATTGCGCAGCGAGCGCGAGCTGTTCGTCGAAATCGAGAAGTCCCCTCGAAAGTAAAACGCGCCGCATCCAGATGCTGCTCGATAGCCTTCCCGACCCCAATGACCCAGATTCCATTGCGCGTCGCCGTGAGATGCCTCGTTGAGGTCAAGCTGCTCGTCGCCTACTGCAAGCGTAAGGGTGCGCTCGTTCTTGCCGAGAAAAGCGACCCGAATTCAATCGCGAGCGATTGCAGCTTGTGTTCAACGAAACGGCGGCCGATTTGCGCTCGATCGGCGTTGAATGCGCGGCGCTCGTGCAAACCAATACTCCTCTGCCGGCTTCGGTAGTAAGCGTGCTCTATGATTGTCGTACGATTTCGCGACCGTCGCGAACGCGGCCAGCGATGCCGTACTCATGCTGTTCGTCCAGCAAGATGAGCGGCGCGTCCAGCTGCGCGCAATGCTCGACTCGAGCGATGCTGAAAGCGAGCGCATGGCTGCCACGTTTGACGAACTGCGTGCCAGCCTCGAAAAGCATAGGGTTGAATATTCCATCGAGACCGATTCTTCGTCGGCGTCGCTTGTCGCGTATGTCCCCCTTTCGACGAAAGGGGGCAAATAATGGGCGTTCTTTCGCATATGCCCCTCGTTGTGCTGCTCGCGCTCCTGTCGGTGTTTTTCCTTGCCGCTTTCACGCAAGCGGTGCATGTATTGTTTGTATCGCTACGCGGCGTGAAGTGTCGCCTGCCAGGGTGATTTTCGCCTACGAGATGCTGATCGTCGTGCATCTCGTGCGCTCGCCTGCTGCACGGCGAATTCGGCTTCGCGAGGGTTCGTCGTTTTGCTGGCGCAGTTTCGTCCCTATGCGTTTCCGCTCGACGCGCTTTTGTGGGTGAACCTCGCGATAGCTGGTGTTCGGCTTGGCTCTCGCGATTGCGAAGCGCAGGCTTGTTATGACGTTGGAAATCGTTCTTATCGCGTTGTGCACGCCGCCCATTATTTCCCTTTTGGGCGACAATTGCGTGTACCTCTTCATTCTCGACGCCGCGTTTTTCCTCTTCCGAACGAGCGCCGGCCTCGTGCTCGATATTCGCCATGTATCCGATTCGATCACGCAGCTTTCGCTCATCGGCGCGCTCGATAATTTGCCTGAAGGCTTGGTGTGGGCGAATGGAAATGGCCGCATCCAGTACATGAACGATGCCATGCGCGCCGATTTGGTTTCGCTCGGCTTCGCTACCGATCTTCCGAGACGAGTGGTTTATGGGCCGACCTTGGCGATATGGCGCGCGAAAAGAGTGGCAAGGTGCTGCCCGAGGGCATTCGACTCGAGGTTTCGCCGGATAAAACATGCCTGTTTATGCGCGACAAGGTGAGCTTGCGTGGTGTGAGGTGCCGCCGTTTGGTCGCTGTCGACGTGACGGGTGAGGAGGCCTTGAACAGAGAGCTTGAAGAGGCGAATGGCCTGCTTCGAATGGCGAACGATGAGCTGCGCGAATCGCTTGCGCATGTGCAAAGCGTCGCTCAGGACGAGGCCATTGTTCGCATGAAAGCACGCGTGCACGATACCATTGGCCAGAGGCTCTCTATTCTGCATCGCTTCCTTGAGGCGGAAAATCCCACGCCTGAAGCGTTGGGCGAGGTAAAGCGCCTCGTTGGCAGCATCGTCGACGATTTGTCTGAACCGGAAACGCCCGATCGCGCATCGCAGCTCGATTCCATTGTGGGCGCCTTCGCGCTCATCGGCATTGAGGTATGCGTGAAGGGCTCGTTGCCGGAAGACGATGATGCCGCGAGCGTTTTCGTGAATATCGTGCGAGAGGCTGCCACCAACGCGGCGAAGCATGCTCAGGCAAAGCATGTGGACGTGAATATTTCCCGCATTGGCAATGTGACGTTGCTGCGCGTCGTGAACGACGGCATGCCCGCACCGGCGAATTTGCGCATGGGTTGCGGTATTCCTGGCAATCGTCGCGCGGCGGAAGCCATCGGCGGCACGTTCGACGTTTCCTCAAATGATCCGTTCACTATCGAGGTTCACCTGAGCGCCCCGAAAGTGCGCATGCGCCAAGCGTTCGCGCCGTCTACGAGAAGGGAGTTGTCATGATCAGGCTCATGATTGTCGAGGACCAAGCCATGTTGCGCGATTCGCTCGCGTGCACCATAAATACGCAAAGCGATATGGAAGTGGTTGCTTCGCTGGGCGACGCCGCCGAAGCCTTGAGGCCCTTTGAACGCAGCGGCGGACATGTGCGCTGCTCGATGTGTGCACCGAAACGACCGAGCGGTATTGTCGCGGCGCGCAAGATCAAGGAAGCGCATCCCGAAGTGAAGGTCGTGATTATGACGGGCATGCCCGAAATCACGTTCGTTGAGCAAGCGCGCACGGCGGGCGTGGACAGCTTCGTCTATAAAAATGTGGGCACCACCGAGCTTTTTGGGCATCATTCGCTCGACGGTCGAGGGGTATTCCACCTTCCCCTTGGCGCAGCAAAGCATTTTCTCCGACGCGGCGCAGCTCACCGATACCGAGCTTGCGATTTTGCGTTTGGTGTGCGAAACGAAGACGCGCAAGGAAATTGCCGCTGAGCTGTATTTGAGCGAGGGAACCGTGAAGCGCCATATTTCCGAGATTCGCTAAAACCGGATACGACAATATCTTGCGCCTTGCCGTGCATGCAGTATCGACGGGCCTCATCGTTCCGAGCATGACGAAGGGCGCCAATGGGGAATAGCCGCCACGGCATTCGATAAATCCCAGTTCAATCGCATGTTTTGTGCGCTCGATTCTGAAATGTGCCGAAGTGGGTGCGCACCTATCGCATAATCGACCCAACCCTTAGAGACAAACGTCCATGCCCCGCCGCCTTCCTGGCCGCGGGGCACTTCTTTTTTCTGCGCGCAATGCGGGGCATCATGAAATCAGAAAGAACGACATTGAATCTGCCAACACGAGTGACGGGAGGCTTCCGATGGGACTTTTCGGAAAGATGTTCGAGAAGAAGAACTGCGACATCTGCGGCGGTGAGATCGGCCTTTTGGGCAACAAAGCTTGAAGACGGCAACCTTTGCAAGCGGAATGCGCGTCGAAGCTTTCGCCGTGGTTCTCTGATCGCCGCCGCTCTACGGTCGATCAGATTCGCGAGCAGCTCGACTGGCGCGAGGCCAACCAACAGCGCGTTGCGCAGTTTAACCCCACGCGCACGCTCGGCAACGACATGAAGGTGATTCTCGACGAGGATGCCGGCCGCTTCATCGTGACGCGCAGCTCGCGCTGGCGCGAGGCGAACCCGACGTGCTCGATTTTTCGCAGGTCACCGGCTGCGATACCGAGATTCGTGAGTCGCGTACCGAGCTGCATTGGAAAGATTCCGACGGCGAAGAGCACGATTACGATCCGCCGCGTTACGACGTCGATTACGACATATTCACCATCCACGTGAATGTGCCGTATTACGACAGCATCACGTTCAAGGTGAATGGGTCGCGCATCGAGGAGCGCAATTCCGGTCGAATATCGCGAGGCCGAGCGACAGGCGAACGAAATTCCGAGCCGCGCTCACCGAACTTCGCGAGACCACGCGCGAAGCCGCCGCCGCCGCTTCGGCTCCCAAGGTTGCACGCACGTGCCCCTTCTGCGGAGCCACCACCACGCCGGATGCTTCTGGGCGCTGCGAATACTGTGGCGGCGCCATGGTGCATAAGCTACAAGGGGAGGGAACCCAAGAAAGGAAGTGGAGCAATGAAACGTACCACGAAAATCGCAATCGCAATTGCTGCCGTATTCGCGCTGTGCCTGGGCCTTGTTGGCTGCGGTGGCGGTGATGGCGCCGACTACACCAAGAACTTCACGGGCGATTGGAAACTTTCCGGCATGACCGAAAATGGCGAGGCGATGAGCGGAGACGACATCGCGTTCATGGAGAGCTTCGGTATGACGGTGACCCTTACGCTCAATGAAGACGGCACCGGTTCGCCTGTCATGTTCCGGACGAGGCTATGGACGTTTCTTGGGGAGCCGAAGAGCGCGACTGAGCTCGATGTGACCATCGACGGCGATACTACGACCGGCAAGCTTGCTGACGACACCATCACGCTGGAAGCGGGCGGTGACGCTATGTCCTTCGTACGCGTCGAGGCCGATGCGGGCAAATAGCCGATTGTGCAACGCCAATTGAATATCGAATCGAAGGAGCTTGTGGCCGAATGGCCGCAAGCTCCTTTCGTTTTGCTTGGACTCATATTGCCAGCTGGCTCGTTTTTTCGGTAGGCGTAGATGCGCTGCTGCTTACGGGCGACTTTGGGTCGAGTGGGTCGTGTCGGGGGCTTATTTTGGGCCAACGGGGAGTGATGGGGTGAGGCGTTTTGCGCGACCCTGTTTTCGAGGCGAGAAAGGAGTTCTCATGGCTGTCGAATCGGTGAACTACCAATGCCCCGCATGTGGTGGACCCCTGCATTTTTCTGAGTCGAAAGGCCCATGGTCTGCGACTACTGTGAAAGTTCTTTGAAGTTGCGCAAATTGAGGCGCACTATGCTGCCAAGCAGTCTAAGGCCGATGCGTCGGCGGTGGCCGCAGCCGAGCGTGCGGCTTCCGGCGAGATGAGCGCGTTTGAGGCCATGGGCGCAGCCGACGGCGTTGCGGTGGCCTTGACCGAGGATGTGCTGGAATGCCGCTGCCGCGACAAGCGGCCACGCAAGCGAGGGCGACGAGGCCATTGCGTCGTTTCTTCTCGCGCGCTTCGTGGAACGAAGGCGAGCGCGACGGTTTGCGGTCGATGACATGCTCGTCGTGCGGCGCGGAGATTACGTGCGATGCAACGACTGCGGTTTTCGGAATGCCCATATTGCGGCAACCCCGCGCTGGCCCTGGCGCGTTCGTCGACATGGCACGCCCCGATGGTGTGGTGCCGTTCAAGCTCGACAAAGACGCTGCGGTTGCTGCGTTGAATGACTATTACAAGGGTAAAAGTTCCTGCCAAAGAAATTTATCGCCGCGAACAAAGTCGAGCATATCCAGGGCGTATATATGTGCCGTTCTGGCTTTACGATGGTTCGGTTGAAGGAAGCGGCACGTTTGAGTGCCGCAATGAGCGCGCACCTATCGCTCGGGCGATGAGGAAGTAACGCGTACGACGGTCTACGAGGCCTATCGTGCGGGCGATTTGGATTTCGAGCGAGTTCCGTTGACGGTTCGGCGAAAATGCCCGACGGGCACATGGATGCGATCGAGCCGTACGATTTCGGCGAGATGAAACCTTTCTCGGTCGCGTATTTGCCGGGCTATGTTGCCGAGCGCTATGATGAAGATTCGAAAGTGTGCTCCAACCGCGCCGAAGAACGCATGCGCCATTCCTTCGAGCGCGATTTGCGTGCAACGATTACGGGCTACGATTACGTCGATACGGGAATCGTGCACTCCACGACGCAGATGACGGGTTGCATGCAGGCGCTTCTTCCGGTGTGGATGCTGCATACCACGTGGGAGGGCAATGACTATCTGTTCGCCATGAATGGGCAAACAGGCCGATTCGTTGGCGATTTGCCCGTTGCAAAGTTCAAAGGTTGCGGCGTGGTTCTTCGGTATTTTCGTTGCGCTAGCTGCCGTGCTGTTCGGTCTCGATATGGGCGTGTTCCAATTCGATGACACCCTGGCGAGCGTATTCGTGGATGGCGTGATTCCTGCAGTGGTTGCGGCGGTTGCGTGTATCGTTTTCTACAATCAAATGAAAACCGCCGAAGTGGCGAGCGATGCCCAGGCCTATCGATCGTTTGAGGGGTTGAATCTTACCGGCGAAAGCGAGCATTTTGTGCGTGAATACGAGACGCGCCGCCGCATCGAGAAGAACGACGATTAGCCAAACCCAACAATTAGCGAAACCAAGGTTTCAAGTCGAACATATGTCGCGGCGGCTTTCGGTCACCGCGACATATTGCCTGTTGGGCATTTTATTGGTTTGGCGTCGTAAAGGGCGCGCGATTTGATTCGCTCGGGTTGCGGTTCGAGCTTCGCAAGCATAGCTGCGCCCAGTTTCGAGGTATTGCTCATCATCCAGCGTAAAAGAAAAGTGCAAATAGTGACAAAAGTTGTGAATTCGGGGGGCTTAAAGGGCCCTTTTTGGCGAAATAGGACGTTGTGAGTCCAACCGCCTTTCGTGGATTTCGCATCGACCAATCGTGACCTGGGGTTACTCGTTTGCACAGAAAAAGCCTCCTCGGTTTTATGCCCCCGAATTCGCAACTTTTGTCACTTTTGAGCAAATTGTTTTACGCTGACGAGTTTTTAGCTCATGTCGCTTCGCACAGCTGTGAGGCGTTTCATGTCCACAAGTTTCGGGCGCACTTCTCGTTTGGGTCGGTCGGCCTGCCTTGGTTGCGTTCGCTCCGAACCGTCATTGAATTGCGGGGGATTGATAAGCTGCTGCTTGTTTGGGCAGATCTTTATGTTTCTTTCTTTCTAAAGTGTAACGTGGGTGCTACCGTCCTCGACAAAAGGCACTATCGCGCGATATAGTGCTTGAGCGCCTTAGTTCGACCGTATACCCGTTTTGTCTAGAGAATTCGTTCGTCAGGCTGTATACTAGAGGCGTCATTCTGGGGTTTCGGAATGTGAATATGTTTGTAAGCGGGCGTCGGGTCCGCGTGAGGCAGCGCGCATCCGACGGCGTTTTTTCATGCTGCCGTGCATGTGCGCGGGCCTTATAGGGAAAGTGAGAGGTGAAGCATGCCTGGTTTGCAATTGATGGATACCACCATTCGCGACGGCCAGCAGAGCTTGTGGGTTACCCGTATGTCGCTTGGCGACATGCTGCCCATCTTGCCGAAGATGGACAAAGTAGGGTATTGGGCCGTTGAGGCGTGGGGCGGTGCGACGTTCGACACGTGTCTGCGTTTTCTTGACGAGAACCCGTGGGAGCGTCTGCGTTCCATCAAGGCGCATATGCCCAACACCGATTTGGCCATGCTGTCGCGCGGCCAGAACCTGGTAGGTTACAAGCATTATTCCAAGGACATCGTGAACTGTTTCATCGCATGCGCGAAAAAAAGACGGCATTCAGGTGTTCCGCGTGTTCGACGCTCTGAACGACATTCGCAACGTCGTCGACAACGCCGAGGCTATTAAGGCGTGCGGCGGCTGGTTCGAGGGCGCTATCTCTTACACCGTATCGCCCGTGCATACGCCTCGATGGCTTTTTGGAGTATGCCCAGAAACTGAAGGACTTGGGCGCCGACTCCATCGCCATCAAAGACATGGCGCCTGTATCGCACCGAGCGCCTGGTGAAGGCGTTCAACGCCGAAATTGGTCTGCCTGTGCACGCATACGCACTATGTTGGCGGCATGGCCCCCATGAATATCATCAAAAGCGGCAGAAGCGGGTGCGGCCATTTGCGACACCGCGAGCGCGCCGCTTGCGTTCGGCAACTCCCACCCCGCGGTCGAGACGATCGTTGCTGCTCTGCAGGAAAGCCGTTATGACACGGGCTATGATTTGGAGCTGCTGTTTGAGATTTCCGAGTATTGGGAAGAGGTTCGCAAGCGCGGCCATTATAAGCGCGGCGTTTCCTCTCTTACCCATATGAAGGTCTACTCGCATCAGGTTCCTGGCGGTATGATGTCAAACCCTCATGGGCCAGCTTGAGATTCAGAAGGCGACCGATCGCCTTGACGAAGTTATTCGCGAGATTCCGCGTGCGTGCCGAGGTCGGCTTCCCACCGCTCGTGACGCCCATGAGCCAAATTGTTGGTACGCAGGCCGTGTTCAACGTTCTGACGGGTAAGCGCTGGAGCGTTGTTTCCAAGGAAATGAAAGACTACCTGTGCGGCTACTACGGCAAGGCGCCGGGCCCCATCGATCCTGCAATCTATCAGAAGGTTGTCGGCAATTCCGAAGTGCTGTCGCCCGATGTTTCTCCCGCGTCGCTGAACACCACGACGTTCGACGAGCTCGCCGAGGAAATCGGCGATTTGGCGAAGAGCGAAGAAGACGTGCTCATGTATGCCCTGTTCCCGAACGAGGCGCGCACGTTCCTCTCGAAGCACCGCGCAACCGAGAAAGTTGAATTCTTGCTGGAGAACGAATCCAGCCTTACCAAGGAGGACGATTACGTGGATATCAACCAGATTCGCGAACTGCTGAAAGTCGTTGAAGAGTCGGGCGTCGGCGAGATTTCCGTCGAGGAAGACGGCATGCGCATCAATGTCCGCATGCCTGGTTCCGTGCCCGCGGCCGTTGCTCCCGTTGCTGCGGCTCCTGCTGCCGCCGCTGCCCCGGTCGCCGCGCCCGCTGCGGCTCCTGCTGCCGCGTCCGCTGCTGCCGCGCATCCGGCCAATTGGGTATGCGTGAACGCCCCCCATGGTCGGCACGTTTTATGCCGCTCCCCAGCCTGGCGCTCCGGCCTTTGTGAAGGTGGGCGACGAGGTTGCTGCGGTGAGACGCTGTGCATCGTTGAGGCCATGAAGCTCATGAACGAGATTTCCGCTCCCGAGATGGGCACCATCCGCGAGATTTGCGTGGAAGATTCCGAGCCTGTCGAGTTCGGCACCCCACTGTTCTGGATTGAGCCGCATGGCCAGGCCGTCGCGGGCGAAGGGGCGTAAGGCATGTTCGACAAAAATTCTTGTCGCCAACCGCGGCGAAGTGGCGTTGCGCATTATGCGCGCCGCTCGCGAGCTGGGAGTGAAAACGGTTGCGGTATATTCCACGGCCGACAAAGACACGCGGCCCGTTCGCTATGCCGACGAAGCCGGTATGCATTGGCCCGGCTCCTGCTGGCAAGTCGTACTTGAATATGGCGAACATCATCGCCGCGGCACCACCACGGGTTGCCAGGCTGTGCATCGGGGCTATGGCTTGGCCGAGAATTCCGATTTCGCTCGTGCCTGCGCTGACAACGATTTGGTATTCATCGGCCCCGCCCCCGAGTGCATCGACCGAATGGGCGATAAGGCGGCTGCGCGTGAGACCATGACGATGTGCGGCGTGCCTACGGTTCCTGGTTCCCGACGGTGTAGTCGAGAGCGTCGATGATGCGCGCGAGTTCGCTGAGCGAGTTGGCTACCCGGTGCTTATCAAGGCATCTGCTGGCGGCGGTGGTAAGGGCATGCGCGAAGTGCACGCGCCGAAGAGAATCTCAGTTCATGCGTTTATGGCGGCGAAGGCCGAAGCGAAGGCCGCGTTCGCAAACGATGACGTGTATATCGAGAAACTCGTATTGCGTCCTCGCCATGTTGAGATTCAGGTGCTTGCCGACAAGCCCGGCCACAAAATCGCCCTGTGCGAGCGCGACTGTTCCATTCAGCGTCGCCACCAAAAGCTGCTCGAAGAGGCTCCGTCGCCCGCGCTTGACGAGACCTTGCGTCGCAATATGGCGGTGGCCGCCGTTAAAGCTGTTCGCGCGGTCGATTACCGCAATGCGGGCACCATCGAGTTCTTGCTCGACAACGACGGCAAGTTCTACTTCATGGAAATGAACACGCGCGTGCAGGTCGAGCATCCTGTGACCGAGCAAATCACGGGCGTCGACATCATTAATGAACAGCTGCGCATCGCGTCGGGGCGAGCCTATGAGCTGCGCCGATGAGGCGCCGTTTGTGCCGAATGGCCACGCAATCGAATTCCGCATCAATGCGGAGGACCCGGAAAATGGCTTCGTCCGGTGCCCAGGCACCATTACGCGTTTCGATGTTCCGGGCGGTCCGGGCGTGCGCGTCGAAGCGTACGTTCAGGCGGGTTCGGTTATCTCGCCGTTCTACGACTCCATGGTGGCGAAGCTCATCGTATGGGGCCGCGATCGTGATGAAGCGCTGGCCCGTGGTCGTCGCGCGCTTTCCGAGTTCAATATCGAAGGCATTGCGACCACGATTCCGTTCCATCAGGCGGTGCTGGAAAAACGAAATCTTTCCAGCGTGGCGAAGCCCATACCGACTTTCATCGAGGTCACGGGGCTGTAATGAATTGCTCCATTCTCTAGAGCGATTGCCTGCGCAACGTCGGGAAGCCCCATATGGGGGCTTCCGTTGTTTTGGGATGCATGGAACAAACGGGCCTATGGGGTTATGGGCGATGGGCCAAACAGGCTTATGGGCCAAATAGAAGCATAGGGGGCAACGACGCATGGAGCAAACCGGTCTATAGGCCGACCGGACGAACGGGCAATCGGATGTATGGGTGCACGGCGCGTTCTTTTTGCGATAAACGTGGAACGCATCTCTGGTATTTCGCTATGGGATTCAACCTCGATCCGGCGGAGCGCTCAATTTCCGCGGTTTTGCGTTACCATGGGGAAACTCGTTTGCGCATTGCTCATGGTCGCGTTCTGCGGCCTTTTTCATATGGAAAGGAATTCCTCATGGGAATGCACGTGAACTTCGGCGCTGCCCGATCCGGCGCAGATTAAAGAAGAACTGCCGCTCGCACCAGAACTGAAGGTTTTGAAGGCCAAGCGCGATGCTGAGATTCGCGACGTATTTACGGGCGTCTCGGAACAAGTTTCTCGTGATCGTCGGCCCTTGCTCTGCCGATAACGAAGACGCTGTGTGCGAATACACGAGCCGCTTGGGCGAGCTTTTGCGCGCGAGGTTTCCGACAAGCTGCTGATTATTCCGCGCATTTACACCAATAAGCCGCGTACTACGGAGAGGCTACAGCAGCATGCTGCACCAGCCAAACCCCGAGGCCGCGCCCGATTTGTCTTGCTGGCATTCAGGCGATTCGCCACATGCATATTCGCGCCATGGCCGAAAGCGGACTCACCGCCGACGATGAGATGCTGTATCCGGAAAATCGCAGCTACCTCGATGATGTTTTGAGTTATGAGGCTGTAGGCGCACGTTCGGTTGAAAAACCAGCAGCATCGTCTCACGGTCGATTGAAATCCTGTCGTAAATGCAGGACTTAACGCAAAGATTGCGTTAAGTCCTGCAAGAACAGGGTGTTTTCTCTTGCGTTCACTTCTGCAATGCAAAGAATAGTACCGGCAAGCTAATCCGACCCCCGATAAAAAGAGTTATCGCTGACGCAGACCCCTCGGGCCTGAATTGCAGAAGTCAGCGCAAAATTACTGCTCTACGGCATGGGCGAGCAGACTTGGCTTGAGGATCACCTCCTCTATGGGTATCGCCGTGATTCCCAGAGCATCGAGGAGTCCTTCCGGAAGCAGGGCGGCTGCCACGTCGATGGGCCTTTTGCCGCCAAGGCTGGCCCTCGGATTAGAGGATATGTGGCTGGCGGCGAGGGAAAGGTCTTGACCTGTAAGCGCATCGAAGTCGCTGCGGCCCTTCGGCAGGATGCGCCTGAGCTCTGCATGGTTGCGCCTCGCAATGGCCCTTTGGCCAGGCCGCATGGGATCGCAGTAGTAAACATGGCACCTGTTTGCTCCCTCAACAAGGCAGCTGCGCTCAATTTTCCTCCCAGTCGGCGAACTCCTCGCCTCTATCGACAACCATGACGCCAAATGCCGCCCTGAACAACTCGGGGCCGCTAAGCAACCGCTCCAGCATGTCGCATGCCCCTCACCACGGGGGCGCTCCCGGCCCTTTCCAGGCGCAGGTAGAACTGGAACACGGCCCTCACCGCGTGAAAGCTCAGTATGCGCGCCCGATTGCCCGCATAGCCGATGACGCTGTCCACCTCCACTGCAGAGTCCCTCTCCTCTTGGGAAAGCGCCAGGAAATCCGCATACTCGCGACCAGGACGCGCCGCCGCAGGGCCATGTTTTTTTTCTTGCGCGGGCGGCAGCGGACCTTGCGGGCAGCGCGATCGCGGGAATGGGGACTATGCCCGATTCCATCCAAGACCCAAGGTGCGGCAGCCCACCGGCAGATCGGGGTTCGACATCCATACCGCCTCTGGGCTGAGTCCGTTTTCGATGAGCGGCACCACGATGTCCAACATGCGGGCAAGTTCTTCGGTGATGGAGACGCCCTCGCGCGACTCCGAGCGCCGCGCGTCCGCCATTTCCCTGCGCCCTTTCTGGCGTCGTAACGGAACTTGGGCAGGTCGCATGCGGATTTCTTTTTTCGACTGGGCGCATGCGCACACATAGGGCCATCTTGTCACGGCAGGGCACTCGCGGGGCACGAAGTCGGGGCAGAGGTCGCAACAGACCACGGCGGGCAAAAGCCTGCACGAATGCCGCTTCGTCTCGACGAGCAGGCATTGTGCGCAGACGGACTTTCTTGCGGCAATCGTCATAGGCCCCGCATTTGCGCGCCTGCCTCACGCTCTTGCGCTTCGGCTCTCTGGCCCAGCGGTTCGATTTGACCTCTCGCGTCACCGAAGATGGAGACACGTCAAGGCGTCGCGCCATGGCTGATGCGCTCAGCCCGTCTCTCACCCCCCTTCCTCAATGGCGCATCTGTGTCATAATTGAAATGGCCTCGGTTTTCCGGCATGGCAATCACCTTTCTCCTTGGTTCTAGGGCAATTACCAAGGTGAGTGATTGCAGAACTAACTGCAAAGAAAATCGAGGAGCTTTGCGTTTGAAAATTCAATTAACGAGCATCGTCTCACCGCAAGCGGCATGGATATTCCTGTTGGTATGAAAACCCCACGTCGGGCGACCTCTCGTGATGCTGAACTCCATTGTTGCGGGCAGCATGGGCATAATTTCATCTATCGCACGCACGATGTGACCACCGATGGAAACCCTCTCTGGCGCATGCGATTCTGCGCGGCGGCGTTGACAAATATGGCACGACGCACTCCGAATTATCGCCACGAAGACTGCATTCGCTTGTGGAAGATGTACGGCGAGAAGGGGCTTGCCAATCCCGCCGTGGTGGTCGATGCGAACCATTCGAATTCGGACAAGCAGCACAAAGAGCAAATTCGCATCGTGGGCGAGGTGCTGCACAATCGCAACTATAACGAAGATTTGCGCACGCTCATCAAGGGCGTGATGGTCGAAAGCTACCTGGTGGAGGGTCGCCAAGATATCACCGAGCACATGGAATACGGCAAATCGATCACCGATCCGTGCTTGGGATGGTACGATACGGTAAGCCTGATTTATCACATCGCTGAGAAGTGCTGATTTTCGCCGTTCCGCCGAGCGGCGAATCGCTGACGTTTGCTTGACTTGGGATTTAATTATTGAGGTGGCGATGAAAACCATCGCGCTTGTTGGCGGCATTGGGTCGGGGAAATCGACCATTGCCCATATGTTTGCCGAGTTGGGCGCGGGCATCATCAATCTGGATGATGTGGGCCATTTCGTGCTTACGACTCCTGGCGTAAAGTACGACATTGCGCGCACGTTCGGCGCGAATGTATTCGATGAGCGCGGCGAGGTGGTGCGCAGCCGTCTTGCGGCCGCCGCATTCGATACGCCCGAGCATACGGAATGGCTTAACGCCATTACGCATCCCGTCATTATGCGGGAGTGCCGTCGCCGCATCGGCGAGCTGGGCCAACTGCACGACATGGTGGTTGTGGAAGTTACCACGGGCGTCGAGAGCAAGCGCGATGTGCGTTGGGCCGACGCTCTGGTTGCCGTGGTGGCGCCCGCGTGCGTTCGCATGGAACGCGCTTGTGCGCGTGGCGACCAATCGACCGCCGATGTGAGCCGTCGTATCGCTTTGCAGAAAACCGACGCGCAGCTTGCGGCGATCGCCGATTTCACCATCGACAACGGCAGCGACCTTGAATCTGCTCAGGCAGAGGTCAAGCGTGTGTACGACGCCGTTATGGCGCAGTAAATTCGAATGATCACGGGAAGGCGTCGATGCATGCGGCGCCTTTTTTTATTTGCGGTGCGTTTACGAACAGCTGTTCGTTTTGTGATAGCATAGATTGATGCAGGGTCGCATCGCGTGAAAGGGAGTTCGCATGAGCAGCCACTTGAGCAATATCGAAGGCGCCGCCATGGAGGGCAAATTGCCTGAAGTGCGCCTTGCGAATGCGCCGTTTCGCGTTGTGAGCCCCTATGATCCTTCAGGCGATCAGCCTCAGGCCATTCAAAAAGCTCGCCGACGGAGTAGAGCGTGGCCTGCGCTACCAAAACCTTTTGGGCGTCACGGGTTCGGGCAAAACATTCACCATGGCGAAAGTCATTGAGGCGACTCAGAAGCCCACGCTCGTCATGGCGCCGAATAAAACGCTCGCGGCCCAGCTTGCGGCCGAGCTCAAGGAATTCTTCCCCGATAATGCAGTGGTCTATTTCGTTTCGTATTACGACTACTATCAGCCCGAAGCGTACGTGCCTTCGACCGACACTTTCATTGAGAAAGACGCATCGATCAACGAAGAGGTCGAGAAGCTGCGCCACGCTGCGACATCGAGCCTGCTATCTCGCCGCGATGTGATTGTGGTAGCGTCGGTCAGCTGCATTTACGGTATTGGCTCGCCGATGGACTATGCGGGCATGGCGGTGTTTCTTGATAAGGAAAAGCCCGCTGAGCGCGACGATGTGATTCACGGGCTTATCGATATCCAATACGATCGCAACGATTATGAACTCAAGCGTGGAACCTTTCGTGTGCGCGGCGACGCGCTTCGATGTGTTTCCGCCGTATGCCGACAATCCGGTGCGCGTGGAATTCTGGGGCGATGAAATCGAAAGCATCCAGGAAATCGACAATGTGACAGGCGAGAAGCTCAACGAATTCGAGGCATTGCCCATTTGGCCTGCGTCGCATTACGTTACCGCGCGCCCGAAAATGGACCGAGCCATTCAAACCATTCAAGACGAGTTGCGCGATCGATTGGCGCAGTTCAAAGCCGAAGGCAAGCTGCTCGGGCTCAGCGCTTGGAAATGCGCGTGAATTACGATTTGGAAATGCTCGAAACCATGGGTTTTTGCAGCGGCATCGAGAATTACTCGAGGCATCTTGATGGCCGTGCGCCAGGCGAGCCCGCGTATACGCTTCTCGACTATTTCCCGAAAGATTTCCTGTGCATCATCGACGAGAGCCACGTCACGGTGCCGCAAATTCGTGGCATGCACGAAGGCGACCGCAGTCGAAAGGTCACGCTCGCCGAACATGGTTTCCGTTTGCCGAGTTGTCTTGACAACCGCCCTTTGCGCTTCGACGAATTCGAGCAACGCGTGCCCCAGTTCATTTACGTGTCGGCCACGCCGGGCGACTATGAGGAAAAGGTCAGCCAGCAGCAGGTCGAGCAGATTATTCGCCCTACGGGGTTGCTTGATCCCGATATTGATGTGCGGCCTATTGCGAGCCAAATCGACGACATTATCGATGAAGCCCGCGAGCGCGCTAGTGCTAACGAGCGCGTGCTCATTACCACGCTCACGAAGAAAATGGCGGAAGATCTTACCGACCATCTTCTTGATCAGGGGATTCGTGCTCGCTATATGCATTCCGACATCGCGACGCCTCGAGCGCGTCGAGATTCTGCGCGATTTGCGCCGTGGCGAGTTCGACGTGCTTGTGGGCATCAATCTGCTGCGCGAGGGCCTCGATTTGCCCGGAAGTGTCGCTCGTGGCTATTCTTGACGCTGATAAAGAGGGTTTTCTGCGCAACTACCGCAGCCTTATTCAGACTATTGGCCGCGCTGCGCGAAACGATCATGGCCATGTGATTATGTATGCCGACAAAATCACCGATTCCATGGACAAAGCGATTTCTGAAACGCGTCGCCGCCGCGAGATTCAGATGGCCTATAACAAAGAGCACGGCATAACGCCGAAAACCATCAAAAAGGCTATCAACGATGTCATGGGCTTCATGAGCGATGGTGACGGAAACCAGGTGGGCAGTGCCGAAGAAGTGAACCGACAGCTTGCCGAGCTTTCGCGCGGCGAGGTCATGCGTGTGATTTCAAGCATGGAAGACGATATGGCCGCCGCCGCCCAGGCGATGGACTTCGAGCGCGCCGCGCAACTTCGTGATGAGGTGGTGCGCTTGAAAGCTCAGATGCAAGGCGAATCGGAAAAAGACGTGCTCGCTGATTTGAAGAAGACGGCTCGCAAGGGAGTGCGTTTGGCAATCGCAAGAATTCCGCCTACGGCAGCGCGCGCCGCAGCTAAGCTTCGTCGTTTTGAGGCTCAAGCGCCGCTCGCCGGAATGCTGCACGGCGCATGGAGGCGCGTTCCGCGCCACAGGTGGACGGGCGATTGTTTCCTGCGCGTTAATTCATTAAGCTGTATAAAATGCGCAAATTTAGGCTTTATTTTTATGGCGTCCTCCCTTAATATACTGAAGGTTTATCAATAATCGGCAGAAAGGGAGCAATGAGCACTCATTCTAAAGGCAAGGCTTCTGAAATGAAGCACTATGCAGGCAAGGCCGTTTCTCGGCTGCTGTGGGCCATGCGCTTGACGGCTTGGATCTTATGATCTTGAGCTTCGCGCTTTCCGGCATCATGGCGACGTTCGCCGTCGACAATACCACTGCAGGCATGCTTACCTCCATCACATTGGCTGGCGCCTTCCTTGGTGGTTTGATTTTCGGAAAACTTGTTGACAAATATGGCCGAATTAAAGTTCTTACTTATTCGGTCATTTTTTTGGCGTGTTCACCCTGGGCTCGGCCTTCGCGCCTAACTTCGAGGTAATGGCCCTTTTGCCGCTTTCTCGCTGGCTTGGGCATCGGCGCCGAGTTCGGCCTGGGCATGGCAATTGCCGCCGAGGTCTCGAGCCCCGAGAATCGCGCGAAAAGCACGAGCGCCGTTGGCTTGGGCTTCCAGGTTGGCGTGCTGTGCGCTTCGCTCTCTTCTGCGCCCATCATTGCGGCGTTTGGCTGGCGCGGCCTGTTCGTGGTCGGCTTTATTCCCGCAATTATCGCAATCATCATTCGTGCGTTCGTTCCCGAGCCGCCGATTTATGAGGAGCACAAGGCTTCTGGCAAGGCCCACGGCAAGCTGAGCGACCTGTTCGCCACGCCCGAGCGCGTTAAGTTCTCGATCATCATCATTATTCTATGCACCGTTCAGAATGCCGGCTATTTCGGAATTATGACGTGGCTTCCCAAGTACCTGAACTCTGAGCTCGGCCTGAGCCTTACGTCTATGGGTCTGTGGACCGCTGTGACGGTCCTGGGCATGATGATCGGCATTTCTGCCTTTGGCTTTTTGGCCGACAAGGCTGGACGTCGTCCTGCGTTCTGACGTTCCAGGTTGGCGCTGCTGCGATGATTATCATCTACAGCCAGCTCACCGATCCCACGGCGCTGCTTATCGGTGGCTTCTTCATGGGCATGTTCGCCAACGGCATGATCGGCGGCTACGGCACCCTGATCGCCGAGCTGTTCCCGACTGAGATGCGTGGTACCGCGCAAACCGCGCTGTACAACGCTGGCCGTTTCATCGGCGGCGCTTCCTGCTCCGGTGGTTATTCCGATGATCGCTGCTGGCCATGGCTTCGGCTTCGCCATTGGCTGCGTTTCCTGCATCTATGTAGTCGCTTTCATCGCGATGTTCTTCATTCCCGAGAAGAAGGGCGCTACGCTCGAATAGCGACTGGCATTTCGCCCTCATGCATTGTCTGGTGTGCTGGTCGAGAGGCTTAACGCTATCGACCAATGCTTTGACGCTCATCGGGCTTTGCGCGGCGGTCTGTCTGCATGCGTGGCCAATACTGTTTATGAAAAAGAGGCGCGGTTTAAACCGCGCCTCTTTTTTGGCCACGTTTGCTTGCATGAAGTGTCTTTGGCATTGCTTGTGCCGTGACGCAAAAAAGCGGCCCTCAAGAGGGCCGCTGTATGCGTAATTGGGAGCGGGAATCCGCTCTATGCGGTCACAGGCACGCCTTCGCCGAAAAGCAGCTCGTGCTCAGGGCCGGTAAGGGCCGCTCGGGCCTGGTCGCGCAGATTGTTCATGCCGCTGAGGAACTGGCGATACATCACGAGCGTAAGATAGCGCCCCATGGTTGAAGGCACGAGGCATTCCTCGTCGTCGACATCGAATGCGCCATTCGCGCGCATGAAGCCCATTTCAACGGGCAGCGCCGCGTCGACACTCTTTGCCGAACATCTCTTTGAAGGCTCGCTTGTCGAAACGCAGCTGATAGAGCCCGAGCAAGAAACAATAGCGCATGTGGTCGTGCTCGCGCACGGGCATCTGACCCATGATCGACATATGGCCGCGCTCAATCGCCTCGTTGTACTCATGCAGGCTGAAAGTGTTCACGTAGAGTTTTCCGTTCATATATGAAATCGATCCCGAGCCAATGGCGGGGTATTCGTCGTAGCTTACCTGCAGCTCCTCTACGGGCAGCTCGTGGTCTTGCTCGCCCTTTTCATTCAAGCGGTTGAACGTCCATACGGTTTCGCGCTTGAACGCAGGGGTATCGCCGCTGCAAAGGCCTTCGTCGAGCATCTTGTAGAACTCGAACTCGCGATTGTAGTCCATGGTGCCGAGCGACTGCTCCATCTTGCGTGTTGTGGCGCTTGAAACATACAGCGGGCTGAACGTGGTCAGACGGCAGCCGCATTGCTTGATTTTCTCGATATCGTCAAGCAGAATCTCTTCGGTTTGAGAAGGGAAATTGAAAATCATGTCGACGTTGAGGGAGTCGAAACGCGATGCTGCGTTGCCGATACGTTCGAGAATCTCTTCGCCCGAACCATATTTCTTGCAGCGATCCATTTGCGTGAGCAGCTCGTTGTTGAAGCTCTGCACGCCCACCGAAAGGCGATTCACGCGGCCGCTCAGTGCCGCAAGCCAAGGGTCTACAAGGTGGTTTGGATTGGTTTCGCAAGCGACTTCTTTGATGTTGAAGTTCTCGCCTGCCATATCGATGGTACGGCAGAGCTCGTCGAGCAAAATAGTGGCGTGCCGCCGCCGAAGTATAGGCTGAAGTCGTAGCCCATATCTTTGAGCATCATCATTTCGCGACGAAGATTCTTGAAGTACGGTCGCGCGGTTGTCTCGCGGAAGGGGTAGCGGTTGAAGCTGCAGTAGGGGCACAGCACCCCGCAGAAAGGTACGTGCAGGTACAGCATGTATTTGCGTCCCGGTTCGGGGCCAGGCAGGAATTTCTCGGTCGTGGGGTCGATAATGAGATGGCTCTTCGTGATGTTTTTGACGATCCCCGTGAGCATGCGTTCGCTCAGCATGAAAGCGCTCCTTGCGTTTGATCGTGTTGCCGTAAGGCGGTTCGGTCTTGTTGGCGCATAGACGTGCACGCATGCGCGAATCTATACGCGGCGAACACCACGTTGCCAAGCCTCCCCAGGCTACCCCAAGGCAACGTACTGTTTTTGCATTTGAGCATACTACCGCTTAGGTATGCAAAAGCAACCGTAAAACCGAATTGTTGTTGAAAAGTTAACACGACCAACGTACGCGAACGAAATTTAATGGTTTGCAGATGGGGGATGATGTGGCTGTTCTTCCGGGAGGACTCTTGAATAGCTCTGCTGGTGGGGCGCGCTTGTTTGCTTCTCATTATGGGAATGCGCTTCAGGGAAGGATGAAGCTCGTTGGTTGTTCGTGCGCCGGCAAGCCTATGCTATGCGGGCGTTCTTGAATGCGATTGTTTCCACGAGGCGATACGGGCTCTTCAATCCCGGAAAGGCCGCCAGCGGCGACCTTTCGGGAAGGGACTTCGGGGCCGGGAGGAGGAAAGCCCCGAAGGATGCGCTCGTGGCCGGAAGGGTGAGATGCCCGAGCGTCGAGTTTTCAAGCTCACGGCCGGCTCCAAAGGGAAGGGAACGGAATGCCGGTTGTTTATCAATCGTGCTTTGCACGAGTCGAGCGGCTTTGCGCGATGGAAGGGTGGATGCTTGCCGCTTCGACGGTTTTCATAATAAGGGTGGGGCGTGTTGAAAATCCCATAAGGGCACCTGATAAAAGGCTGAATAATTCTGAACAAAACCTTAAAATGGAGAGGAGCGCTCGGGCGCTTTGCACCCTCATGATAGGATTTCGCCCATGGATATGAACCAAGCGAACATATTAGTATGCGATGATGAGGTTGAGGTTGCCGACCTTCTCAAGCATGTGCTCGAACGTGAGGGTTTTGCCGTCACGTGTTGCCACTCGGGCGATGCGGCCCCTCACATTGCTTAATGCTCAGGCATTTGACCTGGCTATACTCGATATTATGATGCCCGGAATCGATGGCTTCGAAGTCTGCCGTCAAATTCGCGGCGGTGCGGCCGGCTCAAATACCGACATGCCCATCGTGTTTCTCTCGGCTAAAACCGAGGAATTGATAAGGTGCTTGGCTTTACCTTTGGGCGCCGATGATTATGTGACAAAGCCATTCAAGGCTCGCGAACTCGTGGCCCGCCTTAAAGCGCGCCTTCGTGGCCGCAGCGCGGCTCCCGCTCCAGCGACGTGCTCTCGGTGAGCGGCATCGAGCTTGACGAAACAAACCATACGGCGGCCTTGCACGGCTGCGAGCTTTCTTACGCCGAAGGAATTCGATTGCTTGGCCGAGCTTTTTGCGCGCAGGTGGGGCTCCTGTTTCGTCAAAGGCGCTGTTCGAAAACGTATGGGATGAGGAATACACGTCTTCGTCTCACAATGCAGTCATGGTCTATATTCGTCGCCTGCGTAAAAGCTCGCCGAGGTCGACTCTTTTGAAGAGCTCATTGAGACCGTATGGGGCGTTGGCTATCGCATTCCCGAAAACGCCGTGGTTAGCCCATGAAGCGTGATTCAGAAAACGAGACCCGTGCCGACAGGGGCCGAACATGCGCGAGCCGCACGCAAGAGGCACGAGTCGCCTAAATGCATGTGACCGAACAAACGCGCATTCTTGTGAAGCGCATCGTTCGTAATACTTTCGCGGCCACGGTGGTGTATGCGGTTGTTTTCTTCCTCGATCGCTATGGCGGTTAATATTATCGTTCTGCCTCGCGGGCGAGGCAGTAGCTAAGGTAACTTCTCCGTGGCAGTACGTGTCGGCCGATGTGGCGGGCGTGCAAAACGACGAGTGGTTCATACAGAAAGAAAAACGAGCTTAAAGCCGACGTGGTGCGCAAATACTTTGCACGAGCTCATCGGACACCGCGGTTCCTGATGTGGGTTGGGGTTTGGCGCAGAATGCGGCGAACGCCAAGAACGTGCAAACGGAAGGCGCCAATCCTGAAACTGTGTACACCATCTGTCGCAACCGGCCGATGCCGGGGAATATGCGGCGTCCGCCTCTCAGGGCTTGGTTCAGGGCGATAGCCTGTCGTTTGTGGGCGCGCCTTATGCGTCCCAGGCGGCCAAACAGGTTGTTATTTCCGCCGTTGATTCGCGCAACTTGGGCCAGGCAGCCAACGTGTACGACGCGTTGTGGTCGGCTACGAAAGATTGGGACAATAAGCCTGAACAGGTCGATTCGCTCTATGACGAAGCTGCAGCTGCGCTCGATTCCGACTTTTCCCAGGTGGTTGTGCGTTATGCCTACGATGCGGGCTCGGGCATCGAGACGGTGACATATGCGGGCGGTCAGCAAATGCAGCGCGATTTGTCGTCGTACAACAACATTCGTGCCCTGAAATATCCCGTGGCAATCACGCTGTTTTTGTCGGGCATTTTCGTGATTATGGCGTTTGCCATCTCGCAAGAGCCTGCGCTATTTCGACGACCTGTTCGTTTCGCTGCGCGCGGTGCTCGTTGACAAAGGCGCGTCGCTGAAGCTTCCGAGCGAGCTTTCTCTTGCCGAGGAATCGATTAACGACATCAAGCGCAAAACGACGCTGAGCAGCGCGCTGCCGTTGCCGCCGAGCGTCGCAAGAACGAGCTCGTGGCCTATTTTGGCGCACGATACCAAAAACGCCGCTCACTTCCATCACGGGGTATTCACGTTGCTTGAGGAGGCGCCCGATATGCCCGTTGAGCAGCGTCAGCGATATGCGACACGTGGCGCTGTCGAAAGCGTATAGGCTCGATGCCATGCTCGACGAGTTTTTCGAGATAACCCGCTACAACTTAGGCGCCATCTCCATTGAGCGCGAGCGCTTTGACTTGGCGTTGTTCTGCTATCAGGTTGCGGAAGATTTCTACCCCGAAGCGGAAGCGCGGGGAATCGATGAAGGTGAACGCCACCGAAGGCGATACAGTATTCGCCGATGCCACGAAAATGGCGCGCGTGCTTTGAATGTGATTAAGAACGCGGTGGCGTATGCCGACCCCCGATTCGACCATTTTCGATTGACGCTCACGCCAAGTCTAACGGTGCGTTTAAAATCGAAGTCTCGAACCAGGGGCGCGAAATCAGCCCAGAACACCTCAAGCGCATTTTCGAAAAGTTCATCGCGAAGACGATGCGCGCGCCACGCGCCAGGGCGGGGCGGGGCTCGGTTTGGCGATTGCGCGAGAGATCGTCGCGGCCCATAACGGCACTATCGATGCGACGAGCGAAAATGGCGTGACTCGCTTTGTAATCGATATTCCTGCGTCGAAGTAGGGAATCTCCTTCATGGGGCTTTTGTAGGCGCACGGGCAACGGTGCGAAGAATCCGCGAAAGACGTTGACTCTCCCATTATGGGATAGTTTAGGTATCTCCTGCACAAAAGATGAAGGCGCGCGGGCGCGCCATAAAGGGAGTAACGAACATGTCTGAACAGCAGCTCGAAGTGAAGGAATTCGATCGTCCGCCCTTGCCGAAAAACTGGCTCAGGACGATTGTCATTATTTGGCTCGGCCAGGCGGCGAGCATTCTTACCGCATATTCGTCTATTTGCATGCAGGCGTGTGGTTTGTGACCGAAACGACCGATTCGGCGCTCATGCTGGCGCTCGCCTCGCTGTGCTCCATGCTGCCGCAGGGCTTGCTCGCACCGCTTGGCGGCGTGGTGGCCGACCGCTTCAACCGCAAGTACGTGCTCATCGCCGCCGATGCCTTTGTGGGAACAATGGCATTGATCATGGGCATGATTATTGCCATGGGCCATGTATCGGTGCCGCTCGTGCTTATCATGGGCGCGCTGCGCAGCGTGGGCCAGGCGTTCCACATGCCTGCTATGGAATCCACGATGCCGCTGCTCGTGCCGAAAAAAGCACGTGGTGCGCGTGAATACCATGAATCAGAGCCTGTGGTCTATGGCGCTTGTGGTCGGCCCGGTTCTCGGCATTTTCTTGTATACCGTGGTGGGCTTCCAGATGGTTCTGTTCCTGAATGCCGCCGGCTGCGCCGTTGCGTGCTTGGCTCTCGCGCTTGCGAAGATCCCCGATTTCCACGACGATTCCGACGAGGCGCGTCATCCTATCGCAAGTTTTTGAAGGCAGGCTTTGCGACGCTGAGCGCCGATAGGGGCCTGCTCATTTTGTGCGGCATCGTCATGGCGATTATGGCCATGTATACGGGCATCAACTCGCTCTTCCCGCTTATGACGTATGACCACTTCCACGGCGACGGCTATGCGGCCTCGCTCATCGAGGGCATATATGGCGCGTTCTCGCTTGTCGGCATCGCCATTCTGTTTATATGGGGCGGCGGCAAGCGTTTGTTGCGCGTGGTGGCGTTCTCGGGCACGTTCTCGGGCATCATCCTTATTGCTACGGGTCTTCTTTCGCCGAGTATGTTCTTCTGGTTCGCGGTGCTCACGGCAATCTCGGGCGTTGTTGAATCGATGTACAACGGCCCGCTTTCTCGCCGTGGTGCAAAGCGCGTTCCGCCCGAAAAGCTCGGTCGCGTTATGGGCTTGTTCAGCACGGTGACGGCGCTTTTTCTTCGCCTATCGGCTTGGGCCTCGCGGGCACCTGCGCAGAATTTACCGGCGTTGCTATGTGGTTCGTGATTTCGGGCGTGGTGGTTACGGCGGGTGGTTTGGCGATTGGCCTTTTGCCGTCGCTTCGCAAACTCGACCGCGAAGTCGCCGCCACTTTTGATGAGGTCGATAAGAAAAACGAACCCGACGGTTGAAAATGCTGCCGAATAAGCGAAAATCCTCCTGATGAACCAATCGATGCGGCGTGTCTTCGCAGGCGCGTCGCATCGTTGTGTGAAAAGGGGCGTCTGTGGTCATTCTGGGTGCGTTGGTGAACGGCATTGCCACGGTTATCGGCGGCGTGCTTGGCTTGGTGTTCAAGCGTCGTGTATCGCAGAAGCTGGGCGATTTTCTTATGCAGGGCTTAGGCCTGTGCGTGATGCTCGTGGGCGTGCAGGGCATGGTGAAAGGGCAAAGCATCACCATTACCGTGCTCTCTATCGTTGTTGGCGGCATTCTGGGCTATTGGATCGACGTTGATGCGGCGATTCACCGTTTTAACGATTGGATTCAGCGCAAGCTCGACGCCGCATTCAAAGGGTCGACGGCGCTCGGCAACTTTTCCGACGGCTTTGTTGCCGCCACGCTGTTCATCTGCATTGGAGCCATGGCGATTCTTGGCTCGCTGCAAAGCGGCCTGCAGCTCGACCACTCCACGCTGTACGCCAAGGCCCTTATCGACATGGTCGTGGTTATGGTGATGGCCACGACGTTGGGCGTTGGCGTGCCGTTTTCAGGCGTGTGCGTGTTTGTGTATGAGGCGGCGTTGAGCTTGGCCGCCAGCGCGCTTGCGCCCCTTCTTACCGATGCCGTTATTGCCGAAATGGTATGCGCGGGCAGCTTGTTGCTGCTCGCCATTGGCATGAACATGTTGAAAATCACCGATATCAAGGTGGCGAATTTTCTGCCCGCTGCATTTCTTCCCATTGCGCTGTGCGCGATTCCCGGCCTGATGTAGCCGAAGCGGTTCGCGTCCTTACGCGCAGCCGAAGGCTCTTGAATTCGATTCGCCCCTTGGCTCTTTTGCGGAGCCTAAACATTTGACGCCGAGCCATCTTGAAGACGGCTCCGGCGTTTTCTTTAAAGCCGCTATTCCGTTTCATTTCGTCGGTTTGCGATTTCGTCATGTCATGCCTGTCTCGAATACTTCGCCGCTCTTTTGCCCGTGAGCACGAGCAGCCCATTCGCGTCGTAGCTTTCGGTGCATTCGTCGTAATAGCCGAGCCCTGACCTGTTGAGTCGCTCATAAACATGCGGAATTCACCCGTGAGCACATTGACGCTCATTGCTCCGTTACCCGAATTGAGCTCCTGCACGATGCTTGCGCAAAGCATGCCGGCCTTTGTAAGGTCGTCTGCGCCTCCCATTTCTCAGCGCTGTAGAGGGCCGAGAATGCCACGAGCTGCTCTGCCAAATTGATAGGCGCGCAGCCGATGGTCGCTGTATGGGGCGAATATCCTCCCTCGGATGTGCCGTAATCGAAGCCCGTGTAAATCACATACCACATCACCTTTTCGCCATTGATGGTTTTGGTATCCGGCGAAGGCATTCGTCGTGTATACGACGGCGTCTGTTTCGTTCGTCGTTTCGCCGTATTCGTACACGGTGGCTTCTGTTGTGAGTTCGTATGATCCCGACGATGCGCTCAAGCCGCATTGCCGGGCGAAGTCGTCGATGGTATTCGACGTGATCGGGCCAATAAGGGTACGCCGAAACGACGATGCTGTCGGGCGTGGCGGAAGCGGGCTGGTAGGTGCCGGCTTTCTTGTCGAGGCCGTGCACCAGGAACATCGCGCCATTGCCGTATTCGACCGAAACCGAGGAATAGTCGTTTGCGGAGCCGGTGGAGCTGTCGACGTAGGGCATGTCCCTCGTCGTGTCTTTCCAGTTCACGCTGTCGCCGTTGGTGGAATACAGCGGAGCGGCATAACTAAGGTGTTTCGGTGGCGGCTGTTTTGGAGCTTGCTCCATGGGTCGTGATGAACTGCTCGCCTTCGCTGCCCAGGGCAAGCACGCGCGAGACTTGCAGAATGTTCGCGGGCGCTTCGGTTACCTCGGCGCCTCTGCGTTCGCGTCGCTTTCTTCGGGCTGGGCGGGCGCGTTTTGCTTGTCGCCGTCCTGAACGGCCTGCTCGGTTTGTGCCGGCTGCTGAGAGGGTGCGATAACGTCGACGTATACGCGGTAGGCGGCGTAGGCGGTTTCCGGCGGCCAGCGCCAGCGCCAGGGCCACGAGCACCACGAGGGAACGCGTCGGCGGCTGCGCTGAGTGGTTTGCTTGACGACGCTCTTGAGCGTTTGACTCGATGCCTCGCCAGCGGGGGCGTCGCTTGGGGTACCGGGGTTCGTTGCGGCGTGAGTAGGTGAGACGTTGTCGGTTGAATTCGCGTTCGGGGTCGTTTCAGGCGCGTGGGCGTCGGTGGCCATGTCGGCGCTTGGGTTTGGCGGCAGGGGAGCCGCTTCCTCAAGATTGGCTTCGCATGTGGCGGCTTGCGCGCAGGCGGCGGCGTTCGGGTGGGCGACGCGCGCTCCGCATGCAGTGCAGAATTTCGCGTCGTCTTGCAGTTGCGCGCCGCATTTCGTACAGAACATCGGCTACCCCTCATTTTTCGGTGCAATCTTCGTTGAACCTATCATATCGAAATCGCAACAACGAAATAGAGATGCTAACCGAGTAAAATCGATGCTTTCGTCGAGAGCCCGTTCTCTTTTTAGGCGCGATTCATGAGCTGATGCGGGCCATAGTCGGGCCTTCGCGCGCGGGTTTTTCTTCGGCGGAAGCTAATCGGTGTATCGCTCGATGTAGTCCAGAAGCGCCTGGCGGGAATGCAGGTCGGTTTTCGAATAAATACGCTTCACGTGCGTGTGCGCCGTGCCGGGCGCGATGCAGAGCTTTTCGGCGATTTTTGCCTGTGTAAGGCCCATGGCATAGAGCGTGAGTACCTCGGTCTCGCGGTCGGAAAGCAGGAACTGCCTCTGCATTTCCGGGCGCTCGCACGCACGATCGCCTTGCGCATTTCGGTGCCAGGCGCGGCTTCGTCCCTTAATGCCAAGCAATCGCTGCACGCTTACCGCGGTCGCTTTGGTTGCAGCGGTTTCGTCTCGTTCGAGCATAAGGAATTGAAGGAAGATGAACTGGGCGGAAATGAGCAGCAACCCGCCGCACAGCGCCGTTGGCAGAGAGGTTGAGGGAACTGCATGTAAAGCCCGATGCTCGATACGCGCACAATCGAGCGCGGCAGAATGAACACCGCCCAACCGGCGATTGCATAGTAGTACGTGTCGCGATGGCCATAACTGGAAAATGCGATAATCAGATAGAGGATGAAGCCCGTCATGGTGACGTTCATGGCATTGCCGAATACGGCTCCGATATCGAGGCGGTCGGGAAAATTGTGAACAGCAAAAGGGCGATGGATCCCAAGCCTTGCATAATGACCCAGGCGCCAATAGTCATGGTGTTCTTCTTGCCTTTTTGATGGCGCCCCCAGAGCATGCCGATGAATACGCCGTCGATGAGCAGGGCGTACAGCAGTCGCGTGACGCGCGTGAACGGAATGGCGGCTCCGTCGGGAAGCCTTTTCAAAAAAGCCGATGGCGATAGACATGAGGAACGCTCTATGGCAATAATGCTGAGGAACCGTACGCTGTCGGCGTTCTTTTGAGCGAAAATGGAAATAGCCGTGCGAGGCCGATTTGATCTTTATTTCCGCGGGCAGGGGTTTGCGCCTCGCGGCTTCGATGGCCGCGTATTGCGTGAGCACCGCTATCGCAAAAAGGAAGCAGTGGATCATGCGCGGAATGAACGAGAACACGTACAGAATCGTTTCGCTGGCGATCATAGCTCCGAGCACGATGATGATGGCCGTGGTACATGATGCGCCGCGGCAGCGACGCAGCCAATAGAATATGCAAATCCACGCCGATGCGGTTACGAGGGTCGATGCCGCCATGCGGGCCACGGTGAAGCCGGGCGCGTTCGCTTCGATGAGCGCGACTGCGACGATTCCCTATTGCCTCAAGCGCGATGCAGAGTTTGTGCCGTGGAAGATGGCGCGCTTGGGGATAGCTTTGTCGGTGAGGCCGAGCACGACCATGAGTATGAGCAACGGAGCAAAGTGAGATGAACGACGCCCCGTCGGTATAAATGCCCGCATCGGTTCCCATGTAGCTGCCGTATGCGCCCACAATCATGCCGGTACGTGCCAGCATGAGCCCCATCGAAGTTGGCAGGAGGGTAAAAAGCAGCTCTTTCGTAATTTCCGTGCCGGCAATTCCCTCTGCTGCTCGGCAGCGTTTGCTTCTTCGCCCTGATTCACGATACCCCCTTCTATCCCCTGTGCATCATGCGCGGTTCCCTCTTGCGCATAATGGGGGACTCAAACGAGGCAATTATAGCCGAGCCTTGTACCTATAAATGCCCTCAAAGAGGGTATAGGGGCATTTTTACGTCTAGGCAATATTGATTTTGTTGAATTGAGCTTCATTTTGATGAGGCGAAACACGAATGTGAGGGGACCACTCATGAGTGATGCAAACGAGGCGGCTTTGGACGACTGAAGGGGGAGAAAGTTACGCCGAATGCAGCCAACGAGAGCGGGCGAGGGTATAGGCTCGCAGCCGGGCAATGGCGTTGCCGAAGAAGCGGGCGAGGTTCAGGAGGCTTTGCCGGTAGATCGCACGCCCGAAGAAGAATTCCTGGCTCAGATGCTTGCCGCTACGGGGGCGACAAACTTGCAAGAAGCGGGGCTTTACGACCCTGTCGAGGTCGCTGCGGAAGAGGAGCGCATCGAGGAGATGTCTCCCGAAGAGCGCCAGGCTAAAGCGGACATGATGCCCCTTGCGGCTGCGTTCGACATGATTCGCGAGCGTTCAAACGAAGGCAAGCTCACGACGCCCGGCACGTGGGCGGCTGCTGGCATCGTGCCCGACCATTTGATTCCGTTGATTTCTCCGACTTGGCATTCGATGAGATCATTGCCGCGCAGGCCGCGTCGGCCGAAGCTCAGAAAGGCTGCCGAGGAGGCTGTTCAACGGCTGCTGAAAAGGCTGACGCAACGAGTGCCGATTCCGGTGCCGAAGACGCAGCGACGCGCCTCTGAAGCGGATGGGGCCGCTGGCGAGCATGTCCGTCTGCTGCCGAGCCCGATTCCTCGATTCTGAAATCGAGGCTCCGGAATGGGAGCTCGACGACATCAAAAGTGCTCGAGGAAACAGACGTATCTGTACCTCGAGCGACTACATGACCGACGGCGTATGCGCACTGGGCGTTTCTTGCCGAAAGGGTGACGACGTTTTGACGTTTGTCGAAAACGCGCGTGAAGAATCGCGCCTGTATCCGCGTCCCATGCTCGCGACGTCGCTTTCAAACAAGCCCTACCACTGGAGCGCAGGGCAAATCGAGCAGGTGTGGCAGGCCGTGCAGGAGTCGGGCGCATATCCTGATATAAAAACCTGCGGCGCGAGCAACGGCGACCAATACTTCTATTCGACCGATTATTTGTCCGATGCCCAGGCGAAGGCCTTGGCGGAGTGGTATTCGGTCGAGCGATATATGAGCGTGTAGCCGGCTTGCTATTCGGCAGCGTCTAATGATTGGTTCATGACGCGCAAAAGGCGCGCAAAAGGTGAAAATGAACGGCACCGGGATTGGCGCCGTGAAGGGGAGCATATGAAACCGGAAGACATGCTTGGTGGGGCGCCTGTTGGCAGGCCTTATATTCGCACGAGAGATGTGTACCAAACCGACAACGATAGGGGCGTTGAGGGCTATTCCGATGAAGCTTTGGCGCTTATTGGCCGATACGGCGAAAACCGGTGTGCCCGAGGGGTGAATGCCGTTGGCATGGCGGGTTCTGCCAAACACGGCACCATCGCCGTGCAGATATTCGCGCGCGTGAACCCCGAGACGCGTCATTGAGCAGGCCGGCTACCGCGCCCACGGCTTTGGCGATGATCGCTTCGGCGTGCGCGGCGGTGTATTGGATGGAGGGCAAGGCGATCGAAGAAGTCGCTGCTGTTTCTGCCGACTTTTTGGCCGAAGCGCGTGGTGTTGTGCCTCGCGATAAATCGTACACGGCCCGCTATGCGGCGTGCGCCGTTCGTGGCGTATGCGGCGATTTCCATATTCGTCAAGGCGCTACGTTCGAGGACATGCGTGCCCGTCCTTATGCTTGCGACGAGGCTTCGCTTGATTGCGTTATGTGCGAGAATTGCTCGCTGAGAAATTCTATGGTCGATTTGAAATCGCGTCGCGCCTTCGCGCGGCAGAGAGGGTAAGCGCCATGAGTGCGCAGATGGGGAAGATGCGGGCCGAGGGCGGCGCGTGTATTTGGACAACGCCGCTACCACGTGCGTTTCGGATACGGCGTTTGGGCCATGGAACCGTTTCTGCGCGGCGCATTCGGCAACCCCTCTGCGCTCTACGCGGAGGCTCGCGAGGCCCGCGTCGCGGTTGAGCAGGCGCGCGAAGAAATCGCGTCGCTTATCGGCGCAGCCCGCATGAGGTCTATTTCACATCGTGCGGCACCGAATCGGACAACTGGGCCATTAAAGGAAGGCATGCGCGCGCGCAGGCGAAGGCGGAAGGGCCGCAAAGGCCGCTTCGTGACTTCGACGTTCGAGCATCCCGCCGTTTTGAACAGCGCGCGTGCGCTTGCGGGTGAAGGATTCGATGTCGCATATGCAAATGTGACCGATGGAGGCATGGTCGATGAGGCGTCGTTTGCGCGGGCACTTGGCAACGAAGCCGATTTGGCTTCGGTCATGCTCGCCAACAACGAAGTGGGCACGATTCAGCCCATCGCGCGCTTAAGCGAGCTCGCGCACGGCGTGGGCGCTCGTTTCCATTGTGACGCCGTGCAGGCAGCGTTTGCCCATATTCCTGTGAACGTGAACGATTTGGGCGTGGATTACCTGAGCGTTTCAGGCCATAAATTCCATGCCCCTAAAGGCGTTGGCTTCTTGTATGTTCGCGAAGGCGCGCCTCTGGAGCCTCATGGATGGCGGCCATCAAAGAAGGCGCGATGCGCGGCGGCACCGAAAACGTTGCTGGCATCGTTGCCATGGCGGCTGCAGCGCGTGAAGTCTGCGAGAAATGGCAAGCGACGCCGCGCGCATTGCGGCGCTGCGCGATGAGTTGAGCAGCGCATTCTTGCCGAAATCGCCGATACCTGCGTAAACGGCACTGCTCCTCGATATTGCCTGGCACGTTGAACGTGTCGTTTATGGGCATCGATTCTGCTTCGCTTGTCGAGCTGCTTGACGAACGGGGCGTGTGCGCCGCGGGCGAAGCGCCTGTTCGAGCCATGAAGGCGAGCCCTCGCATGTGCTTGTTGCGATGGGGCTTCCGTCCGAACGCACCCAGAGTGCCTTGCGTTTCTCGCTTTCGAATGAAACGACTGAAGACGACATCGACTATACGGGATTGGCGCATTGAAGGCCTGTAGCGAGCAGCTGCAGACCCTTCGCGCTGCTCGATCTTTCTGAGCTTCTAGCTTGAACTTTTGGTTTGCCGAATTGAGATTGAAGAATTCTGACATGCTTGGCTCCGAACGGCTGAAGACGAAATCGCCTATGCGGTTGACGCACCGAAGGCCTGTTGCGAGTAGCTGCGACCTTCCATGGTTCAATCTTTCGAGCTCTCGTTTGCTCCGATTTGCCTTGCTGGAAGGCGTGCGAGCTGCGCAGATTGGTTGGAGAGTTCCGCGTGGAGCGCTCTGTGGGCGCTTGATTTGGGTAGAGGATCCGTGTGCCCGCGCGCCCGCACCCGCGATGGTGACGAGGGGTGTACCCGCGCTATGTCCTGTGGGCGCATGAGTGATGCTTAAGCAGATACGTTCGCGTTGGTAGCGGTCGTTTGCCGTTGTAGTAGGCGTGTTTAGAGGTGCGGCGCTCGCAGAAGCGTGGTTGTTCGACTTAAGAAGCATCTAGTTCTTTTGAAACATCCGTACCTTTTTCGAAAAACGCCCCGATGAACCGTTTCGTCGTTAGGCGGTTGGGCGTATTGTAAATGGTCGCCGTTTTGACCACTTTGTGCTGAAGAATGGTCAAAACCGCGACCATTCGCAACTTTGCGCGACCTAAAATCGATGCGCATTCGTCCAGAATTCTTCTTTGGCATTGAAAATCGTCTCCAACTGGGGTTTTGCGAAGGGAGTCGCAATTGAAGGAATTTCGCAAGCGTTAATTGAATTTTCAAACGCAAAAAGCTCCTCGATTTTTCTTTGCAGTTAGTTCTGCAAATCACCTTGGTAATTGCCCTAGAACCAAGGAGAAAGGTGATTGCCATGCCAGAAAAAAACCGAGGGAGCCATTTCAATTATGACGACAGATGCGCCATTGAGGAAGGGGTGAGGACGGGCTGAGCGCATCAGCCATAGCGCGACGCCTTGACGTGTCTCCATCTTCGGTGACGCGAGAGGTCAAGTCGAACCGCTGGGCCAGAGAGCCGAAGCGCAAGAGCGTGAGGCAGGCGCGCAAATGCGGGGCCTATGACGATTGCCGCAAGAAGAGGTCCGTCTGCGCACAATGCCTGCTCGTCGAGACGAAGCGGCATTCGTGCAGGCTTTTCCCGCCGTGGTCTGTTGCGACCTCTGCCCCGACTTCGTGCCCCGCGAGTGCCCCGCCGTGACAGATGGCCTATGTGTGCGCATGCGCCCAGTCGAAAAATCCGCATGCGACCTGCCCAGGTTCCGTTACGACGCCAGAAGGGCGCAGAAATGGCAGACGCGCGGCGCTCGGAGTCGCGCGAGGGCGTCTCCATCACCGAAGGAACTTGCCCGCATGTTGGACATCGTGGTGCCGCTCATCGAAAACGGACTCAGCCCAGGAGGCGGTATGGATGTCGAACCCCGATCTGCCGGTGGGCTGCCGCACCTTCCGGTCTTGGATGGAATCGGGCATGGTTCCCATTCCCGCGATCGCGCTGCCCCGCAAGGTCCGCTGCCGCCCGCGCAAGAAAAAAAAAAACATGGCCCTGCGGCGGCGCGTCCTGGTCGCGAGTATGCGGATTTCTTTTGGCGCTTTCCAAGAGGAGAGGGACTCTGCAGTGAGGTGGACAGCGTCATCGGCTATGCGGGCAATCGGGCGCGCATACTGAACTTTCACGCGGTGAGGGGCCGTGTTCAGTTCTACTGCGCCTGGAAGGGCCGGGAGCGCCCCCGTGGTGGGGGCATGCGACATGCTGGAGCAGGCGTTGGCGGCCCTGAGTTGTTCAGGGCGGCATTTGGCGTCATGGTTGTCGATAGAGGCGAGGAGTTCGCCGACTGGGAGGGAATTGAGCGCAGCTGCCTTGTTGAGGGAGCAAACAGGTGCCATGTTTACTACTGCGATCCCATGCGGCCTGGCCAAAGGGCCATTGTGAGCGCAACCATGCAGAGCTCAGGGCGCATCCTGCCGAAGGGCCGCAGCGACTTCGATGCGCTTACAGGTCAAGACCTTTCCCTCGCCGCCACATATCCTCACTCTAATCCGAGGGCCAGCCTTGGCGGCAAAAGGCCCATCGACGGCAGCCCGCCCCTGCTTCCGGAAGGACTCCTCGATGCTCTGGGAATCACGGCGATACCCATAGAGGAGATGATCAAAGCCAAGTCTGCTCGCCCATGCCGTAGAGCAGTAATTTTGCGCTGACTTCTGCAATTCAGGCCCGAGGGGTCTGCGTCAGCGTGCTCTTTTATCGGGGGTCGGATTAGCTTGCCGGTACTATTCTTTGCATTGCAGAAGTGAACGCAAGGAAAACACCCTGTTCTTGCAGGACTTTAACGCAATCTTTGCGTTAAGTCCTGCATTTGACAGGATTTCAATCGACCGGAATTTCGCAAAGAGTGGCATTTCAAATAGCCGCAGTTTTGGCCAGTTCGCCCTGAATCGTGGTCAAAACTGCGGCTGGTTCTAATCGAGGCCCCTGGCGCCCATGCTCGTCGAATAAAGACCCGCGTATTCATACCGATAAAAGCTCGCGTATTCATGCTGTCCGTGGGAGAGATTCCGTCTTCGGCTCTTTTTCGACACGGCAGATTCTGCGCCCATAGGCAAGCCGCATTGACGAGTTATAGGCGAGAATTCGCGCTCGGTTTCTCTCCCTCGATGCTTGCTGATTCCACGCCTATAGACCCATGCCCAAAGCTCAAGCCTATAAGCAAGTCCTGACGTTCCTGCCTGCATGGTTGTCTGCATAAAGGAAGCCCGCACAATGGCGGGCTTCCAAAGAAGGAGCAGGCGGTGAGGGGAGGTGGGCCGCCCGCAGGGGTATGCCTAGAGCAGGCCCTTGGACTGAAGGTCTTCCTTCACGTCGGTCAGGTTTAATTGTCGAGGCACTCGGCGGTCGGTGCGCCGGTCTTCTCGTCCCAACCGAATTCCACTTGTACACCATGGTAGAGCGGTCTGGAAGTTTCCTTTTCCATCTTATCGGTGCCAGCGGTGGCTGGCTGATATCGGGGTCCCAGAACGGCCATTCGGTGATGGGGTTACGCAGCCGTGGTACTCGTTAACCATGCCGCGGTGCGCCGTGAGTGGGTTCATGATGGCCGCCGCGCTTGTAGAGCTCTTTTCGGTGGTGATACCAAGCCAGACGGCCTTGTAGAACTTCGCCTCAAGGTCAAGGTCGCCGCGGTAATCGCGGACTCGACGGGCTCATGGTCATAGGCCACAC
>VOFG01004967.1_pt1 | contig 43746 bp, 81 predicted proteins | sample 5384171 | NCBI WGS metagenome assembly VOFG01 (sample SAMN12384726, study PRJNA508395) | human gut metagenome | isolation source: healthy gut F | host: Homo sapiens
AGAATTTAAATAAATAATTAAAAGCCTCAGTGTTTATCAAGGCTTTTAATATTGATCTATATTATTTAATTCATTACAAAATCGTCCGTAATATTCCGCTTAAATACCCCACCGCCTGTTTTCATCAGGCCCGTCTGCGGTCAGTACCAGAGAGTCTCCCTGTTTAGCGCCAAGGCTCATCAAAGAAAGGACATTTTTACAGTCTGCAACTCCTCTGGAACTTCCCAATGTGATCTTGCACTGGTATTCAGAGGCGGCACGGCTTATACTCATGGCATTGGCAGCATGTAGTCCGTGATTTGTTGAAATAACGTAATGGCAACTTATCATAGTAACATCTCTTCTTTCGCAATCATGTTGTTTAGCAAACGGATATGTCATCGTGACGTGAAATCATCAAAAATGAAAATCAGTTGTAAGTGTCGTTGTCACTTCCACAACTCTATAAAATATTTTAACATAGACATTTGATAAATTCAATATTGGAATTACACTCCCGGACCAATAAGGTCGGCTTTTTCGGTGTTTTCACCAGAAGTGTTTCCTGAATTGCTGACAGTTTCCTGCATACCAGGTCCTTTAGAAGAATCATCAGCTGTTGTTTCAGTGGCTTTTTCTGTTTCTTTTTGGTTTTACGGTGCCGGGACCACCCTCAGATGCACTGGTGGTTTCTTTCTCAACCTTTGGGTCATCCAGCTTTTCAATGATAGCTGAGTTACTCTCTTCTGCTGCGGTCTCGTCGGTTTCTGCACTGGTTTCATCTATTGTTTCCTCCGCCTCAGAACTTTCGGCAGCTGCTGTCTGGGCTACTGTCTGGGCAGGTGACGGTGAATCCTTTTTACTGTTTCCCGATGACTGTCCCTTGCTGTCTGATTTTCCTGAGCCAGAGGAGGTCGGAGCTGCCTTGCCGCCTTCATAAAAGCCAGATTCCTCTGCAATATGATCACTAATCTTCTTTACAGTGGAAGAAGGACTATATAAAGCGTCTTCTCCATAAAGAAACTGATGCAGCGTAACTACATTGCTTTCCAGTGTAACAGGGATAACGCAGTCCATTTTCCCCATTTTTTTGTTTTTTGTGTAAATGGGAATCCTTGCAGTTTCACCGATATGGTACTTGCTTACATTCTTTGCCAGTGGCAAAACATCATCAATTCCCACGCTGGTAGAGATCTGCGGAAGGATCGCCTTTACCAGATTGGTACGGGTAGCCAGGTCTGCCTGCTTGGCCTTTTCAAGAGCCAGGAAATAACTTTTCGCTGACGTTCTGTACGCTGGAAATCAGTATCCATCAGACGCAGTCTGCAGTAAGCAACTGCCTGTACACCGTCTAAATGATTTAGCCCTGCACTTGCTAACTGGGTAGAACCAATACCTGTAGAATTAACGGTTTCTGTAATAAATGCATTGATATACTTAAATTCCGGCTGGGTGATATCAATATCCACACCGCCTAAAACATTGATAGCCTGTGCTACTGCTTTCCAGTTAAATGTTGCATAATCATCAATCTTAAGATCCAGATTTTCTTCCAGGGCTGATACGGCCTGTTTGTGTCCCCTCCTTTAAAATAAGCCTCATTGATCTTATGGTAGCTTCCTTTGGGAATCAATCTTTAAATAGGTATCGCGGTAAACACTTACCAGCTTTATATCGCCGTTTTTCTGATTGATGCTGCAGAGTACCTGGACGTCAGCCAATGCATTTTTTGTATTTCCGTCACGACTGTCTACGCCAAATACTGCTATATTCCAGTAGCCAGTGGATCTGTGAAGGAAAGTCCATCCACCGTATACACAGATCACAGCAAGCAGGCATAAAAGAATTGCAGGCCATTTTGCTTTTTTACGTTTTCTGGAAGTTTTTTTGTAAGTGCCGGAACCATTGGAGGTGTTGGAATTGTAAGCACCGGAATGATTCTCCCGCCGGCTTGCTGCAGTCTGGGCAGTCTGGCGCTTCGCTATAGTGTCTCTTGAACTTTTGTTTTTAAACGCAGTCTGTTGTCCTGCAGTATATGAACCGGCAGAGGTCATCCTGGGGCGTCTGTGGTTTTCATTTTGAAAAAAGGAACTTTTAGACCATCAGATCCAGAGTTTTCTGTATAGTCCTCATCATAGTCGTAATCTTCTTCCTCATAATAGTCTTCATCATATGTAGGATTTACAGTTCTTGTTCGTCTGTCGGTTGTCCCATATTCTGTTCTGATGATGCAGATTTTGAAGCTCTGGATACAGGACGTCTGCTTCGGTCCGTTCCCTGTCTGCGGGCCCGCAGACGCTGCAGTTCGTCTTCTTCGTTATTATTTTCGTAAACGCATGTTCTTACCTCATTTTTATATTTATGTATTTTTCATGCATTTCGTTTTGCGGCCGATTTTCCGCCAGTCGCACCCGGATTTTAGAGGCGGACGCAACGCCAACGCCTCTAAAATCTGGGCACAACTGACAAAAAAAATCTTCTCGCAAAATCAAGTACAAAAGATTCCGAGAGTACATTATTTTTAAGGATTGCGAAGGTGAATATCACGCAGCAATTCCTATCGTAGGTGTCAAAAAAATTAAACACCTGTATTATTTTACAAGCCAACCATGATTATAGCATACCATTTTGACAAAATACAGTGTGAAAGTCTTACAGAAACATTAAATAGAAGCCATAAAATGGCAGCAAATTAAGAGTTGACGCATATTATAGATATGGGATATAATAATCTGATTTGTTTTAGAGGAAACAGATAAAAAATAGCAAAGCTATAGCGCCATGCACCTGGGCCGGGTCGTGAACAGTAATGACTTACTGCTGGAACAGGTTAACGAGGTGGAGAGAGAATCGAACATATTCGGCGGGTGCTCTCCCATGCAGTCCGGCGTGTTTTATACCGAAAATATGCGGGCAACTGCAAAACAAAGCTGGTATAACCGGACAAAACGAAATTAATTAATATGGAAACAGCTGATCAATATACAAGGGGATGCCATCCCTTTTCTTTGTGTACCCGCTTGCAGGGCGTATTGACCGGTCTGGGACAGGATTTATATTTTATGTGCGGAATTATTGGATATACAGGACCTCTGAGGCAGGAAACATACTTTTAAACGGACTGGCAGGTCTGGAATACAGAGGCTATGACAGTGCAGGTATTGCTTATTTTGGAAATGATTCAAAGCATCCATCTGATCAAGACTGTAGGAAAGGTAGCAGCATTAAAAGAACTTGTAAAACAGGAAAGCGACTGCTCTTCCCACTGCGGCATCGGCCATACCCGCTGGGCAACCCATGGCGGTGTTACAACAGAAAACGCCCATCCCCATCGTCAGGACTGGTAACTCGATCCATAATGGTATTATTGAAAATTATCATCAGCTTACAGAAGAATATGATGCTGAAGGCCATCTGCTCACAGACTGACAGTGAGGTGGCTGCAAGGTGTCTTAAATGCCCTTTATGAGCGCATGGATCGCTGATCCTCTTCTGTCTATCCGTCATTTTGTAAAGGAACTTAAAAGGTTCCTATGGCTTTTGTATCATGTTTTTGAGGACCGCCCGGGTGAGATTTATGCAGTACGCAACGTAAGTCCTCTTGTAGCGGCTTATACACACTCAGGAGCCATGATCGCATCTGATCTTTACTGCCCTGATCGCCTATACAAAAGAATATTTTGTAGTGCCTGAGGGAAATATCGTACGTCTTACCCCATACAAGGTACGCGTTTACGATATGGAATTAAACCGCGTGGAACCGGATATGATGGAGGTAAACTGGAATGTGGATGCTATGAAAAATGGATTTCCTCACTTTATGTTAAAAAGAGATCCATGAGCAGCCAGATGCATTAAAAAAATACAATCCTTCCCCGTTTAAGCAAAGGCCAGCCGGATCTGGCCGATGACGGCATTCCGGATTCTATTTTAAAAGACTGCCGTCGTATCCATGTGACGCCTGCGGAACTGCTATGCATGCGGGAATGGTCGCAAGAGCATTGATCGAGCCAGGTATCCGTATTCCGGTCACTGTTTCTATTGCTTCTGAATTCCGGTATGAAACACCTCTCATTGATGAAAAGACACTGGTGATCGTGATCTCCCAGTCCGGTGAGACCATTGATACTCTGGCGGCTATGCGCCTGGCACAGTCTTACTATGCACCGGTACTGGCAATCGTTAATGTTAAAGGCTCAACTATTGCAAGGGAAAGTAACTATGTTCTTTACACCCACGCAGGCCCTGAGATCGCCGTAGCCAGCACCAAGGCCTACCTAGTACAATTAGCTGCCCTGTACCTGATCTACTGTCGTATGGCCCTTGTAAGAGGCGTATACAGCCCTGTACAGGCAGAGAACTTTATGAAAGAGCTGTTAGACGCTATTCCTGCCATGGAGACGATGATCAGCCGCAAGGATGAGGTTAAAAATATTGTAAACCATATCATTTCTAAGAGTGATGCCTTTTTTATAGGAAGAGGCCTGGACTATGCTTTTTCTTTAGAGGGAGCTTTAAAGTTAAAGGAGATATCTTATATTCACGCAGAAGCCTATGCAGCCGGTGAATTAAAGCATGGAACCATTGCCCTTATCTCAGAGCAGGTGCCGGTGATCGCTATTGCCACTCAGGAACATATTTTTGCGAAGACTATCTCCAATGTGCGTGAAGTAAAAGCCAGAGGCGCTTTTGTGATCCTCCTTGTAAAGGAGTCTGCAGTGATCGAAGATGATATTGCTGATGTACAGATCCGTATTCCGGATATTGCAGACAGCTTTACTGTATTCCCAATTGCAGCTATCTTACAGCTGATCGCATATTATGCATCTGTTGGAAAGAACCTGGATGTAGACCAGCCAAGAAACCTGGCAAAATCTGTTACTGTAGAGTAAAATAAGAAATAGTTCATTTCCCCGGCAGAACCGGGATGAACATCTGCTAAAAACCCAAAACTCCCCGCTGCCTGGATATCCGGACGCAGCGGGGAGTTTTCATGATTTCAGATCACGATACATTTGCAATCTTTATTTTCTTCTTATTCCATTCCTGTTTTTTCTTTGCCAGTTCCATGATGAGGTCTACAGCACCTTCTGGTCCTACAGCACTGCTGTTGATACACATGTCATAGCTTTTTGGATCGCCCCATTTCTTGTTGAGTAATAATTATAGTAGCTGGCTCTTCTCTTGTCGGTTTTGACCATAAGGTCTTTTGCCTTTGCTTCGTCTACATCATAAAGTTCACTGATACGTTTGATCTTGTCTTCTTCATCACCGGTGATAAATACGCTGACAACATTTGGATAATCTTCCAGTGCATAGTCTGCACAGCGTCCGATGAAAACGCATGACCCTCATCTGCCAGTTTCTTGATGGTATCGAACTGGGCAAGGAAGATCTTGTGGTTAATAGGCATATCGGAATAGCCTGTTGACGTGTAGCCCATGGAATAGGAATCCATTACCAGAGAGTAAAGAAAAACTACTGGTAGGACGCTCATCATGTTTCTCAAATAATTCTTCACAAAGTCCGCTGTGTTTTGCAGCCTGAGCAAGAAGTTCTTTGTCATAACATTTACACCCAGTTTTTCTGCAAGCATTTCCCCAATTTTTTACCGCCGCTTCCACTCTGTCTTCCGATGGTAATAATAAGATTTCCTGACATAAAACCTACCCCTTTCCGTTCTGCATCTGATGCCGTCTGGTCCGTTTTTCAAGGATTGCGAAAGTGCAAAGCACGTAGCAACCTGGTATCATGGGTATCAAAAACTTTTGGCACCTATATCGTACTTGTATTATAACTCAAAAATTCTAAAAAGTATATAGAAATATAAAAATGTCCGACATTTGTCGGACAAATAAGTTATTCTGGCAATGTATTCAAAAGCTTTGCGAAATATTCAGGAAGAGGTGCTGTGAATTCCATGTACTCTCCTGTTCTTGGGTGGATAAAACCTAAAACACCTGCGTGAAGAGTCTGTCCTTGCAGGCCGGGAATGGGACATTTTCCAGGTCCATAAACCAGATCGCCCAGTAAAGGATGTTCGATACTGGCCATATGCACACGGATCTGGTGGGTTCGTCCTGTTTCAAGCCTGCATTCCACATGGGTATACTGGCGGAAACGCTTTAAGACTTTATAATGGGTTACTGCGCTTTTTCCGTTATTATAATTGATGCTCATTTTTTTGCGGTCTGTAGGATGACGGCCGATAGGACCTTCAATGGTGCCGGCATCATCCTTTAATACGCCATGAACAATGGCCTGATACCGCCTGGTAATGGAATGCTCTTTTAACTGGGCTGCAATGGAATTATGGGCCATGTCATTTTTACAGGCAATAATAACACCTGTTGTATCCATATCAATACGATGGACGATGCCTGGGCGCATTACACCATTGATCCCAGAAAGCTGGTCTTTGCAGTGATACATCAGACCGTTTACTAATGTGTGGGAATAATGACCGGCAGCCGGATGTACCACCATTCCCTTTGGCTTGTTAACCAGGATCACATCCTGATCTTCATAAAGGATGTCCAGATCCATATTTTCTGGCTCGATCTCTGGCTCTACTGCCTCTGGGATATCTAAGGAGATCACATCCCCTTCATCTACCTGATAGCTGGCTTTTTACCGGCTTACCGTCTACTAATACCAGTCCGCTTTTTAACAGCTTCTGGATATAGGAACGGCTTAACTGTTCATTGACTGAGGAAAGGTATTTATCGATCCGCAGGCCACTGTCTGCTATTTCAGGAAAAGTTCCTGTTTCACTGCTTTCCGCCTTTCTTTTTCATATTGAAAACAGACATGTCTTCGTCATTGTAATAAAACATGATAAGAAGTACCAGACCGAAGGCTGCACAGGTCACATAACAGTCAGCTACATTAAAAATAGGAAAATTGATCAATTTAAAATATAGAAAATCTACTACATAGCTCTGGGAGATACGATCAATCATATTTCCTACAGCACCAGATGCGATACCTAACAGACATACAGCTAAAGGACGGTATTTCCTTCCATCAGGCATATGCCAGAGCATATAGAGGACAGCGCCTAAAACAACCACTGCGATAAGGAAAAAAAGAATAGCTGTTTTTCCTGAAGCATTCCAAAAAGCTGCCCCTCGGTTTTCAGAATAATAAAGCTCAAATACTCAGGGATCAGTTCAAATGGGGAATTCTCTTTTAAATGAGCAACAGCCAGCCCTTTTGTCCACTGATCCAGTCCTACCAGGATCACAAAGCCAAGGATAAATCGCATAAAAAGAGAACGTTTTTCTTTTGTCATCTTTCTTCTCCTTTAGCACCGCCTGCAATATGGCTGAATCCTTCTTTCATCTCTTCCTCTGTTATGGTACGGTCTACATAAGCATCACCAATGGTTTTTAAAGAGAATGAATTTAACCACGCCGGAATCCATTTTTTGTCACTTTTTGTGATAGAATAAACATCTTCCCACTTCAGGCCATCTACAGTTACAGGAAGCCCAAAGGCATCAAAAACTGCTTTGATATCATCTGCCTGTTCCTTAGTCAGTGTTCCTTTCACAGCACAGATATAGCCTGCTGCAATACAGCCAAGTCCTACACAGTGCCCGTGAAAAGCAGTAAAGTTTTTAAGCTTTTCAATAGCATGTCAAGGGTATGCCCGAAGTTTAAAAGAGCCCTCTCTCCCTGTTCGGTAGGATCGTTTTCTACTACCTGCTTTTTGATCTCATTGCTGCGAAATACCATATTTTCGCAGACATCCAGATCTCTTTTTAAAATGGCTTTTTGTTATCCTGTAACCACTGATAATAAAAAGCATCCTTGATCAGGCCATGCTTGATCACTTCACCCATGCCGGATGAAAACTGTTCCTGCGGAAGGCTTAAAAAGGGTATTTAAGTTGGTATATACCAGTCTTGGCATATGGAATGCGCCCACCATGTTTTTGTATGCATCAAAGTCAACACCGGTCTTTCCGCCGATGCTGGAATCTACCTGGGAAAGCAGAGTAGTTGGAATCTGGATAAAATCAATACCTCTTAAGTAGGTGGCAGCTGTAAAACCACACATATCACCAATGACACCGCCGCCTAAAGCCGCCAGCATATCTTTCCGGTCAAAGTGTTCCAAAATAAGATGTTCGTAGATTTTTTTACTGTATCCAGATTTTGTGTTCTTCCCTGCAGGAAGGATAAAATAAGAAATTTTTGCAGCATCTGCTTAAAAGTTCTTTTACTTCCTCCAGATATGAAGGAGCTACATTCGTATCTGTTACGATACATATTTTATGTTCTTCCAGATGAAATTTACTTACCTCTGCCTGGAGTTTATCAAAGGAAGATTCCATTACAATGTCATAGATTAGTTTCTGGTCTTTATAAACATTCAAGCGTTTTGACATACGATTCTCCTTAGTCCTGTTTAGATAGAAAATCGGCAGACTCTGTAGGGGTCTGCCGCAAGCTTCTGTATTATAAATGGATATTCAGGCTGGACATGTCCATTCCTGAGGTTGCACCTGCTGACAGGATGTCCTGAAAATCACCGGACAGTTCTACAGAATCAGGTGTGGCAATAAAGATGTAGTTGGAAATCTTCTGGAGATTACCATTCATGGAATAGGTAGCTCGGGAAGTGAAATCGATGATACGTTGAGCAGTTTCCATATGGATCCCCTCCATATTTAAAACAACTGCCTTTCCAGCAAGAAGGTAATCACAGATATCCCTGGAATCATCCATGGAAGTTGGTTTGATCATGGTCACTTCCATACTTCGTCTCATTGGAACTACTTTCGGGTTTGAACGACCTAAAAATCTTGGCTTGTCCTGAGCATCTGGCTCATCTTCCGGTTCTGTATTATTTCTCTTTGAAAAAAGTCCTTTTCTGGGAGCTTCATCTTCAAAGTCATCATCCAGGTAGTAATCGTCCTCATCATCTTCAGAACTTAACCGCATGGTATCCATTAACTTACCTAACAGACTCATTTTACTCTCTCCAATCCTCTTTTCATGCTGCGATTACTGGGCAGCACCATATAGTCGGGCACCAAAAATACCGGTTCCGACTCTTACCATGGTAGCACCTTCTTCAATGGCAACCTGATAATCTCCGGTCATACCCATTGATAGCACATCCATAGTAACATTATCAATGTTTTTCTTACCTATGTCAACAGCAAATTCATATAATTTTTTAAAAACAGGGCGATTTTCTTCTGGATTCTCTACAAAAGGCGCAATTGTCATAAGTCCCTTAATCCGTACGTGGGGAATTTTGCAATTTCACGGATAGCAGCCTCTGTATCTTCTAAGAAAAAGCCGTATTTGCTCTCCTCTTTTGCTACATTAACTTCCAGTAAAATGTCTGCGGTCATATCTTTTTTTAGCTGCGTCTGCTTCGATCTGTTCTGCTAAACGAAGGAATCCACAGAATGGATGAGAACAGCTTTTCCCATTACCTGATGTACTTTATTGCGCTGGAGATGACCGATCGTATGCCAACGGATATCCTCTGGCAGGACTGGCTTTTTCTGAATGATCTCCTGAACTTTATTTTCACCGAAATCCCTTGCCCCGGCTTCATATGCCTCTTCCAGCATAGGTACTGGTTTGGTCTTGCTTACCGCAATAGAGTAACCTCTTTTTGGATCACGTCCTGCCCGCTTGCAGGCATTTTCTATATTTTTTCTTACTTCACTGACCTGCTCTTTTATCATGACTTATTTCTCCTTGTGTTTATCGTATACTTCCGGAATCTTTTATGCTTGGATTTGTGAGAAGATTTTACTATGAAAGTCCCGGACGGCAGCCGCGAATGAGCCATGCTTGCATGAGCGAATTCACGGGTATCGGACGGGCAAGCCGGTATAAGCAAGGAGCGCGATAGCGCGGATTGCGAATGCTGGCGACGATTGCGGGAGCACCAAAGGTGCGGAGCAATCGGCTTTCATGAATGGTGATGCCTGCGTCAGCAGGCATGTCCGTTTAGTTTTTTAACTGATTTTTACTGGTATAGAAGCTGTCCTTCTCCTACAGAGGAAGCATCCAGTACAATATGGTCGTAAACTGAAAGACCGTAAGTAACATTATTTTTACTGTATAATACTCACTGCTGGAATCAAGTATTTCTACCTGGGTAAAAAACCGTATATCCCTTGTTGATATTGAATACACCCTTTAATGAGGATGTACGGCCAATCTGGTACCGGTCAGAGGAATCAGGACGGACAATGTAATCTCCCGATTTAAAGTCACCGTTTTCATCTACTGCAATATAGTAGAATTCATCATCTTCAAAATCCTCATTTAAAGGAACAAAGAGGACAGAGGTTCCGTCCGCGCTGTAGACTTCTTTATTAAATCCTATGTCCGTAGAATCGCCTCCCTGTGCAGCATAAGATTTTGGAACCATGTAAAAATTCTTTTCTGTTACAGCTGTAACAGGTATCTTTAAGCCTTTAGCCTGAGGTTGTTGGATCTCAAATTCAATAAAACGGTCCATGATAAACTGGGCCATATACCGGTTCATATCCAGTTTTCCATAAACAGCACCGTCTTTGCCAGTAAAGGTAGAATAAGCAGCTGTGGTGGTCAGGTCGTAGTCCCTGAAATCAATGGTAAGAGAGGTTTTGTCTGAATAAAGGGCTGCATCTTCGCTTGATAGTGGAAAAACGATAGACCAGTTTTCTGATGATGCGATCTTATAGGCAGGTGTCCCGCTTTCAATCAGATCTCCTGATTTGTGGATGTTTTTACATAATTGGCTTTATTAAAGCTGTCTGCTTCACATCAGAAGGCTGCAGGGATTCATAGGAATCTATACCGTAGGAAACGACACCAGATATATCAGCCCGTACCTGCTCAAATACAAGGCTGGAGTCCTGTGATATCTTATCTAACTGATCCAAAGCACTGAAGCTGGAATATTCCATAACAGCAGCTTCTAGGGAATATCTGGTATCATAAATAGAACCAAAATCTTCATCAGACCGGGACAGTACATATGAAGACAGCTGCTTTTAATATCTGCCAGGTTTTCTTCAGGGAGAGCTGCATCTTCTGCCCCATTTTCTTTTTTAAAAGGAGTTCAGGCGACCGGTTTCATCCAGGGAATAGATCCGTGTTCCAACAGAAGCACGTTTCCCTTCTCTCAGATAATAATTGATATAGCCATTGTGCTGGGCATTGCGAACCTGTTCTTCCCTAAGGATCAGACCGGTATACTGTTTGTTATTTACAATACCGCCTTCCATTACTTCATAAAACTGCACATGGTCTTTTCGGAAATAAGCAAAAATATTAAAAAGCATATATAAGAAAATGATCCCGAAGATGATCATTCCCACGTTGATGTTGTGAGGCTTTCTGTAAGGTATTATTTTCCTGTTCTTCTTTTTCGACATGGAACCAGGACTCTCCTTTTTTGTCTTACTCAAAATGTCTTACTCAAAAAAACTGCCCTCCGCACAAGGCATACTGTTTGACTCTTGTGCGGCAGGCAGCCTTTTTTGCTTCTGTCTGCTATTCTATCACAGAATATGTATCATTACAATGAAATAATTACATCACTTTTTGGCACACTCTGGGAGTTCTTCTGCATCCATAGAAATGCTTAAAACAAAGGTTACGTGATATTTATCACTGATCTCTTTCAAAGTTTTATAGGTGTCAGTAATATCTGCACCTTCTAATGATGACAGTTTTAAGAAACTGTCCAGATACATGGTTTCAAGGTCGCGATCCTGAGAAATGATGCAGATAAATCCTAAGAATCCTTCACTGGATGCCAGTGGAAATTCATTTACGTTGATAAGACGGATACGATTGTTCAGCTCATACATATGCTGCGCACTCTTATCAAGATATACAACTGTTCCGTTAGCCCCTTTAATAGCTGCATTAGCCATATCTAACAGATGTTTTGTTTTGCCTTTACCCTTTTTTCCTGCAATAATCTGAACCATAGCGTCTCCTCCTTGAGTTATATATGTTGTATAAAAAATCAATTGAGATTATCTTGATTATAGTATAAATTCACATAAAACGCAATCACTATTTGACAATTTTAGAAATTATATTTGTCATATTGTCATATAAGTGGAGACGACTGTCGGATTTTAACACAACAGATATAAATTCTCTGTCAGATGTATCTTTTTTCAGCCATGATCAGACAGTATCCTGCGGCTTTGGTGGTACCAGTTTTTCCGGAAAATACAGTAAGGCCTTCTGGGGTCTCATGTTCTCCTGTTAAATACCAGTTTCCGCCCCTCCAGGTCTTTGATATGCTTTCGCCTGCTTTATTTGTATAATTAGCTGTATAAGCGGTAGAACCGGTGACTGTACGGAATTCCGGATATTTTAATGCTTCATTGAAGATAAGATATAAGTCATATGCGGTTGTATAGTGATCCTCATCATGAAGTCCATGCGGATTCATAAAATGAGTATCTGTTGCTCCAAGACGTTTGGCTTCTTCGTTCATCTTATCAGCAAAAAAGCGTCAATACTGCCCGCTCATATGGATGGCAATGGCTGCACCTGCATCATTTCCGGAAGGAAGCATCAGACCATATAAAAGCTGCTCTAATGTCAAAGTGTCTCCAGGCTGGATCCCGCATAAGGTGGCTCCGGTTTCTGTGATCACGGCATCCTCTGTTACCGTTACCTGGTCTTCCAGGTTGTCATATTTAATAGCGATCAGTGCAGTCATTACTTTAGTGATACTGGCTGGATATAATTTTTCAAAAGCGTCTTTGCTGTAAAGGACTTCTCTGTCTGTAAGGTCAAAGAGCTCCGGCCTGTGAAGTTACATCTTCCGGGTTAAAAGAACCTTCATCGGAAATAACACACGTATCCGAAGCAAACTTTGGCTGCTTCTTCTTCGGCTGCAAAGGAGGCTTCAATGGAAGGAATACGCTCCTTCAGGGGAATAAGCGTCTTTCAGACCGACAGAACAGCCGGAAAGACAAAGAGATAGAGACAGGACAAGCCCAGCGACAGCAAAAGCCGCAAAACGGCGTCTTATCATTATCTTACTACCTCTCTCCACTCCATATCGCCTCTGTCAAGAGCCTTGATCAGAAGTTCTGCAGTTGCCAGGTTGGTAGCTAATGGGATGTTGTAGGTGTCGCAGAGGCGGACTACATCGTTTACATCCGGTTCATGAGTTTTTGGTGTCAGCGGATCACGCAGGAAAATAACAAGATCCATCTGATTATGCTCGATCTGGGCAGCCATCTGCTGGGTTCCGCCTAAATGACCAGCCAGATATTTGTGGATATTTAAGTTGGCAACCTCTTCGATCAGTCTTCCTGTGGTTCCGGTTGCATACAATGTGTGTTTGCTTAAGATGCCTCTGTAGGCGATACAGAAATTCTGCATCAGTTTTTTCTTTTGCGTCATGTGCGATCAGACCTATTGTCATATCTATAACCCCTCCTTGGATCAATAATGTCGTGGTACTCTCTGAAGTCCTGCATTCAGCACTAATCCCATACCAATAAAAATACTGATAAGGGAACTGCTTCCGTAGCTGATAAACGGCAGAGGAAGCCCGGTATTGGGAAAAATACCGGTTGCAACTGCAATATTACAAAAATCTGAAATGCGATCAATGTAGCCATACCTGTACAGATCAGCCGTCCGGCCAGATCTTTTGCACGGGCTGCCATCATCAGGCATTCGTAGACGATCAGAAGGAACAGGATGATGACTATAACACAGCCAATAAAGCCCAACTCTTCACCGATCACGGCGAAGATAAAGTCAGTCTGTTCTTCTGAAAGGAAGTTGCCGTTTTAACAGATGCAATGGTTGTATTAAACAGTCCCTTGCCTTTTAACTGGCCGGAACCAATGGCAATGATGGAGTTATTCTGCTGGTATCTGGCTTCTCCGTATTTGTCCGGATAAAACCAGGCCAAAATCCTTCCGGCCTGGTATTCCTTGATAAACGGGATCCAGGCCATGCAGGAGCAGGTAAACACAGGCTCTACCATAGGAATGGTTACAGATAAAACTCCGACGATCCATCGGTAACTGATGCCTGCCGAAAATACGATCCCCAGTACAATAACTAAGGTGACCAGACATGTAGACAGGTTTGGCTGCTCAAAAATGAGCATAGCCGGAACTGCGAAAAGCGCTGCTGCAACAGCAACGGTGCTTACATTATTTATTTTTTCCTGATTTTTCATAAAATACCAGGAAAAAAGTAATGATCAGACCAATTTTTACAAATTCAGAGGGCTGGAGCTGTCCTAAAACAGGTACTTCGATCCAGCGCTTTGCATTATTAACAGAACGTCCCCATATAAGAACGGCTACCAGACTGGCTACACATAAAAAGGTAGATAATGGCAGTCAGATTTAATATTTTGTGGTAGTCGATCAGTGAAAGAACGATAGCGATCGCAAGACCTACTAAAACGCCCTAACATCTGCTTGGTGACAAAATCAGGATCTTTGTTGGTAGCACTTCGGACTACCAAAACGCCGATCACATTTAAGGCGATCATATAGGTCATCAGACGAAAATTGTAGTTTCTAAAATCGTAGTCAAAAAACATATCAGTAAAGCCCCTTGCTGGATATGGACCGTATAGGTATATCCGCCCGCAGTACAGGCAGCCTGCAGATCGTTCCATCTGAAAAAGCTGCCTGCATCCATAGTAATACGCACTGCGTCTTTTTCTATCTTCATGTATCTGGAAATGACACGTATCATATCATTCTTTATTGCTGTTATCATCTCCGGTGAACATCCTGCTTTATCTGAAAGAAGCAGAGAAGGGTAAGCCGGAGCTTTGCAGTATCTTTGGAACACCGTAGCCTCACCTTTCATCACCCCTTATGCCCTTCTTAGTATCTGGACAGCTTTGCCAGGATGCCTGTGGTCTCTCCGGGAGATTCCATAGGTACATTCTGTCCCCAAAAGACGGCGGCATACATTTAAGTAAGCCTGTCCAGCAGCAGAACCCATACCTATCAAAGGTTCCCCTGATTGGTGGAGATAACGATATTTTCGTCATCTGGTATGGCACCGATCATATTTACAGCCAGGATATCCTGTACGTCTGTCAGGGGACATCATATCTCCACGGCGTACCATATCAGCACGTATCCTGTTTACGATCAGATCAACACTTCCAATCTGGGCATGTTCTAACAGACCGATGATGCGGTCTGCATCCCGGATGGCAGAAACTTCCGGTGTGGTGACTACCAGTGCACGGTCTGCACCGGCAATAGCATTGTAAAACCCTTGTTCGATGCCTGCGGGACAATCTAACAATATATAATCAAAATCGTCCTTTAAGTCATCGGTGAGTTTGATCATCTGCTCCGGCGTCAGCGGATTTATCCCGTGTCTGTGCTGCGGGCAGAAGGTAAAGGTTTGGATATCTTTTGTCTCTTATCAGGGGCCTGCTTCATGCGGCAGTTTCCTTCTGCAACATCTACCAGATTATAGACAATGCGGTTTTCAGTCCCATGACAACGTCCAGGTTTCTCAGGCCGATATCAGTATCGATGAGTACGACCTTTTTCCAAGGACTGCCAGTCCTGTTCCTACATTTGCAGAAGTAGTGGTCTTTCCCTACCCCGCCTTTTCAGAAGTGATCACAATGACTTCACTCATAGGAGAACCTCCAGAAAAATTAAGATTTGATACTTTACCAATTTATTGTACATTAAATTACGCAAATTTACCAGTATTTTTTTAGATTCAGAAAATTATTGTTACCTATATATCCAGTAGACTGCTAAGAAAAGGTTTTTTTCAGAGGAAATACTTTTTAATTCACCCTCTTCTACAGATGCCATCATCGTTCCTTTTTCCAAGACGGCGGTTTTTCTCATTAAAACGGCTGGTATGATCTGGCGATGCGCAGCTGCAGCGGAGACATGGAAAATGCAAGGATCACAGCCTGGTCATTTCCTGCTGCCCCGGCTGTGACGCTTCCCTTTAATTCTCCTAAAATGATCACATTTCCCTTTGCAGTGACCCGGGCTCCATGTTCTACATCACCGATGATCACAATGCTGGCTTCGGATTCTAAAGTGTCACCTCTTTTTAAGGTTCCACGGTAAAACTGGCCGGTTTGTGCGCTTAATTCCATTAATTTTTCATTTAGTGCTTTTTTCGCAGCGGTCATTTCGTTTCCCCGTCTGTATCTAACAGACAGAGGATCTGAAGCTGGGAATTTTCTGTGATAGTATTTACGATCTGAAATTCTTCTTCTGGTGTAAGAGACCGCCCTTCTAAGGTAAGTGTCATCTGGGCACTGCCCCAGAAACGGGCGCTGTCCCCAAACTTTTTGCCACGCTGGCGAGAAGTTCAGCAAAGGGCATGTCCGGATTTAGGATCACCGTCATACCTGCTTTGCTGCTTTTGATCACGATTCCATCCTGCATACTCGATGCCTCTTTTTACATGAAACATTAATCTCCAACAGTCACATTGGATACGCTGGAAGCTCCGGAACCTAAAACCTGTTCCAGCGTGGTATAACCATAGTAATACTCATAAACTTTTTTGCCAAGTGTAGCTGCATTGGTTCCAGCATATCCATAAGGGATATTTACTGTCACTGCGACTTCCGGATTGCTGTATGGAGCAAAGGAAACGAAGAACGCATGGTTTGCGCGGCTTCGGTCTTCCTGGGCAGTACCGGTTTTTCCGGCAACTTCTACCGGGCTTCCGGCAAAAACGGATTTTGCAGAACCATCAGTAACAACGCGGCGGATACCAGCCTGGACTGCATTCCAGGTACTGTCTGCTGCATCTACATGGGAGCTGACTGCCGGTGTATAATCTGTGATCAGATTTCCATCGAGTCAGTCAGTTTATCAAGTAGCTTAATTCAAATACCGTTCCACGGTTGGCAACGGCTGAAATGTAACGGGACAGCTGTACATTGTTATAGGAGTTAGTTCCCTGGCCCATAGCAGAACGTTCCGGGTCCTCTGTGGTAAGATGAGGCTCTGTTTCTGGAAGCTCTACACCGGAAGTGTGGTCCAAGCCAAACATACTGGCATATTTGCGGATCGTAGAAAGACCCTTTTCAGGAGAATAGGTGCCGTCAGCAGTCATACTAAGACGATGTCCAAGTTCTGCAAATACTACGTTACAGGAATTCTGGATACCGGCTATGATATCTTCTGTTCCATGTCTTCCCGGGAATATCCAGCAGTTGATAGGCGGATTGGCCTGATCATAAACACCGGTACAGTCAATGGTATCTGTTAAAGAGATAGCACCTTCTTCCAGTGCCGCAATGGCTGTAATGGGTTTAAAAAGTAGAACCAGGAGCCTTGATCGCCTGGGTGGCATTATTGTAAAGCGGATTGGACATATCACTTTGCAGTTTTGCAAAGTAAGCTGCATCTACGCTTCCAGACATACGGTTGTTATCATAACTTGGATAGGAAACCAGGGCGCGGATTCACCAGTGCGTACATCGGTCACAACACAGCCGGCAGTACAGGGATCCAGTGCTAACTGGGCCGGTGTCAGTTCAGGTTGGATATTTTGCTTTTAATAAAATTGTAGGTATAAGCACTGTCTCCCATAGCTAGCCCCTGCTCTTGCCTGTGGATTCGTCCTTTAGTACACCCTGGGAGAAAAGAGCCAGGCACAACCAGTTTCCCGGGATCGCGTATCATTGATCGGGTAACGGAACATACGTTTGGTAAAGCTCTTATCATCCTGAAGCCTGGTAATGATATAATCTACCAGCTGAATGTAAATATCGTCGGCATTGGAATATTTACTGGTGGAGTCTAATTTTGTAGTATCTACCCAGCTGGCTGCAATACCGCTGTAAATATAATTCCGCAGACTTATAGTACCGGCCTTCCAGGATTGATACGGGGCAGAATTCTGGTCGATCTTATCCAGCAGGACGATGCCGCAGCTGTCGGAAGATAAAAAGCTGTAGATATAGTTCATGTAGTTGCCATATCCTTTGGCAGATTATTCATATTAGAAGCGTGATCGCCAAAAAGCTCATTCCGTATATTGGTAAGGATGCGGTCTCTGGAAAGCTGTGTATGCCCGGTAGATACGTTTTTCAATATCAGAAGCATTTTCTGCTGCCATGGCATCTAAGGAAAGGACATTGTGTTGATCGACTGATAGTAAGCATTTTTTACAGGGATTGGTTTTTAGAACCATCTTTTATAGTTCCCAGGTCAATATCTTCATTTACAAGGAATTTGGTGATAATGCCGGCTAACTGCTGTTCTACCAGATTGAAAGTGGCAATCTGCAGATCGCGGTCAATGGTCAGGTAAATATCATTTCAACCTGGGCATCCTGTTGTTCAATGATCTCCCTTGGACGTCCCATATTGTCTCATACATGCGGGTATAGCCTTTTTTCACCCCTGAAGCTCCAGCTCCATGGATTTTCGATGCCAATACCCTACAAATCATTTAAGTCATATTTTTTCTTCATCTGCTGATTCTGGCAGTGTTCTGGGAAGCCCGCCAGTTTTCATTTAAATTGTGGATTTGGTCTTCCTGTACTTTACCGGTGTAGCCAATGATAGGGGCAAAATAAAGGCTGTCATTGTATACACGGATAGAGGACTGTTCAATGGAAACACCTTTTTAGGTCAGCAGCATTCTCATTGATACTCAGTCATTGTCTCCCTGGCTGATATTGTAGCCACTGTAGTACTTTCATATTTCTGGAACCGGGTCAGCTCCATGGTATAGATGATATTGATCGTGTCAAGGGCTGTCTGGTCGGATAGTTCCACAGGATTTCCGTCAGCATCTTTCATATCTGTCAGCTTATACCCCTGACGTGTAGCTCCTTTTTTAACTCAAAGGCTTCTCTTGCAGTTATATCTGAAGGATATTTTCCAGTATCATCATCTAACTGCTGGGAAGAAATGCCATAAAAGTTCAATAAAAAACGCTTTTTGCAGCATTGGAGGTACTGGTAAAATACATCTGCCCGTTCTCATCCAGTGCTATCTCAAATTTGCCGTCGATTTTCTCTCCCCTGCGCTCCAAAATGCTTACAAGACGGTAAATCATGGCATTCCGGTCAACTGCTTTGGATAATCGCCCAGATCCTGGAATGGCAACTGCGTAGGCTAGCTGGTTATGCCAGCAGATTTCCATTGTGGTCATAAATATTGCCCCTTGTGCCGGGAGTAGTCACCAGCTTTTCCGTACGCTGCATATAGCTTTCCTGATAGGAGCTTCCATCCAGGATCTGCATGCGGAACAGTTTGCAGATTAGACCGGTAAACATGAGGGTAAATATAACTGCCAGGGCAAAAGGCGCGATGTAATAAGTTTTTTAAGAAATTCCCTGGTTACTTCCAGCAATTCATCAAACAATGGTGGTATCTCTTTTCCAATATCTTCCAGCCGTCTGCTGGCTGAAAGGAACAAACGGTATACTAACAGGGTGGTCACAGCTGTAAATATGATCTCCGGCAGTGATCTTGATAAAATAATAAAGGCAGATTTAGACGCCCTCGGATCGAAGGAATCGAAATATAAATATACAGACTGTACCAAAGACCGTTTACAACGCTTAAGATCAGAGGCAGTGTAATATAGTCTTCGTAATAATATCTGGTAAAAATACCGTTGAAATAGCCGATATAGACGTAGATCAGTGTATAAAAACCGAAAGGCCCGCTGTAGAAAAGATCCAGCAGCAGCAGACTGACAAAATACCATAAAAACATGCCTGCATTCCGTCCGTGGATAAAACCAAAGGAAAAAAAGTGAGGATCAAAAGTCAGGTTAGGCGTTGCTGCCAGAAATGGCAGCAGGGGAATACAGTTATGCACAGTAAAGGCAAGAAGGATCAATAAGATATTTAATAAAGATCTGTTTGACTTTTCCGTTGTTCACTGTCAGCCTCCTCATTATTACTGTTTTCAGATGCTGTGAGTATCAGTACTTCCTGAAGATTGTCAAAATCAGCTGCCGGGATCAGATAATAACCTGACTGGGTCAGGTGATCCCGACGATGGACACATCTACTATAACCGATGAGAATGCCGGGCAGATATTTAGTACTGATATTGGAAGTAATGATCTGGTCTCCGTTTCTAAGGACGGCATCCTTGAAAAATCAGTCAGCTTCAGTCTTCCCTGCTCATAAAGGGTAGATCACCTGCAACGATACAGTTATAGGAAGAATCAGGGACATAGCGCGCCTACACGGCTGGGTCATCAATAATAGAACGGACTGTGGCATAATTGGCGCCTACGTCAGTAACGATGCCTACCAGACCGCCGTCTGCTACTACGTTCATATCCACAGCTATCCCGTCTGCAGAGCCTTTATTAATGCGGAATACCTGGAACCATTTTTCAGAATCCCGGCAATGACTCTGGCACCGATTTTTATTATACTGCATATATTGCTGGTCTAACTGATAAAGCTGACGAAGCCGGTTTAACTCAAACTGTTCTGCCTGAAGCCTGTTGTTTTCTTCTGTGAGAAGTGCCACCTGGTCTTTTAAAGATTCGTTTTCTGCTAAAAGCTTTCTTTAATTTTCCGTAATCGGTGATCTCATTGTAGGGCCCAGTACCTACCTTGTTGACGCCAGACTGGATGGGGATTAGAAAATAACCTACACCGGTGCGCAGAGGCTCCATAATGCCGTCTTTTTAAAGATGTGATACCAATGAGCAGGATACAGAAAGGCTGTAAGACCTGCCAGTATATATTTGCTGCGTTTTTGATTCCATGGATATCTGATTTCCTTTACCTGTAAAACATGTAGTAACGTGTATTGCCATAAGATCGTGTTACATGATCTGCTGTTGTCTGAAACTTAGATAACGTTTATCTCCAATAATAATATGGTCCAGAAGGAGATCCTATTACATCTCCTGCTTCTTTTACCCGGCGTGTTAAAAGCAGATCCGATTCACTGGGAGATGGATTACCGCTGGGGTGGTTGTGGACCAGGATCATACTCACTGCAAGACTGCGAAGACCCTCAATGAGGATCTCTCTTGGAGTGATCATAGAAGCATTAACTGTGCCATTAGATACCAAAAAATCACGTAAAAGGTTCTGTTTGGTATTTAAGAACATATCGTGGATCTCTTCCTGTTCTAAATGCCGCAGATCTTCAATATAATATTCGGCGTCTGCTCTGGCTGGGTGAAAGAAAGAACGGTTTCTTTGGTCTTATAATTCCAGATGCGCCGGGGAAAGTTCCCCGATACATAAGCTGGGCACCTTTTACCATTCCCAATGCCTTTGATACGGCAGTAATCTTTCAGGGAATGATGTAAAAGTCCTAAAAGACGGGTGCCATGACCTTCTAAAGCAAGTATGCTTCTGGCCAGTTCAAAAGATGTGGCATCTTTGGAACCAGTACAGGATGATCACTGCTAAAAGCTCTTCATCTGTAAGGAACCTGGCTCCCTGTGTCAGGCATTTTCATAGAGGCCTGTCCTCTTTGGGCAGCTGTTTCATGGTCAGTTTCTGTACATTTTTTTCTGTTGTTTGGATCTTTTTTTCATTGCATCCTCCTGACTTAAGCACCTCTCTCAGTACATCTGTCAGAAGCAAAGGAAAATATTAGTACATTGAAAACGATAGCGTACTAGTATAATCTACAATAATTATCCGCTCCTTTTCACTTGTCTAAATTTCCATCTCCGCATCGGCTTCAATCGACGATGCTACCGGCATCGCCTCATTCAGCTTCCTTGCACATGAAAATTTATCCTGCGTGTAATGGATCGGTAAGTATCGTGGATTATACTAGATAAATACGGTAAATGATAAGGGCAATGGCAATACCGATGATGCTGGCCATGGTGATCTTGATGGTAAGTCCCAAAGTGATGACAAGTATGCCAAAGTTGATGACTAAAGGTGAATCAAGACCAAAAGACTGGCCAAAAATTCAGCCAACTAAGCCATGAAATGCCATTGGCCAGTTGACCCATAAAGCCTCTAATACAATGCCTGCAAGCAACATGATCGAGAAGAATCCAGAAATTCTTACGTCCCATAACCTCTCCTTAAGTTATCATATTATCATAAGTCTTTTTTTATGTCATCTTAAAATTTTCAAAACCCCGTCATCGATAAGCTGTTGTAAAGACTTAAAGGATTCCAAGTTTTGCGTGATACCAGGTAAGACCGCCCTGAAAGTAAACGGCGTACGGTGGTTTGATCGGACCGTCTGCGCTTAATTCAATGGAAGATCCCTGGACAAAAGCGCCGGCTGCCATGATGACCTGGCTGTCATATCGGCATATCCCACGGCTCGGGGAAACAAAGCTGTCTACCGGCGCTGCTGCCTGGATGCCCTTGCAGAAAGAAATAACACCCTGGGCAGTACCGAAAGTAATGGCCTGAATGATGTCGTGGCGGGGATTCACTTCCGTTTGGGACAACCACCACAGCCTAATCTTTCATATACATTAGCTGCAAAAAATGGCTCCCTTTTAATGCACCTGCAACAACCGTTGGGGATAAGAAAAATCCCTGGTATAACTGCTGGTTTAAGCCAAGGCTTGCGCCGACTTCTTTTCAAGTCCCGGCGCGCTTAAGCGGTAAGAGGCTCTGTCTACACATTCTTTCTTACCTGCAATATAACCGCCGATAGGTGCAAGACCACCGCCTGGGTTTTTGATCAGGAACCAACGATCATATCTGCCCCTACATCAGTAGGTTCAATGGTTTCTACAAAATTCACCATAGCAGTTATCTACCATGCAGATAACCTCTGGTTTGATCTTCTTTACAAAAGCGATCAGCTCACCGATCCTGTTTTACAGAAAAGGTAGGACGTGGATCATAGCCTTTGGAACGCTGGATGGTCACCAATTTGGTTTTTTCGTTAATAGCCTTTGCAATATTCTCATAGTCAAAGGTGCCGTCAGGGAGAAGGTCTACCTGACTGTAGCTGACACCATATTCCTTTAAAGAGCCTACAGAATCACGGATTCCGATGACCTCTTCAATGTGTCATATGGTTTCCCACAGGAGATAAAAAGTTCATCTCCAGGGCGTAAATTTCGGACAAGGCAATATGCAGTGCATGAGTTCCGGAGATAAGCTGGGACGTACAGGGCGCTTTCAGTATGGAAAACACTGGCATATACATCTTCCAATGTATCACGCCCTGCATCGTTGTATCCATAACCGGTAGTTGCGGCAAAATGGATATCGCTGACCTTATTGTCCTGCATGCCCTTTAAAACCTTTAGCTGGTTGTATTCAGCAACCTGGTCGATCCCTTCAAAACGTTCTTTCAGGCTTTTTCTTCTATATCTGCGGCATAGTCAAGAACCTCTTTGCTGATACCCAGCTGTTCATACATGCCGTCTAAGATCTGCTGTTCCATTGTTTTATAACTCCTCTTAAATAAATAATTGATTTTCGGTTTTGCTATTTTAGCACGATTCGTTTTTCTTCGCAATCCTTTAATATATCTTAAGGATCAGATCCGTATTTCCCTGGTACCTGTCAAGGTCTAACCAGCGTACATCCCGCTCCCTGCGAAACCAGGTCAGCTGCCTTTTGGCAAAATGTCTTGTATCTCGTTTCAGGATATAAACAGCCTCATCAAGGGTACAACTGCCGTCCAGATAGTCTAATATTTCCTTGTAGCCAAGTCCCTGCATGGAAGTCTGCCTGCTGTGACAGCCCATAGCTTTTAATTCCTCTATTTTTTTACCAGACCGTTTGCTATCATAATATCTACACGTTTGTCAATGCGTTCGTAAAGAGTCTTATTGTTTTCTGTGAGAACATAATATAAGAAATTATAAGGAGATTCCTTCTGATGCATTTCTTCATTATGCTCTGAGATTTTTTCACCTGTCTGTTCGAAATATTCAATAGCGCGGATTACACGCTTTATATTATTGGCATGGATCTGCCTGGCAGCTTCCGGATCTATATGAGATAATTCTCGTGAAGAACTCCTGGTGCCTTGTCCCCAAGTTCCTTTGCAAGCTGTTCTAATTTTTTACGGATAGGATTTTTTCATTATTCTCTTTGAAGTCAATATCATACAACAGAGCCTGATATAAAATCCGGTTCCGCCTGTGATAATAGGAATATTCCCTATGAGAATAAATCTCATCCATTGCCTGGCGGCAAGTGTCTGAAAGGTGGCTACATTAAAATCATCCCGGGGATCCAGTACATCAATAAGATAATGAGGAATTCCCTCCATTTCTTCCTCTGTTATCTTTGTGGAACCTATGTCCATATGCCGGTATATACCTGCATGGAACCTGCACTTACTATCTCTCCGCCTACTGCTTTTGCAAGCTGGATGGAAAGAGCTGTTTTGCCTACAGCTGTAGGCCCTGTAAGGACAAGAAGGGGCTTTTTTCTGTATTCATATGCCTCTTTATACAATGCGCTTAAATTTCTTTTTTCCAGTTCATAGCGGCTCATGGAGATAATGGTGGGACGTCCATGAGGGCAGGCGTAAGGATTGTCTAACTTCAATAACTGGTCGATCAGTTCATTTGCTTCCATAGCCGATAATTGATTACCGCCTTTCACAGCCGCCTTACATGACATGGATGCGATCTTTTCATAAATACTGTTTGGGCTGTGTGCAGCCATCTCATCAGACAACCCATCGATCATTTCTAAAAGCAGATCCTTTTTGCAACGGAAAACAGATTGGCTGGTACTGCCCGGACAGCAAACCCCGGCCGCCAAAAGGTTCGATCTCAAAGCCGACGTGGGTAAAGTATTCCATATATTTATTTTAACAGAAGCTCTTTCATTTGGATTTAAAGTTAAAATGATAGGCGGTTCCACCATCTGAGAATTGTAATCGCGGTCTTTAAGCTTTTTACCGTCTTTTCATAAAGAACCTTTTTTCATGGGCTGCATGCTGGTCAATAATATATAAGTGGTCATTATATTCAATCAGCCAGTAAGTGTCAAAGAGCTGTCCGATCAACTTATGTTTCAGGCGGGAAGATGGATCCAGCAGCTTTTCCCCAAAGAGATCTAATTGTTTGGGAGCCGTGTAGTTGGCAGGCATATCAGGAATAGGTTTATCCATAATATTCTTTTTGATGCAAAATCCGGCTGTGTATTTCTGTTAACAGAAGTCTGCGCGCTATTACCTGAACTTGTATTGCTTTTTGAGATATTTTCTCATTAATTGTATTGTTGTCCTGCTTTCTAAAAGCTTTCAGGTTCTCTTTCTTCCGATTTTTTCTTTCCTTCAGCCATTCCGGCATCATATCCGAAATATCCGGTTCTTTTACAAAGAAGGTTTCGGCGGCGCGATCTGGCGATAACTTCCTTCAGCAGAAACAGCTGCGGATTTTTCCGCTGAAGGAAACTTCGCTGTTCCAGTACATCTTTTCGTTTTGTCTCAAAAAGGCTCCGGTCTTGGGGCTTTTTTCACCTCAAAACGCCTTGTATCCCTGCTCACCTTTTTCGTTTAAGTTTACATCCGGATCAGTTCTTTGTGTGCCAGGGCATTTGACACTGCGTTTACTGTCTGCTCATAGATAAATTCACCATCACTGGAAGCGCAGCTCCATTTTGTTGGATGGACATTTACATCCAGTGTCTGCGATCGATTTGGAAATGCAGCATGGTAAAGGGATACTTATGCTGCATCATAAAAGACTTGTAAGCTTCTTCTATGGCTTTAGAAAGGATATTGCTGCGTACAAACCGGCCATTGACAAAATAGTTCTCATAATTGCGGTTAGAACGTGCTATCACCGGTTTTCCAATATAGCCGGTAATGGTGATCCCAGGTCCTTGTGTATGGACTTCTAACAGATTGGCAGTAATCTCCCGGCCAAATACTGTGTAGATCAGATCCTTCAGATTATTATTACCGGAAGTATAGAGCTTGTTCTGGTTATTCTGGATAAAACGGATGGAAATATCCGGGTGGGATAATTTATCTTTTCCCACTACAGAAGCCACATGAGTCCCTTCTGTAACAGGGGTTTTTAAAAACTTCTTTCTGGCCGGAGTATTAAAAAACAAGTTTCTTGCGATGATAGTGGTCCCTTCAGGAGCACCGATCTCCTCTAAGACTTTTTTTCTCCCGCCTTCGATCTGGTAACGGATACCAGTAAGAGTCTGGGCTGTTTTGAGATCAGCTCTACCTGTGAAACTGCGGCAAATGGCTAAAGCTTTCTCACCACGAAAGCCAAGGAACCGATGGTCATCAAGTCATCTACTGTATGTATTTTTGCTGGTGGCATGTCTTAAAAAGGCTGTGGCAACCTGATCTTTGGGGATACCGCAACCATTATCAGTGATGCGGATCAGACTGCAGCCACCATCACGTATTTCTACGGTAACAGCTGTGGCCTGGGCATCAATGGCATTTTCCAGAAGCTCTTTATTAACAGAAGCAGGCCGTTCGATCACTTCTCCGGCATGCGATCTTATTAATGGTGGTCTCGTCTAAAACAGTGATGGTGGGCATAGCATCAAGTCCTTTCATTGCATCCATTAAACCATCCAGGATATGAACTGTCATTTCACCATTTTCCATATCCACATTCAGGATACAGTCTTTAATAGCAGGCAGAAGGAGCTCCTTTCCATTTGGAAGAGCTACTACATATACATCATTTGCCCCCTGTTTCCAGTACATCTTTGATAGTGCCTACTTCATTTCCTTCATCATCATTTACCTGCAGACCAATCAGATCTGTGATAAAAAGTATTCATCTGGTTTTAAGGCAACGGCCTGTTCTCTGGTAATAAGAAGGTCTTTCTGGCGCCAGGTTTCTACATCATTGATATTATCATAGCCTTTAAACTTTAAGATGACCATATTTTTGAAGAATTTTACCTGTTCGATCTCTAAAGCAGTCTGTCCTTTTCCAGTGTCCAGAATAACCGTTTTCAACTTTTTAAAACGCTTGGCATCGTCCGTGGTAGGAAAAACCTTTACTTCGCCTCTACACCATGAGTAGATGTCACTACACCTACACGCAGCATGTTTTCCATAAATATAAAGCATCCTTTCTGTATATAAATATATAACATGTACTCAGTCTTTTCATGCACTTTGTGTTTTGCGGCCGATTTTTCGCCAGTCGCACCCGAATTTTATCAACGTACGCACCGCGTACGCCTCAAAAATTTGGGCACAACTGACAAAAAAAATCTTCTCGCAAAATCAAGTACAAAAAGATTCCGAGAGTACATTAACAAAAAGGGCTGCCGCAAAATAGCTGTATCTATTCTGCGGCAGTCCCTCCTTTTTTACTGAATCTCTACGATTACTTTCTTGTCTTCCTTTGAGGCAGCGGCCTTGACTACGGAACGGATTGCTTTTTGCGATCCTGCCTTGTTTGCCAATGACCTTGCCCATATCGGCAGGAGCTACCGTAAGTTCGATCAGTGTGTCGTCACCTTTCAGGGATTCATTGACTACAACCGCATCCGGGTTATCGACTAATGCTTTCGCAATCACTTCGACTAATTCCTTCATCTCTCCACCTCATTTGATTAAAGATTACTGAATACCAGCGATCTTTAACAGCTTTCCTACAGTTTCGGTTGGCTGAGCGCCATTTGCTAACCACTTCTTGGTAGCTTCTTCATCAAACTTGATCACGCTAGGATCCTTGGTGGAATCATAATATCCAACTTCCTCGATGAACTTTCCGTCTCTTGGGGATCTGGAATCAGAAACTACGATTCTATAAAAAGGAGCCTTCTTCTGTCCCATTCTTCTTAATCTCATCTTTACTGCCATTGTTACATACCTCCTTAAAATTAATCTTTTCTATTTGTTTTCGTTTTTATATGTTAGACATACAGGAACACCTGTCTGACTATCTAAGTTTGCCAGAAGCTTAAAATGGAAGCTTCATCTTGCCGCCCATAAGACCGCCCTAAACCGCCAAGACCTTTCATGCCTTTGCGCTTGCCGCCGCCCATGAGTCCCGGCATCTGTTTCATCATTTTTTCATCTGGTCAAACTGCTTTACCAGACGGTTTACTTCGCCAATATCTACGCCAGCGCCTTTTGCAATACGCTGTTTGTGGATGGATTTATCAGTCCCGGATTAGCCCGTTCCTCTTTTGTCATGGAAAGGATAATAGATTCTACACGGTGCATAGACCGTTCGCCTTCATCCATATCTACACCAGCTAACTGGCTTCCCACACCAGGCATCATGGAAAGGATACTTCCCATACCGCCCATTTTCCCTGATCTGCTGCATCTGGTTTAAGAAATCATTGTAATCAAACTCTGCCTTGCGCAGCTTCTGGGATAACTCTTTGGCCTGTTCCTCATCTACCTGGGCTGCTGCTTTCTCAATGAGAGACTGATATCACCCATTCCAAGGATTCTGAGGCCATACGGTCTGGATAAAACTGCTCCAGGTCAGAGAGCTTTTCTCCCATACCGATGTATAAAATAGGTTTTCCGGTGACAGAGCGGATAGAAAGGGCTGCACCGCCTCGGGTATCGCCATCCAGCTTTGTAGGATCACACCATCAATACCGATCTTATCATTAAAGGTTCCGAAACATTGACTGCATCCTGACCAGTCATGGCATCAACTACCAGTATGGTCTGATATACATTGACTGCTTCCTTGATCTGCTCCAGCTCTTCCATCATGTTTTCATCTACATGAAGACGGCCGGCTGTATCCAGGATCACTACATTAAAATTGTTCTTGGAAGCATGTTCCACAGCGGCTTTGGCAATATCCACCGGGCCGATCTTATCGCCCATGGAGAATACAGGCACATCAACTTTCTCGCCGTTGATCTGCAGCTGTTTAATAGCAGCCGGACGATATACATCGCAGGCAACTAACAGCGGTTTTCTTCCTTTTGCTTTTAACTTGGCAGCAATCTTGGCTGTTGTTGTGGTTTTACCGGCACCCTGAAGACCTGCCATCATAATGACTGTGATCTCATTGCCCGGTTTTAAGGCTATTTCTGTGGTTTCAGAGCCCATCAGCTTTACCAGTTCTTCTGTTACGATCTTAATAACAGTCTGTCCTGGTGTCAGGCTTCCGAATACCTCTTCCCCTACAGCTCTTTCCTGAATGGAGCTGATGAACTGCTTAACTACTTTAAAGCTTACATCTGCTTCCAGAAGTGCCATTTTAACTTCCTTTAAGGCAGCTTTTACATCTGCTTCAGAAAGCCGGCCTTTGCCACGTAGGTTTTTGAAAATATTCTGCAATTTGTCGGATAAGCTTTCAAAAGCCATTCATAACCTCCTAAAGTGTGGCTGTAATCTCTCCGGAAAGTTTCCGGATCTGGTCGATCAGAGCCATATCTCTGGTTTTTGCACAGGTATCAGCAAGATCATCTAATTCCCGGATCATCTCCGGATCTTCATAAACTTGGCTACCAGCTGCAATTTTGTTTCATATTCTTCCAGTATCTTGTCGCACCGTTTCTTAAGATCGTGAACACTCTGACGGCTGATCCCCTGCTCCTTTGCAATCTCGCTGGGCGAAAGATCATTTAACACCATATCTTCGTAAATACGACGCTGGTGTTCCGTCAGCAGTTCTCCATAGAAATCAAACAACAGACCCTGTTCAACGATTTTTTCCATTTCAACCACCTGTGCTATCATACACGATGTGGAAAGCAATGTCAAGTATTTTTACTTGACGTTTTTAAGATTTTTATAAATTTCAATGACCGCCTTCATATCCTCTCTGTCAAGAGTCAGATTCTCAGTGAGAGGATTGATAACGATGTTGTCACCGCCGGTTGCCCGGATGGCATCTGCCATGGTAAAGACAACACAGCCCCAGTCGTTGCGCTTATAAGCTTTCTCAAATTCCATCCAGTCTGTAAACAGTGGAAGGAAGGACTGCTTCTGCTTATTGGTGATCCGCGGAAGGATCAGGCCCTGTCCCTGTTCTGCACTTAAACTGTTCTGCCCTACATTTTAAGTCACCATTGTATTTAACAGGAACCAGTAATTTACTTTTAACCAGTTCATTTAATACAGCATTTTTCTTTTGCTGCCAGTTTTCTTCTCTTTCAGGGTAAGTTACAGGCCATCTTACTTCACCCATAAGATCGCCATTTCAAAGCGCAGAGCCGGGTTGAATACAGGAACCGGAAGTTCTGCTCCCTTTTCTTCCGCAATATCTTCTAAGAAGTCAGAGCGTTTCATTAACAACTGGTAGGATCCGTTATTAACAAGAATGTTATCCATTCCCAGATAGTACAGCCATGCAAACAGGCTGATCCGGCCTGGAAGTCCGGTACTCTTCTTTGGAATTTCTTTTAATACTAAAGATTTATGGTACTGGTTCTCATAAAAATGCAGGGCATGTTTTGCCAGGATCTCTTCAGAGTAAACATCAATGGTCCCCTCAATAATATAAGGAAGACCGGTAGCTTTATCTAAAAGCACATACAGGGAAGGTGCCATTTTAACTTTTCAACAATAGCATCGTAGATCAGCTGTCCTTTTTCGTTGTAGTCTGGTATTTCTGCCTGTTCATTCATCTGCTGTAAGCGGCACATCATGAAAATGCATTCTTTTTACAGACATAGGCACCAGTAAAGCTTCGGAAAGACTTCCTTCTCCTGCAACCAGGATAGAAAGTTCATCTTCCCTCTTCTTTGGCAGAAGGGCTGCCAGGTTTTCATCCCGTTCTCCTGCTTTTTTAACTGCTTCCAGATCAGCTTCATTTGCTTCTGGCACACCGGTAAAATCATCCATGGTAAGACCGGAGAACTTTGCAAAATCAATGATCTTTGAAGCAGGAACAGCTGTAAACGCCGGTTCTTCAGTTTCGATTACTGTTTCTAACAGTTCATCAGTAACAGGAACTAAAACTGCGCCTTTGGGAACATCTTCTTTTACAGCGCCCCTTAATTTAAAGCCATAATGTGGTCCATAAGTTCCCTTCATATCAGCAGAAGCTATCTTCATTAACTTGGTTCCCTGCTCGATCCCTTCGATGGTGCAGTGGAAAGCCGGCTTTCCTTCTTCGTCTAAACAGATAGCAGCCGTTCCCGGAGTTACTTTTCCACTTGTCATCTTGCCGGTAACAACTACGCTTTTTCCTTCTTTTAATGCATAAACTTCATCTACAGCAAATGAAAATCCATCTGCCTGAGCTTTTTTATTTGAAAATAATCCCATTGTTTCCTCCTAAAATCGGGCATGATATGAAGATTATACACCAGCCCGGTTAAAATGAAAAAGCGTTTATACAAGGAAAGATACTGCAATGGATTCAATACCTTCCGGATTCTTTGCAAACCAGGTTTTAAAATCTGTGCCACTGTTACTTACTGTATGTCCCAATGTACATAAAAAGTCAGGGATCTGTTCTTCTAACATAGTTCCAATTTCTTTTCCCATACGTTCCTGGCCCTGGACATCACTGCCGTTGATATAAAGATTAAATGCTGGTTTAAGCACGTTATCTACAGTTTTGGCACCGCCTCTGAAACCGATCACGCCAATCTGATGGGTACCGCAGGAAGATGGGCAGCCGGAAATATGGATCTTTGGCAGAATTCCGTCAGCAAACTGTTCTTTTTCGTTCCATTTCCACTAGTTTCTGTAAAAGTCCCTGGGAATCACGGATGCCCTGCTGGCATACATGGGCTCCAATGCAGGCTACAGATTCTTCAAAAACAGTTTTAGCCCCACCCTTTGTTGCGTGCAGAACAGGTCCTAAATCTTCTTCGCGGCAGTTAATTACATAGAATGATTCATCTGGACAAAGGCGAAGCTGTGCACCTGGAATATCACAGATTACTTTGTACAGGTTTACAAATAAAACAGGATCCGGTGTTCCACCGACCGGATGACAGAGCACGCTATAGAGCCCAGGCTGTTTCTGGGCATATACGCGATTTCTTCCAGGTGCAGTAAATACAGCAGTCGGGCCGTTATTTTCCTGCTCAGTATCGTGGCTGCAGGTGCTTAAGCCTGCAACAGTGCCATTCCATTTCATCCCCGAAAGCTGTAGGGTCAGACCTTTCCCTTGCGTTTTACTTCTTTTAATTTCTCTAAAAAATGCTGCTTTATATTGCTCAGCACCTCCTAAGGTCTGCTGCATATACCGGCTTCTTGCCTTTGCACGGTTTTCATAATTACCATAAGTTAAAAACATCTGATGCATAGCTTCAATGTAGTAAAGGATCTGGTCTTTTTCAACTTTTTCAGCTACTTTTACGCCAAAAGCAGGGTTATTTCCCAGACCACCTGCACTGTAAACATCAAAAGTCCCGTCTTCTCTTGCTGCAAAGCCCAGATCACGGAAGGTTGCATGGGTCAGGTTTGCAGGTGTATTGGAAAACCAACTTTTAACTTTCTTGAAGCTTCGGTCCTTTAATGTAAGTCATCAGGTAGTCTGCAGCAGCCAGTGCCCATGGAAGTACATTAAAATATTCTCCGTTTTCAATTCGGATAAGGGAGAAACTGTTACATTCCTTGGAAAGTCTCCACCACCACCTCTGGTAACGATGCCGCATTTCAAGGCTTCTACTGCAAGAATCTTTACAGTCTCTTCATCCAGGTCGTGAAGCTGTAAAGTCTGGCAGGTGGTTAGATGGACTTTTTAATGTGGTATGTCTCAATAGCGTCAGCAATGAATTTAAGCTTCTTCAGATCCATAACACCGCCGGACATACGCAGACGGAGCATGCTGGCATTTCCGCCTCTTTGGGCATAGCTTCCGAAGCCGCCGGAAATGCCCTTATAGGTTTTTGCATCCATTTCCCCCTGTAAAACTTTTCTGTTGCTTCGTCAAATTCTTTGTAGTCTTCTTTCCAGTCTTCTGGCTGGATCTTCCACTGTGTCATAAGTGTCTTCTCCTTTTCTTAGCTTTATGCATCTGTAACATTTCTATGCATCTAAGCCTCATTATCCACTTCTGCAGCCAGGTCCTTCATTCTGTCCTTTTCAAAGGCCTGAATAGAAATGGATTTTTACTTGGATTTGCAAATACAAAGGTTTTGTCTACGTTTTTCCACATAATTCTGGATCTTGTCATTGGTAGCGCTGATAATGGCCTGGAAGCCAAGTCCTCTTATAAGTTCAATGCAGCTTGCTACTTTTCCGCATCCATTTTGGAAAATGCCCTCATCTAGGATAACTAAACGGATGGATGGCCTCTGCCGTACTGCCGGTGAATGACCAATATGGTAAGCCTGTGCAAAGCTTGCAAGAAGGGCCACGTACAGAGGATTCTGGCCTTCACCACCGGAGTTTTTGCGGATCGTACGGCTTAAACCAATACGGATCACCTCATCATCATTTTTTGATCAGCTGCTGCATATCAAAAGAAAGATAGGTGCGGTAGTCTGCGTATTTTTCCATGTTTCTTCGGGCTTCTTCTAGTTGTGCTGCTGTAGCGTTTTCCGGCGGGATGAAAATAGAGATCAGTTCGTTTATAAGATCCCCATACCGGTTTTCATGTTCCATGGAAAACAGGTTCATCTGATTATCCATGCCGCCGCTAAGACTGCCTGGATCAATCTCTAGGATTCATCCATGAACATGTCATAAAACCTTCCGTCTGTCCCTTTACACTTGCTGATGACGAACTGATACTTGTCTTTACCAAAGTCCAGGCGGCTGATGATACGGTTTAATTCATCCTTGCGCAGCATGGCATCTTTAATAGCACTTCGCACCTTATACATAAAGTCATCCTTAAAATGCTCTACCGCTGCTTTTGCCTGTTTTCCGGCCTGCTCTCTGTAAATTTCCAGGTCATCGCAGGCAAGACGGTCTAATATCTTATCATAAGCGGCATTGTCACTGCTGCTTACAGGCACATTTCTTCCTGGGTAAAGGCGGATGTATTCGCTGCGCAGTCCCATTAAATGCTCTTTTGGCCTGAGTGCTTTTTGCTCTAAGATCGACATTTGGACTGGTAAGCCTCTTTTTCCTGGTCAAAACGTGGATGATCCTTGTCCGCCAGATAAGCATTTAATTCCCGCTCATGTTCCTCGTTTTCAGGAACATCTCTTCCTTGTCCTGCTGCTTCTGTTTCCAGCTTTATAATGGTCTGGGAAAAACGCTCCAGTTCATTTTTCTTATTTAGTGTTTGTTCCTGGATGGCATCCCGCTCCCGCTTTTTACCGTCTGTCAGCTCTAAAACAGCTTTTCTGTCAGCTTCTAACTGTTTTACATCTTTTGGCGCAGAGTTTCCATGCGTTCTGAAAGTTTTTTCTTTTCTTTTTAACTTTTCCTGTCTGGCATCCATATCAGAAAGCCACTGGAAATATTCATCAGTTTCCTCTTTTAAAGTCTCAAGGGATAAAAATACGTTTGCAGTCGGCTAAGGTTTTCCTCTAACGGAGCCCCCGTTTTTTTGCAGTTTCTTCCAGCTCCTTATCCAGAAGCTTTACTCTCTTTCGCATACTGTCCTTACCAATATAGGCAAGACGGGTATAATTTTCCGGATTGATATACTGGAGCCGGGAAAGTATGGTAAAGAAGACAGTCCGGGGTAATGCCAATGGCATTTTTCTGCAGTTCCTCTATGGAAGTACATTTTATCACCTTTCCAAGAAGCAGGCTGATATATGGTTTTAAATAAGCTTCACGGACAGAAACTTCCTCTGCCAGAGAGTCCTTTAGCGCCTCATTGCTGTATTCAGAAGCCTTTTTCTGTATCCAGGACCGCTGTATTCCAGAATTTCTTCTTATCCAGTTCCTGTAAATGCCTAAGGCTATTTTAGCATATTTTGGGGCCACTACCAGATTTAATTTATTTCCGCCCAGGTAGCCTTCCACTGCATTGCGCCACTGATCGTCCCGGATGTCCAACAGGTCTGCCAGGATATACACATCCACGCTTTTTTCCAGTTTCTTCCAGTAAGCGGCGCTGTAAAAAGCCTCTGGCTTCCTCAAATAACCAGGATAGGCCTTATTTCCTGCTTTTTAACTGCTCTAATTCCAGTTTTTTAAGCTTTCTCTGCCTTTTTCAGTTCATTGATCTGGCTGACTGTTTCCTGGCGCAGCTTTTCTGTATCCGCTTCCATGGAGGAAAGCGATGCCTTTAAACGTCTTAACGTAGCCTTATCAATGCTCCTGTTTTCAAATTCCTCAATATCCCATAAGGTCTGGTTGAAACAATCTCTTCTTCTTCCCATTTCTTTAAAGCATTTAAGGTCTTCTGCCATTTGGCTTCGCTGTGGCCTAATTGCTCGCAGAGAGCATTTAAAGAAAAAGCTGCTCCTTTAATTCTTCATATCCGGTAGATGCGATCCTCTTTAAAAGTTCGTCACTGTCCTTTGTAAGATCAGCAATCTGCCGTTCTACTAATCTTTTGCCTCTCCCAGACGATCCAGATCTTCTTTGCCCTGATCTATCTTATCAGAAAACATACGGATCTTTGCCCGGGTATCTAAAAGGTCTAATTTCTTCACAAACCAGCTGTATTTTTTCCTGCTTTTCTCTTAACAGATCATATTCGTTAAACGCTTCTTTCATCGCCTTTAACTGGCGGATCTCTTCACAGGTGTCCTCGATTTTTTCTGCATTCGTCCATACTGCATCACGCTTTCCTGCATGTCCTCAATATGGATATTCTGCTCGGTGCAGATGTATTCCTTTACAAAGTCCTCTAAGCGGATGTTCATCCTGAATGGGATAGCCCGTTTAAACAGCAGAGGAAATTTCTCGCTGTCAAGACCGCCTAAATAGCTGTCATAAAAAAGAATCCGGCGGAAACCGTTCATTGTGGGAAGTGGAAAAATAATCTTCTTTGCTGTAGTTCTCTCTTAAATACTGCTCCACCTCGCTGATAGACATAGGTCTTGAAGCTGTGCGGTATTCATTTTCCCATAAAGGATCCCTTTGTGCCAGAAGAAACGTCTTGAAACTTCGTTAGAAGCGGTATTTACATCAAATACAATGCCGATGCACTGAAAATTTTCTGTACCTGTCAGCTGCATCTCCAGAACAATAGTAGAACTGAAGTTCTGGTTCCTCAAATAAGAAAATTCGTTGTTTTCACAAATATTTACCATACCACGCAGGTATTCGATCAGGCTTCGGTCTGAGTCATCAGCTGCGGCTTTGTTAAAGAATCCCCGGCCGTCTGTATTGGCATACAGTACCAGCTGCATAGCGTCGATCACAGTGGATTTTCCGCTTCCGGAATGGCCGGTAAAAAAGTTGATTTCCCTGTTTAAAGAAAGGACTTTCCGGAAATATAGTGCCAGTTGTTTAAAGCAATCCTTGTAAATGCCAGAAAAAGGGTATTATTCATCACTTCCATCATCCATTCCTCCTTCACTGTCATCACCAAAATCTTCTAATAAGGCCCGCGCATCATCTCCTAACAGTACTACATTGATGCAGGGATAGATGATAAAGGGCTTTTTGCTGTTTAAGTCATCTAAAAGCTCTAAAGGCTCTCGATGATCTGGTATTTTCTAAGTAATGCCAGTGTCCTTCGGATATCCGTAGGCGCAGGCTGGCGTTTAAATAAGCGGTAATTTCCCAGCTTTTCCTGTATTTCCCCTAAAGTGGGTATATACATTTACACTGGTAGAAACATTTTCCATCTGTTCGTCATAAATCGAAAAAACTTTAACGCTAACAGATAAAGGGTAGCCAGTTTTGAAAGCTTTTCTCCCAACAGGTCTTCTCCCTGGACATAGAAAATGCCCATATGACTGTTCTCCATCAGTTCAATGCCGGATACTGCCAGATAATGGCGGATAAAAGGAAAATGCCCGTAATGATACGGTAAGAGGAAGCATACTGCAGACGCTCTGTTTTCTTATCGTATTTCCGTTCCAGGACAAAGGTCTGACGAAGGAGCAGTCGGATTGAGTCTGTGATCCCTTTTGCTGTTCTTCAGTCATGTTGTCATAATAGGGAATGCTCCAGTCTGTTTCTGGTCCATTATTCAGATCATCTATAATATCATTCACGGGTATTCCTCCTTACAAACTGAAGCTTTGGATAGGTATAAGGGCCGTTTTTTACAGGATCTTCCTCTTCTTCCATTGCCAGATAACGGCTTTTTGGTACGTGTGGAATAATCATAAGCCAGTATCAGTTTTTCAAAATCTTCATCGCTGCCTACAGTGGTCTCGTCTACTTCCATGGAGCCTTCTTTCATGTGGCCTGGATAAAGTCCTCGATCTCCTTGCGGCTGTAGCGGTTCTTTACTTTATTATAATTTAATATCTCTTCTTCAGAAAGCTCTGGCAGTGCCTTTTCATCTGGCAGCTGCTTTTGCAAAATCCGTTCTTGGACGGCGGCGTTTGTAAAGAGCTTCTTCTGATAACAGACTGGTCTGGGGAAAGGTTCATCCGGTTTCCTACTGCCTGTATCATGGCCTCGTCTCCACGGTTTGCGCTGGAGCTTATTTAAAAGCTGGATACAAGGCCTTTCATGTCATCTTCCTGATTTAGAAGATATCCAAGCCTTGTAACCGTTGCCTCTTACATAGCGGGAATGTTCCCCTGTCAATATTGGTAATGCGGTGTTCAATATCGTCAAAGCCACGCTCTAACTGATCCAGCTTTTCAAAGATCACCTCTGAGGGCGTAGTCTCGCCTGCTCGGGCAAGCCAGTTTCCATCTTCCCTCATGGAGCGGATGCAGGCTTTTATGTCCGTCTTATAAAGAGTAAAAGTTGTCCGATGTCTTTAAAATATGATACTTTTTTATTGACGATCTCACGGACATAACCTTCTAAATGGTCTTTTAACAGCTGGGCATAGTCTTTCTGTGCCAGCAGGTTTCCAAAAAAGGTGTCCATGTTGTAGCAGCATCCTGAAGAGATTTGTTTAATTTCCTCGTATTTACAATGGCAGTATCTAAAGTCCAATACCAGCGCGGCTGTCGTTTTTAAAGAGAATAAAATGGCATATACGTTTTTGAATGTAAATATTGGTTTCATCTGCCTGCTCACTGGAAAGGCGGAAAAATGCCTCTATCATCACCGCTGCATAGTCCGGTATGACAATGTTCACGGTCATGGCAGAATAATCGTCTACTTTCCGCAGCCAGCCGGTCTTTAACAGCCAGTTTTAAAACACGGGTAGCAGGCGGTTCTAACTTGATCTTCTTCCTCTCCAGCTCGTCCTGCCAGATCACGCACCTTTTTTGGGCAAAATAGCTGCTTAAAAGCTGGATGCACATTTCACGGCTTAAAAGTAATTGCTGTATTCATATTCTTCATTTATCTTTAAAAGAGCTTCTATATAGGTGGAACGGTTCACAGAGCGGAATAAGCTCCAAAGCGTTCCGGTATTTCCTGCATCAAATTTGTTCTCAATCTGTTTTACTTCCCTTCCAGCTGGCCCTTAAGGTAAAGGAGCGCGTTGGTGATAATGCAGCCGTGGTCTGCAGCGATACCATTTGATTCTAATAAATGATAGGATTCTTCCTTGATCAGCGGATGACCAGAGTGTGTGATCTCTACTTTTGCAGAAACAGCAATGTCCTGTTCCTTATTGGTCAGTGACAGTTCCCAGATTTCAGAAGAAGAATGATCTTTTTTCTTCTGTACTTAAAAGCTTTTAGATCAATATCCAGCCACTGGGCATCTTTTTGCATCGTCTGCAGCCTGTACCTTTAAATCTCCTTCTACTAAAGCAAGATAAGAGGTGGTGATGATACGCCATCTTGGATCGCGCTGCCACTCCCCAGGTACGCATCTGGCGTAAAGGCAGTCCTTTACACAGGTCTCTTCTTCCAGTTCTCTGGCAGCCCTTCACTGATGTCTTCTTTCAGTTCTACGAAACCACCCGGTGTTGCCCAGAAACCGATGCTTGGATGATTGCTGCGCTTTACCATAAGGACTTTTAACGGCTGTCCCCAGTGAGTCAGTTTTTCTTCACACCTGACTACTACGATATCTGCTGTATTACACAGACTTTCATATTTGGCCGGATTATAATGCTCCAGAAATTCCTCTAATGACTGTCCTGCCCTGTTCTTTTCACCTGTTCCGTAAAACCCCTTTAAATCACTTAAAAATGCCATAATAAAAATGCCTCCTTCGTTTTTGATATGCTCTTTTACTGAGTTTTTTTCCTGGGTAAGCCTCTTTATAATGCCCGGGATATCAAAAGATCCAGCTTCCATATCTGGCGTTATCCCTGCTTCTTTTAATGCGTCACTGGTCACCGGCCCGATGGCTAATACAGCTGTGTTTTCCGGGATTGTAAATTTCTTTAAAAAGCTTTTTACACCAGATGCGCTGCCAAAGACCAGATGGGTACATTGTGAAAAAGCATATCATCTGCAAAGATTTCCCTTTTACATGATACAACGCCAGATCTTTATAAAAAAATAGCTTGTTTTTCTAATTCTTTGCTCAATTTTATACTGCCGTTTCTAGAACGAGCCAGGAGGACGCGGTCAGAAGGAGTTAAAAACTTTTATAAGCTCTTTTGCCAGGCTTTCACTGCAATAATTTTTTCCGGCATCAGGTCTGCGTAAAATCCGTGATCCTGTAAAGCCTGTCTGGTTGCTTTTCCGATCACTGCAGAAACGCAGTTTTCTAAAAGACGCAGATCCCCCTGTTCTTTGTTTAAAATGTATCAAAAAAAGTTCTACTCCGTTTACACTGGTAAAAACCAGCCAGAGTAAAGCCGGGTTTTTCTTTTAAAAGGCAGGTAAATGAGGTCTCCTTTAAGGTTTTCTCTGCAATGACCTCCATTTCCATAACAGGGATGGTTTTGCTCCTGGGCTTTAAGGCAGTTTCCAACCGGTTAGTAAAGGAGGCAGTACCGGTTTTTCCAATTGCCAAGTCCTGTTAAGGGTTTCGTATCTGTTTTTATTGCCTGATCCTGTGTTTTATCTGGTAAAAGATCAAAGCAGCTGTTTCCCCTACTACAATGATGGCTGGTGTTTTGATCTCTGCTTTTACCGTCTGTTCATAAATGGTTTTAAGTGTGCCCCTTATTACCCGCTGGCTGTTAAAGGGAACCGTCTTCGATCGCTGCTGTCAATTGTATTTGCTGGTTTTCCGCCTTTTATCAGGCCTGCTGAAATGGTATTCAGGTTGTTCAGTCCCATAAGAAATACCAGGGGTTCCTTCACAGGCTCCGTAGGAAGCCAGTTCTTTTTCTGACTGGGCGCCTTTTTAAGGTGTGACCGGTGATCACATGAAAGCTGCGGCTTACATTTCTGTGAGTTACAGGAATCCCCGCCAGTTCCGGCACTGCAACACAGGGAAGTGATACCGGGAACTACCTCCCAGCTGATCCCATGTTCCCTTAATGCCAGGATTTCTTCTGAACCGCGGCCAAATACAAAGGAATCACCGCCTTTTAAACGGACTACTTTTAAGCCTTCTGAGGCCAGCTTAATAAGCAGCTCATTGATCTGCTCCTGTTTCATGAAATGATGACCGGCCTGCTTGCCTACATACAGAATACGGCAGTGGGGATGGAACCCAGGAAAGAAAGGCAGTAGATGCCAGATGATCATAAAACCACTGCATCGCAGTCTTCAGGATCTGTTTGCCTTTTAAGGTGATCAGCTGAGGATCTCCAGGACCTGCGCCGATGAGATAAACAAAGCCTTTTTCATTCTCGTCCCAATCCTTTCCTGATTTCTTTTTATCATACGCCAAAAGCTCATTTTTCTCACAAGGCCTGTGATGCAGATATGTTTTACTCCATCACCAGATGGGCCGGAAACAACCCCTGCAGCCTGAAGAATGAGTTTATTTTCTTCTATCCGGGCGTATACGCCAATAGGTTCGTGGCAGCCTGCATTTAAGGAGGCCAGTACCTCACGCTCTGCATTCAGACAGATATGGGCATTAGGACATCTATTTTTCTTTTCACAAAGTCTGGCAGCAGGACTTCCCTCTTTAACTTCTACAGCCAGGATTTCTACCGGCGGAATAAAATGCTCAGGATCTAAGGGATAAAACACAGGTCATCACTTTCTGTTATCCCCAGTCTTTGCAAGTCCCGCCTGTGCTAGGATAATACCAATCATAAAGACCATCTTTCAATTTCTTTAATCGGGTATGCACATTTCCACATAAAGTTTCAAAAAAGTCAGTTCGGAGCCGGGGCCAGACCCGTTTATTTTCCATAAATACTCCCAATATTCCTTGAAGAAACATTGTCTTCTTGGACTGGAAGTCTTTTCTGGTCAGTAATACACAACAAAAGAATCAGCTTTTTCCTTTAAATAATCAGTTTTTTGTGTCTTTTCTGGTCAGTAATACATCTCCCGGATATTCCGTGTGGATACCGCAGCAATGCAAAGACCATTATCCAGCTTTGCAGGCATGTCCTTGGCACTGTGGACTGCCAGGTCGATCTGTCCACTTAAAGGGCTTCTTCTAATTCTGATACAAAACACCCTTTCCGCCAAAAGGACTGCAAAAAGGGGCTTGTAAGGTTTTTATCTCCCAGTGTGTCGGAGTAATGATCTTAGTTTTCAGATCCGGGTATGCCTCTTTTTAAAGACGTTCTATGATATAGGTCTGTTTCAGTGTGGGTTCACTTTTTCGGCTTCCGATCCGTAATGTATAGTCTGTCATATTGTTCCTCGTTAAAATTTATTTTTGTTGCTTTCAAAAAATCTGGTTTTATCATTCCTGGTTTCTATATTTCAGGATAATCTGCCGGATCTGATGCTTCCTTTAAAGTTTTCTCTGATCCAGTGCCAGTTCTGCCAGTTCTGTAAAAAACAGCGGCTCTCTTTGTGGAAAAGCATCCGAAAAAGGGAAAAAATCTCTTTTCTCAGGTTTCCCAGCTGTTCTGCAATACCTTCTGTCTGCTCCGGCAGCACCTGTTTCATACGGTCTTTTAAAAGTCTGGTAAGAACGGGCTTGCGCCTCCACTGAAATAGCAACAGTTACCGGTCCTTTTTTATCATAGACGGGAAGATGAAACTGCATCTGTCCTTTACATCTACTACATTGACAGGTATTTTGTTTTTCACGGCAGTAAGCAGAGATCTGGTTGTTTTAAAGCTTCGTCTGATAAAGCAGCGATTACAAAGTCGGCCTCCTTTATATCCTCTATGGAAAAAAGCCGTCTGTTGCTGCAGACGGCCCTGAGTGCGGAAAGTATCCTTGCATAAGGCTTCCAGCTCAGCGTTAAAATCCAGTGCATAACTCTGATACACACCAAAAAGGAAGTAGGTCACATACCTTTGCGGTATGCAACCTTTCCTCCTCCTGCAATGACACACAAGTTTTCCTTCAATATCCCATATAGAAGGAAATATCCCATTATTTGTCCTCCTTGGGATCGTTATCTTCTTCAAAAGAGTCATTCTGGATCTCATCCATTTCCTCAGACGTTTTATCTGGCTCCTCTTCATCCAGATAAGGTTCAATGACATCATTTTCAGCTTCTTCTTTCTTCCTCATCCGGTTCCGGCAGAGGACGTTCTTTTTAAAAAGCATTTTTACGCTCATTTACAAGGCGTTCAAATTCTTCTTCACTGCATCCCATATCGCGCCAGTCTCTTGCGGCGCTTCTCGCGAAGGATGCGCATGCGCTCTTCTTCTTTCTTTCTCTGGATCATGATCCAGGAAATGAAGCAATACCACCAGAAGAACTGCTGCAACTATTCAACTGTGATCCAGGCACCCTTTGTCAGTTTCAAAGGTTTTTATCTTTCTTTTGCATCTTTCACGTCAGATGGCGTACCGTTTTTATTATCATCTGTAGTATTTGTTTTTCGGCAGGATCGGTATTTTCTGTACTTTCGCTGCTTTCATCAGAAGCAGCAGCTGGAAACTTCATTTGTGCTGTAGGCCAGGCAACACCGATCTGGCGGTCATTGTATGTATAGATAAGACGTCCTACAGCTCCCCTCAGGATGGCTTGCAGGTATCTCTGTCTGAAGATACTGGTCTGCATCGGAAAAACTGGGCATCATTTGGCAGAGTGATACTGCTTTCTCATCTAAATACAGGTCCAGATGGCTTATAGGCCGTATCACCAATGGTCACAAGGATAAATCTCCTGTTACATAGAGCAGTTTTCATTTTCTGCTACCAGAAACATTTTTTTAAACGGCAAAACCAAAAAATCCAGGATGGTTTTTGTCTGAATAATGGGTTCTCTGGGACTCTTTTAAGTAACAGCTACCTGGCGGCGGTCATCCTGTTTGGCATAAGTAACTAAGGTCTGTCCGGCAAGGGAGGTATAACCTGTCTTTCCTGCAACAGCACTTGGATAGTAATTTTCATCCTCAGAATTATCTGTTACTACCAGTTTATGCTCCATAGAATAGGTCCTGCCGTTTGGATTGTTGATGGTAGGCGGCAGTGTGGCACTAGTAGATGAACAGATCTCTAATAAAGCAGGATTATTAAAACAGCTGACCCGATCTAGGCCATGTCGTAGCAGAAGTAAGCTGCTCAGGATCATTTAAACCAGATGGATTTACGAAATGGCTTTCGCGGCATCCTAAAGCCGCAGTTTCATTCATCATGCCGGCAAAGCTTCTCTGCTGCCTGCCACATGCTCTGCCAGTGCATTGGAGCCTGGTTAGAGGACTGAAGGAGCATAACATACAGGCAGTCTTTTACAGAAAGGACATCCCCCCTCTTCTAACTGCAGCTTATTTCCACTTCCATCCTCTATTATAAACAGCATCATGGAGAATGTTACTGGTCATCCCATGGAGGCATTTTCCACTACTACCAGAGCTGTAGCAGCTTTGTAATGCTGGCAGGGGTATTTCTGCACATGGATATTCTGGGCAAATAAAAAACGGCTCCGGAGTCCATATCTATAACAATCCCACAGCCTGACTGGCAGCCTGTCAAAGAGGCCAGTCCGGCTTTGCAAAAAGCACATAGGATATAGTAAAGAGGCTGACAGCGCAGC